>Ga0136640_10000023_pt1 | contig 51104 bp, 33 predicted proteins | sample AntDrymUQ8642106_2_FD_105498 | JGI IMG/M metagenome (GOLD analysis project Ga0136640, IMG submission 105498) | Polar desert sand microbial communities from Dry Valleys, Antarctica - metaG UQ864 (21.06) | ecosystem: Environmental > Terrestrial > Soil > Desert | place: Antarctica: Dry Valley...
AATAAGTTAATAACAGATGCTGGAACTTTTGCCAAACAGAAACTTATCGCACTACCGCATCATCTCGCAAATCGGCGCGGGCGGGATGGCGAAAGGACAAAGCGTTTGAATGGTTGGAAAAGGATTTCCAGGCCCGAAATGGGAAATTAGCCGAAATCCGATGGCGACCTTCGTTTGAACCCATTCGCGACGACCCGCGATTCGCTGGATTGCTGAAACGGATGAATCTGCCGGAATAGAACAAGTATGAAAAGATGCCCGCAGTGCGGACGCGAATATGATATGACAATGAGCTTCTGTTTCGACGACGGGGCGAAGCTGCTCTACGGCCCGGCTCCGATGGATGAGCCGACAACGGCGATACTGCCCTCGACTCTTTTCGATGCTTCGAAGAACATCCGTAACACTATTGCTGTCCTGCCGTTTCTAAACCTGAGCCGCGATGAGGAGAACGACTATTTTTCGGACGGACTCGCCGAAGAACTGCTAAACGTCTTGTCGAAGGTTCGGGATCTGCGTGTCGCGGCGCGGTCTTCTGCATTTGCTTTTAAGGGAAAGCGTACGACCGTAGCACAGATCGGTCGCGAGCTGGGCGTGGCTTCAGTGCTCGAAGGTAGCGTTCGTGCAGCCGCAAAGAGAGTTCGGATTTCGGTGCAGTTAGTAAAGGTCGAGGACGGTTATCGCTTGTGGTCAGAATCCTACGACCGGACTATGGACGATATTTTCGCGGTGCAGGACGACATCGCGCAATCCGTCGTTGAGGAGATCAGGATTCACCTCCTGGGCGAACCGCGAACCGCTCAACTCGAGAAGCAGGCGGGTTCGGAAATCGCCGACGCGGTGAAGGGACGTGCCGCCGATCCGGAAGCGCATCGGCTCATGCTGCTCGGCAGATATTTTCTCGACCGCACGACGCGCGAGGACACGGCGAAGGCGATCAGCTATTTTCGCGAAGCCCTGGATATCGACCCTGGGTTCGCCTTGTGCTGGGCCGAGCTCGGCCGTGCGCATTCAATCGAGGCCGGACGGGGATGGGTCCCGGTCGACGAGGCTTTCGCCGCCTCGCGGGACGCGGCGAATCGTGCCCTCGCGCTCGAGCCGGACCTCGCCGAGGGGCACGCCCAGCTCGGCCGGATTCAGGCGGTCCACGATTGGGATTTGAAAGCCGCCGAGTCGTCCTATAGGCGCGCCATAAAGAACGCATCCGGCAGCTCGGCTGTCCTCGATGGAGCGAGCGTTTTGTTCTATAAATTGGGCCGGATCGACGAGGCTCTCGAGCTTAGTGGCCGCGCTCTTTCGCAGGATCCATTATGTGCCGCTTACTGGCACAATCATGGGCTAGCGTGTCACGCGTCGGGGCGCCTCGACGCGGCGGAGAAGGCGTTTGAGCGTGCACTGGAGCTTGCACCGCAGCGGTTCGTCTCCGGTGCAATGCTTGCGCTCGTCTTAATGGACGAGGGAAGGGTGGAAGATGCGGAAAAAGCCGCGGCGCTCGAGCCCGATGAGTTGTGGCGGACGTGGGCGCTCGCGATCATCCACCACGCGTTGGCCCGCCGGGACGAGGCCGACGAGGAGCTGCGCAAACTGATTGCCGAGCATGCGGACGGCGATGCCTACCAGATCGCGGAAGTGTACTCAATGCGCGGCGAGATCGATAAGGCGCTCGAATGGCTCGACCGTGCAATCGCCGAGCGCGACCCTGGCGTGACGCACGCCAAGGTCAATCCCCGGTTTGCGCGGCTTCGGGACGACCGGCGTTGGGCAGAGCGTCTCGCGAGGATTGGCTTCTGAGCTTAGCCTTCTCCGTCTTCGCCCGCGGGGTCCTGCTTCGTGTTCGGTTCCTGGCCGTCCTTGGTGTTCGGCTCTTGCCCTTCACTTGCTTGTTGGGGGCTGTCTTTCGTGTTGGGCTCCTGCCCCTCGCGGGTGTTTGGCTCCTGTCCTTCTCGACTCATGTTGGACTCCTTTGGTGTTTGGTGTTTGAACTTGTAAACCTTAACCCATTTGACCGATTATTCAAAGGATTAAATGATCGACACTATCGAACACGCCGACGGACGAGTCGAACTAAACGCGGATGCGGAAGAAAGCATTCGCTCGTCGCCGCTCTACAATGACGATCTCGCTCCGGTGCCCGTCCGTGAGCGTAATTGGACAACATATAATTACGCCGCGTTGTGGATATCGATGGCGCATTGCATCCCGACGTATATGATGGCCTCGGGACTCATCTCGGCAGGGATGAACTGGTGGCAGGCCTTGATCACGATTCTGCTCGGCAACACGATTGTGCTCGCCCCGATCTTGCTCAATTCCCATCCCGGAACAAAGTACGGCATTCCTTTTCCTGTTTTTGCCCGCGCCGCGTATGGGACGACGGGCTCGAACCTTCCGGCGTTAATGCGCGCCATCGTCGCATGCGGCTGGTTCGGAATACAGGCATGGATCGGCGGACAGGCTTTGCAGACATTCTTTGCGGCGTTCATTCCAGGTTGGGCGACGATTCTCGGCGGCCCGGTTGGCGGACACACTCCGACCGAGTGGCTTTCATTCCTCATTTTCTGGGCGATGAATATCGCGATCATCTATCGAGGAATGAATCTCTTGCGAATAGTCGAGAATTGGGCCGCGCCGTATGTTCTCGTGATGACCGCCATCTTGCTCGTATGGATTTTGTATCAGGCCGGCGGCCCCGGCTTTCTGCTGGACGAGCCGGGCAAGCTGAATACCTTGGGCGAATTCTGGCCCGTGTTTATTCCGAGTCTGACGGCAATGATCGGGTTTTGGGCAACACTCAGTCTTAACATGCCGGATTTTACGCGCTTCGGAAAGAGCCAGCGTGAACAGGCAGTCGGTCAGGTCGTCGCGCTCCCGACGACGATGGTAATTTTTGCTGCGATGGGAATCTTCATCACGTCAGCTGCGTTGATCGTTTTTCCTGCAATGAATCCGGCCGACGCGTGGGATCCCGTAAAGCTTGTCGGTCAGTTTTCGCAGCCCATCGTTATCGCCATCTCGATGTTCACGGTCGTCGTGGCGACGCTGTCGGTAAACATCGCAGCAAACGTCGTCTCGCCCGCTAACGATTTTGCGAATGCGTTCCCAAAACTTATCTCATTCCGCACGGGCGGTCTGATCACGGGAATCATCGGCATATTGATGATGCCGTGGAAACTGCTCGCCGATCCGAGCGGCTATATATTCGGCTGGCTCGTCGGATATTCCGGCGGCCTCGGCTCGATCGCGGGCGTGCTGATCGCCGACTATTGGATCGTCCGACGCAAGGAACTAAATCTCGGCGATTTGTATCGCACGCGCGGTGAATACTCTGGCTGGAATTGGCGAGCAGCGATCGCGACGCTTTTGGGTTGCTTTTTCGCTTGGGTAGGCCTGATAATTCCTACGCTCCGACCGCTTTACGATTACGCGTGGTTTGTAGGGTTTGGAGTGGCGTTTATCGTGCATTGGGGCTTGATGACCGCCCTTCCGCCACAGGGAATTTCACCGCGGAGACGCGGAGACGCCGAGGAAGAAATTTGAAGGGAAGCCTTGTCCGGCACATATATATATAGATTTTTTGGTCGTTCGCTTTCTCCGGGTCTCGGCGTCTCTGCGGTAAAATCAATCTATGGCACGAATCATTAAATGCGGCCTCATCCAGGCTCACAACGTCGCTCCGACGGACGCACCCATCCCGGAAATACGCCAGGCCAACCTCGACAACCAGATGAAGTTTGTCGAGGAAGCGGCAAAACAGGGCGTGCAGATGCTCTGTTTCCAGGAGATCTTTACGACGCCGTATTTCTGCGCCGAGCAGACGACGCGTTGGTACGAAGCGGTCGAAAAAATTCCGGACGGCCCGACCGTCAGACTGATGCAGGACGTCGCGAAACAGCACGGAATGGTGCTGATCGTTCCGATCTACGAAGAAGAGCAGGCCGGAGTCTATTACAACTCCGCTGCCGTGATCGATGCTGACGGAAAGTATCTCGGCAAATATCGCAAGACGCATATCCCTCACGTCGCTCCGGGATTCTGGGAAAAGTTTTATTTTCGTCCGGGCAATCTCGGCTATCCGTGCTTTGACACGGCCTTTGCGCGTATAGGTGTTTACATTTGCTACGATCGGCATTTTCCCGAAGGCGCGAGATGTTTGGGTCTGAACGGCGCGGAGATCATTTTTAATCCCTCGGCAACTGTCGCCGGTTTGAGCGAATATCTCTGGAAGCTTGAGCAGCCCGCCCACGCGGTGGCGAATGGCTACTTCGTCGGCGCGATCAACCGCGTCGGCATGGAAGCGCCGTGGAACATCGGCGAGTTTTACGGACAGAGCTATTTCTGCGACCCGCGCGGCCAAATTGTCGCCGAAGCGACGCGTGATAAAGATGAACTGGTCGTTGCTGACCTCGACATGGACAAGATCCGCGAGGTCCGCAACACCTGGCAATTCTTCCGCGATCGCCGACCGGACGCATACGGCCCGATCGTGGCGGATTAAAAGAATGAAAAAAGCTCAAATAGTTTTACTTTTGATGGAAATTTTAATTACGGCAGCCATCTCGTCTTCTGCGCAAAGCAATTCAAAAATCGAGATTGAGTTGCTCGGCCACCTCAATAACCTTGAGAAGTATTCCATGTATTTCGGCTCCCGTGATACTGATGCTCTAGAAAAGGAAAACAATTTGTTAAAGAAAAAGCTACTGAAGTTTGGCAGAATGCCTTCGACACTGAAATTCGGATTCAAGAACCTAGCCGGCAAGTTGAGAATCGTGACATCAAAGGACGGGAAATTTCGAATCTATTCTTGGGATTCAGAGTCCGGAGGAACGATGCATGATTACGAAAGTGTCATCCAGTATCGTGGGAAAAGCGGAAAGACTTATTCGTGGACACGACGTAGAATCGGAGATTTCGACGTTGGAGGGTTTTATCACCAAATATTTCAGGTTAATACGAAAACGGATCCCATATACCTTGCAAATTCCACTTTCATTCTTTCAAATCCAGCAGCGTATCAGGAACTTAAGTTATTCAAAATCGAGGGCGAAAAGCTTAACTCGAGTGGTAGGTTGATCAAAACAAACACAGGATTTCACAATACAATCGGGTTTTACTACGATTTCTTCTCCGTTGTTGACCGGCCCGAAAGACCAATCAGGCTTTTTTACTTCGATGAAATAAAAAAGGTCTTCAGATTCCCGGTTGTTTTGGAGGATGAACAGCATCCGAACGGTGGTCGTGTCACTGACAAATTCATTATTTACGGATTCGACGGTAAACAATTTGTAAAGGCCCGCTAGAATCAATTCAAGTCAATATGGAAAAAGCCTTCTGCACACCGCTCGATATTACTCAGATCGAAAAAAACTTCGCCGAGATCAACCCGGCGATGACGGCGGCCGAGGCCGGTATTGAGGCAAATCGCTGCCTCTATTGCTACGACGCGCCGTGCCTGCACGCGTGTCCCACGCATATCGACGTGCCGTCGTTCATCAAGAAGATCGCGAGCGGTAATCTTCACGGGTCGGCTCGAGTCATTTTCGATGCGAATCCCATCGGAGCGACTTGCGCGCGTGTTTGTCCCGTGGAAGTTTTGTGCGAAGGCGCGTGTGTCGAGAAGACTTTGCTGAAAAAGCCGATCGAGATCGGCCGCCTGCAGAGATATGCCACAGATTATGCTCTCGCGAACAGCAAACAGATCTTTACGCAGGGGGAGGCAAACGGCAAGTCGGTCGGCGTCGTAGGCTCAGGGCCGGCAGGATTGTCTTGCGCGACCTATCTTGCCCGGCTTGGTTACGATGTGACCGTTTACGAGCGACGCGAAAAAGCGGGCGGCCTCGACACGTATGGCATGGCCGAATACAAGATGTCGCAAGCCGTCTCGCTTGCCGAGGTCGAGCACATCGAAAGATTAGGTGTAAAGTTCCTCACCAACACTGAAATCGTCGGTCAGGACGCTGCAGAGGCCGGCGTGTCGAAAACGGCGATACACTCAACGTTGCGATTCAAAGAGCTTTCCGACGCGCACGACGCCATTTTCCTCGCAACCGGCCTTGGCAAGACAAATCACCTCAACATTTCCGGCGAAGACCTCGACGGCGTGATCGACGCGCTCGCCTTTATTGAACAGGTAAAAACGCGTGATTGGAAATCGATCCCGCTCGGGCAAACTGTCGTCGTGGTCGGCGCCGGCAACACGGCTGTCGATGCGCTGACACAGGCAAAACGGCTCGGGGGTGCCCGAGTGATCATGGTCTATCGCCGCACCGAGAAGGACGCACCGGCGTACGAATACGAGATCGAGCTTGCGAAGAAAGATGGCATTGAGTTTGTTTGGCAGGCCACGCCCGTTGAAATAATTGCGGACAATACGAGTGGGCGAGTTGCCCTTCTCCGATGCGAAAAAACAGACGGTTCAGGTCGAGTCTTCGATATTCCATGTGACATGGTTATCAAAGCCGTCGGCCAGCAAAAGATGCGTGGCTTTTTCGAGTCGGTTGCCGGTGTTGACGTTGACGAAAAGGGCCGTGTCGTCATCAACGACCAGATGCAGACCTCAGATCCAAAGATCTTCGCCGGCGGCGACTGCGCCAATGGCGGGGCCGAAGCGGTTGACGCTGCACAAATGGGCAAGCTTGCGGCGATGGGAATTCATAAGTCGTTGAGCGGAGAAATTGTCACCTTCGCCGGAGCCGCGATCAAGAAACCCGAAAAATCACCCGCTCACGCACATTAAAAGGTATGGCTGACCTCAGTATTAACTTCGCAGGAATAAAGTCGCCAAACCCCTTCTGGCTTGCGAGCGCGCCGCCGACGAACATGGGCTCGATGGTTGAGCGTGCCTTTGATGCGGGTTGGGGCGGTGCAGTTTGGAAGACCTTAGGCGAGCCGATCACCAACGTCTCGTCGCGTCTTGCTGGTCTCGATTATGGCGGGAACCGTCTGATCGGCCTCAACAACATCGAGCTGATTACGGATAGGCCGCTGGCCGTAAACCTTAAAGAAATTTACGAGTGTAAGAAAAAGTATCCCGACAACGCCGTGATCGTTTCACTGATGGTCGAGTCGAAAAGGGAAGCGTGGCACGAAATCGTAAAAAAATCGCAGGATACCGGCGCGGACGGCTTCGAGTTGAATTTTGGATGCCCCCACGGGATGAGCGAGCGCGGGATGGGCGCGGCGATGGGGCAAGTGCCCGAATACACCTGCATGGTAACGGAATGGGTCAAAGAAGTATCGACGCTGCCCGTGATTGTAAAGCTTACGCCCAACGTTACCCACATCGTCCCGCCCGGCCAAGCCGCCCAACGCGGCGGTGCCGACGCCGTTTCGCTGATCAATACGATCAACTCCGTGATGGGCGTCGATATCGACACGATGATCCCGTATCCGAACGTCAACGGTATGGCGGCACATGGTGGCTACTGCGGGACGGCGGTCAAGCCTATCGCTCTGAACATGGTTTCGGAATTGGCGCGCGATCCTGAGTTTAATATTCCAATCAGCGGCATCGGCGGCATAAACACTTGGCGTGATGCGGTGGAGTTCCTGCTGCTCGGCGCCGGGAATGTACAAGTTTGCACGGCGGTGATGCACTACGGCTATCGCATCGTAGAGGACATGATCGACGGACTGAAGAATTATCTGGACGAAAAAGGGTTTGCGAGCGTTACCGAGATCATCGGAAAATCGGTGTCGCGCGTGACCGATTGGGGCAATCTCGATCTCAATTACGACGTAAAGGCGCACGTTCACGAAGAGAATTGCATCCGCTGCAATCTCTGCTACGTGGCTTGCGAAGACGGGGCGCATCAGAGCTTCGAATTTCGCGAGGTCGATGGCAAACGATACCCGTTCGTCATCGAAGCCGAATGCGTCGGCTGCAATCTCTGCTATCTGATCTGTCCGTCGCCGGGCGCAATCACTATGGAAAGGCGCGACGCCGGCGGCCCCGCACAAAGCTGGAGAGATCGGACGAGTGGGAAGTCATAAACGCCCGCGGCGAACCGTCTGGAAGGCCCGGGGAGTTTTGATTCGCGCCCTCACCGCCAACGGTTGACCGACGTAACGGACATTGCGCTGCGTGCGGTTGCCAGCGGCACGCCGTTCACTCCTCGCACTAACAAGGCGCCGAACAGTACGCTCGGTGATGGTGTAAGCGCGAACGACGTCCCCTACCTGACGACGTTTCCGTATCTGGGCACGTCACACTCGGGCAATCCCTAGATCGCTGGTTTTCTACGGATAGTCACCGCGAAGGGGTCCGATGCTCGGGCCCCTTTTTTCAGATTAGCGTCGTGTCGTCAGAGCCTGGGGATTTGTCGTTCCTTAAAGAGACTTTCTTTGGATGGAGCTCGCCGCAATCGCGCCCAGGGCTTTTACAAAAGAATCGAAACTCGCAAACCGCACATCGTTGGTGAATCCTTTCACATACCGTGCGTAGATCTGCTGGGCGATCACCGCTATCTTGAATGTTCCGAAGACGTAATAAAAAAGAATGTTCGAAACATCGCGTCCGGCCGCGGCGGTGTACATTTCGACGAGCTGAGCTCGTGAAATATTTTCCATCAGGACTCGAGGGTTGAATGGCATGTCCAGCATCTCTGCTCCTGCGTCCTTAGACATCCAGTAGGCGAGCGTTGTGCCGAGATCCATCAACGGATCGCCAACCGTGACCATCTCCCAATCGAGCACGGCGGTGATCTTTGTGAGGTCGCCGGCGTCAAGCATTATGTTGTCGAACTTATAGTCGTTGTGAACGAGCGACGCGCCGGACTCTGCAGGGATGTTCTCATTCAGCCATGCGATGGAGCTCTCGAGCTCTCGCCACTCATGCGTTTTCGCGGCAGCGTACCGCTTCGTCCATCCTTCGACCTGCCGGCGGTTGTAGCCGACCGGCTTTCCAAGATCGCCGAGGCCGATCGATTCGTAGTCGAGAGCGTGCAGGTCCGCGAGGTTCTGTATAAATGCACCGCACACCGCTTGGCGATTGGTTTGGGATGTTTCGGGGTGGTGTCTCGTCTTCTCCGGGACGCTGGATTCTGGTACGACGCCGCGAATGATCAAGCCTCGTCGGCGTTCCATCAGGTAGAACTCAGAACCGATGACCGACGCGTCCCCGCAAAAAAGCAAGGGCTTTGGTGCCGCTGAATAGACCGGAGAGAGTTTTGCGAGAACGTCAAACTCGCGCCGCATATCGTGAGCAGTCTTGACCGTGTTGCCGAACGGCGGCCGGCGGAGCACGAATTCGTCAGATCCGAAGCGCACAAGGTACGTGAGATTGGAGCTGCCGGCAGGGAACTGTTGAATCTCGATCGTGCTTTCGCCACGCGGCAAGCGTTTCGTCAGATATCGCCCCAGCTCCTCGATGTTTATGTCTTCGCCTGGGCGGATCGGTCGCGTTTCCTGCATATCTTATACGTGTTAACCTGTGGCAATTAACATATATGGATTTCGGTCATTCTCCAAAATCCCTCGATCTTCAAAAGCGCGTTACGGCGTTTATGAACGAGCACATTTATCCGAACGAAAAGGCCCACTCGGACGATATTAACTCCGGCGACCGCTGGCAGCCGTTAATCTTGATCGAGGATCTTAAGTCGAAGGCACGCGAGGTCGGTTTGTGGAATCTATTCCTTCCCGATATTTCTGGATTATCGAACGTCGAATACGCTCCGCTGGCCGAGATCATGGGGCGCGTAACGTGGGCAAGCGAGGTTTTTAATTGCGCCGCACCCGATACGGGAAATATGGAGGTGCTGCATCTATACGGCACCGAAGAGCAGAAAAATACCTGGCTTCGGCCGCTGCTGGACGGAGAAATTCGTTCGTGCTTCTCGATGACTGAGCCTGACGTGGCCTCGTCCGACGCAACGAACATCGAGGCGTCTGTCATTCCAGATGGGGATGACTATGTTCTAAACGGCCGGAAGTGGTGGTCGACCGGCGGCGGAGACGCACGATGCAAGCTGTCGATCTTTATGGGGAAAACCGACCCGAACTCCGAAAAACATAAGCAACAGTCGATGATCCTCGTGCCGATGGATGCTCCGGGCGTTAAGGTCAAGCGGATGCTCGACGTGTTCGGATTTGACGACGCGCCCAACGGCCACGCGGAGATTCTTTTCGAGAATGTTCGAGTGCCAAAGGCTAATATTCTTTTAGGAGAAGGTCGCGGCTTTGAGATTGCGCAGGGCCGATTGGGCCCGGGCAGAGTTCATCACTGTATGCGCCTCATCGGCGTTGCAGAGCGTTCCCTCGGAATGATGTGCGCTCGGGCACAAAATCGCAATGCATTCGGCAAGCCAATCGCAAATCAAGGCGTAATCAGGCTCTGGATCGCCGAGGCGCGATGTGCCATAGATCAGGCACGGCTGCTGGTCCTAAATGCGGCCTGGAAGATGGACAAACTGGGCAGCAAGGCTGCCCGTCGTGAGATTGCAATGATAAAAGCGGTCGTGCCAAAAATGGCTTTGGAGATAATCGATCGCGCTATTCAAGTACACGGCGGCGCAGGTGTGTCGCAGGACGTCCCGCTTTCGCAGTTCTGGATATACGCCCGATCATTACGGCTCGCAGACGGTCCCGACGAGGTCCACCAAGAATCGATTGCACGCTCAGAGCTGCTCTAGCCGATCGCGTCGCCGATCAATATGAACGAAAACAAATCAACACGCGTTAAACATTGCAAAACAATGTTGACAGCGATTGTACGATACTGTACCTTTCTAAAAGTGACTGCTCTATGAGTAGTCATCCTTCGCCACCGAAATTAGACAGATAGACTTGGATACGGCGATTCAGCTGATCACATTCGTGATCGATCACTCTGGAAACGAAAGGGTTACGGCACTCAGACAGGGAACACATCCTACCGCTCGATTGTCACGGCCACGCGTTTAGTTCAGTTACTTAGGTGGCACAAGTATCTTCCGAAAACGCCAACGCCTTTTCCATCCGGAATTAGTATCCAGGAAATCTCTGTCGACAAAACCGCGTGACATGCAAGATAAAATAAGGAGCACCAATAAAAATGCGGTTCGGTAAAAAGAAAAGCATAGCAGGGCTGGACATCGGTTCGAGCTCGGTCAAGATGGTCGAACTCGAGGGAAGCGCCGGTAATCTGAACCTAGTAAGCCTGGGTTTCGAGAATCTGCCGGGTGACACGATAATCGACGGACAGATCATGGAGCTCAACGTCGTTTCTGACGTGATCCAGAGCGTCTGCAACAATCACCAGGTCAAGGCCCCTCAGGTTGTCACCGGCGTGAGCGGACATTCGGTGATCATCAAGAACATCGTTCTGCCCCAGATGAGCCGTGAAGAACTCGAGGAGTCGATCGATTGGCACGCCGAGGAGCACATTCCTTACGATCTCGCCGACGTCAGCCTCGATTATCAGGTGACTGCTGAGACCGACGATTCTACGCACGTACTGATCGCCGCCTGCAAGCGCGATCGCATCGACAACATCAAGCAGGCCATCCAGCTCGCCGGAAAGCAGCCGGTGGTCATTGATGTAGACACTTTTGCCCTGCAGAACTGCTACGAAGCAAATTACAATCCGACCGACGACGACGTCGTGACGCTTCTCAACATCGGAGCTTCCACCATGAACGTCAACATCGTAAAGGGCACTCGCTCACTGTTCACCCGTGACATCACTGTCGGCGGCAGCCAGTTTACGGACGTCCTGCAGCAGAGCCTCGGGCTGAATTTTCAGCAGGCGGAGGCGCTCAAGCGAGGTGTGAATGAGGCGGTCGAAGGTGTCGAGGAAAAATCCATCGAGCCTTTGATGAACAGTGTCACTGAGATCGTCGCGATGGAGATTCAGAAGACCTTCGATTTCTATCGAGCAACGACCGAAGATAACGAGACCGTTGTTCAGAAAATCCTGATTTCCGGCGGCGGATCGAAGCTCGCAGGTCTTTCCCAAGAGCTCTCACAACGTCTCGAGCTGCCTGTCGAGATACTCAATCCCTTCCGCAACATCCGTGTTGACGACAAGAAATTCGACCCCGAATATCTGAGCGAAATCGTGCCCGAAATGGCTGTTGCCGTCGGCCTGGCGATCAGGGGAGTGTAAGCAAATGATCAAGATTAACCTTCTAAACTCAGTAACCGAACGCCAGAGCGGCGCAGTCGTCGCGGTAGACAGGCGGCTCGCAAGCCCGACTTCGAGGCTCGCCGTGATGTCGATCGCAGCGGCGGCGCTCTTGGCAGCTGTCATCGGCTGGGACGTCATCAGCTCGAACATGGCGTTAACGGACGCTAAGGCCCAGCTGGAAGAGCAGAAGCGAATCAAGGCAGAGCTTGCCGTGGTCATCGCGGAACAGGAAGAGCTTGACCAGAAGATAGCGAACATTAATACGCGTATCGAAGCGATCAAGCGGCTGCGTGCTTCGCAGGCGGGCCCAACTGCCGTACTCGACGCCATGCGTGAGCGGATCACGATGGTGCCCGGACTGTATCTGGAAAGCGTAGAACAGAGCGCCGACCTACTCACTTTCAAGGGGAATTCTCCGGACGAACAGCAGGTCACTCAGTTCGGCCGCAGTCTAGAGTTTTCCAACGGGTTGTTCTCGAACCTACATATAGAGACATCCCGTGCCGCGATCCAGAACCAAGGGGCTGCACAAAAGGGAAATGAGACGACCGAGGCTCCGAAGTTTTCGATCGTGAATTTTACGATCAAGACGGCCTACACACCGAGTAAAGCTGCTGGCTCACAGAATGCGATGCCTACCAACGCATCCGCAACCGGCCTAATCGCTCAGCCGGCGCCACAGATCGCCAAGAACTAATCAACGATAGAGAGAAACGACATGCTTGAGAAATTCAAAAATCTGCAGTGGCACTTTCAACTGATGGTCTTGGTTGGAATCGCAGGCCTACTTTACTTCTGCGTCTACTATTTCGTTACGGGCGAGACTCGTGCCGAGACGGCCACGATCATGGAAGAGGTCTCGGACCTGCAGCAGAAGAACGAGACCGCCCGCCTCGCAACACAGCGAATCAATGAGTCCCGTGCACTCTACGCAAGTAAGTCTGCGGAATACGACGAGCTTAAAGTACTCCTGCCTGAACAGCGTGAGATCACGAACGTCCTCCAGGGATTGCAGGACACTGCGAACGACAGCCGCATGATCGTAATGCGATTTGCCCCGGGTGAAGACTCGCAACAGGACATGATCATGGCGAAACCGGTCGATGTCGAGGTCGACAGTAACTTTAACAACCTGCGAGCCTTCTTTGACAGCATGGCCAAACTGCCGCGAATCGTGTCGATCTCGGATTTCAAGCTTAGTCAGCTTGCTAAGCAATCTGTCGCCCGCACGCTCAACGCCAAGTTTACCTTGACGGCGTACTATGCGGCACCGGCCGATTTGAACGCTAAACCCGGCGTCTCCGCTCCCGGCGCAGCACCCGCTCCCGGCGCAGCACCTGCCCCGGCACCTGCTGCACCTCCCCCCGCTAAATAAGGACACCTTACCACCGGATCCAATTCTGAAAGAGATATCTAGCCATGAAGAACAAAACGACAATCCTACGCTTCGCTTCCCTGTCTGCGGTCGCTGCCGCGTTCGTGCTGGTCAGTGGAGTGTTCTCCCAGATCAACGCCCAGCGTGATCCCTTCGCCAAAGCGAGCTATATGAGGGTCAGGGAACCAGCCAAGCCCGGTACGGGTACCGCAGCGGGTACCGCAACGGTTAAGACAGGGAAGGTAGGCGGGACCGCCGCACCGGTAAACTTTGGTCCGCCTGCGATCGACTCACGCATCGAGTACTACAAGCGTCTGCGTGAAGAAGCTGCGGCCAACGGCCAGCCTCTGCCCAAGGTGACGAGCGTATTGACTCTCGGTGAGATGAACGTCACCGGCATCTTTAAGACACCTCGGGGTTACGCTGCAATGGTCGAGGCTACGCCGATTAAGCTGACGTACACGATTTATCCCGGCGAGAAATTTTTCGACGGACAATTAGTAGCCGTCGAGGAGAACAAGCTGGTTTTTCGAAAGGTAACAAAGACCGGGCCTGGCAAGTTTGTCTCGTCCGTTGAGAACATGCCTCTGCAAACCTACACAATGCGTGCACAGATCGAGGGTACCGCGCCTGCACAAGGTGCGGAGAAGACCACAGTCGCGGTTGTGCCGACGCAGATACCTGGCACCGTTACGGCACCAGGCAATATGGTCTCGCCTCTGGACGAGATGATTAGAACCCCCGTGACCGGCAAAACGCCAGCGAAGGCGAAGAAGTCAGCGAAACGTCCGCAGAAGGCTGCGAGAGGTAACTAGCTCCCGAGCGACGCACGGAAACATTTTGTACTAGACAGGTCTTGGTCACATCGACCAGCTTTCTGGAGGAAACATGAACTCTCTAACCTACATCCGCAGCACCGGAAAGCGAATCGCCGCGACCCTCTTCGTGTCGGCAGTGCTCGCACTCTCCGTCGTTGCACAAGGGGTAGATCCGCGATCGCAGGGCCTGCAATATGGCGATCCTGGCTTCCGCGGTGAACCAATCAACCTGAGCGTAGTCAATGCGGACATTCGCGACATTCTCAGCTACATAACCGATCAGTACGGAATCAATTTCGTTATCGACAAATCGGTCGGCAACGTTGCTGTCACTGTGAAACTCAGCGAAGTTCCATGGAACATCGCTTTGGACTCTGTCCTTCAGTCGCAGAATCTCGGCGCGCAGGTGAATGGAAACATTCTTCGCATCGCGGACGCTAAAGTTTTGGCCGATGAGGGCGAAATCCTTCGAGTACGACAAGACAATCGCCTGGATACGTCTGAGTTGTACACAGAATTTTTGAGACTGAACTACGCACGCGCGTCCGGGACCCTCACGGGAGATTCCGGTGCTGGTGCTCAGCTGACCACTGCAACCTCGGGGCCATCCGCAGGCGGAGCACCGGGTGGATCCGGCGGGTCTGACCAGGGAATCCTTGGCATCATCAAGAAGCGGCTCTCGCGTCGCGGTACCGTTGAAGTTGATGGCCGCAGCAATACGCTGATCATTACGGACGTCAAGCAGAATGTCGATGCTATCCGCCAGCTGGTTGCCTATCTTGATCAGCCTGAGCCTCAAGTCGAGATCGAAGCCCGCATAGTCGTCGCCACACGGGCCTTCAGCCGAGACATCGGCGTTCAGCTGGCTGCACTGGTCGGCGGTGCACGTGGCAGCGGGATAATCGGTGGAACACTGCCGGGCGCCCCGAGCAGGGTGAACACTGGCCTTACACCTAATCCATCGATTAGCGATGATCTCCGCTCGGCGATTTCTAACACCGCGATCGGGCTAACGACTGGTGTTTTTGGAACCGCACAGCTGAGCGCGATCATCTCGCTAGGCGAGCAAAAGGGCCAGGCAAAAATTATCGCAACTCCTCGCGTCACGACCCTCAATAACCGTCCGGCGGAAATCAAGAGCGGTTCGAAGATTCCGATCACGACGGTCCAGCCAGGTTCGGCCGCGGGCGGCTCTATCATCGCGACGACGACGTATATCGATGTGCCGCTGCGTCTTGCAATTACCCCGCAGATTACCGATCTCGGTACGGTCATCCTCGACGTGACCGCTGAGAACAGTTCGGCCCCGATCCTTCAGGGCGGTGCTCCTCCTGCCATTAGCACCCAGAGTATGAAGACTCAGGTCACGGTTCCGGATGGTGGCACAACGGTAGTAGGCGGCGTGCTCTTTGACGACGAACGTGAGGACGTTGACAGGACGCCGGGGCTCTCGCGAATCCCGCTTCTCGGGAATCTATTCAAGCGAAAAGCCGTTTCTCGGCAGACGAATGAGATTCTCTTCTTCATCACGCCGCGAATTACCCGACCCGAGGCATCGGCAGCAGTCCCATATATGGGACCGGATCGCCCACGTCCAATCCTGCAGCCGGTTCCGATGGCGAACCCGCCTTCAAACTCGACCCGCGACACGGAGACTCCGGCACCTGTCGTTTCGGTCCCGGGCGTGGTTCGACCTGAAGCGCTGGTTCCAAACCTAACGCCCGCCACGGTCACCAAGCCGTAACGGAAAGCAGTAGACATGTTTCCCATAAACGCCGGGCCTTACTAGAATGGCTCGGCGTTCTTTATTTGAGTCGTAGAAATAAGCCCATTACTGGCGTCTTCGCGGAATATAGAGGCGGTGGATACGGTCGATACACGGAGCAAGGCACAGGCCCGCACGCGAGAAAGGGCGATACCTCCAACTCGGGTGTATCGCCCTCACTACGTGCGGGCTTGCGCCATCGCTATCTCACGTAAGCACTCGGCAGGGGAATGTCACCTGCGATGCCGAACTGCTGGATGAGAGTTCCGGCAGTCGAACGTTGTGCGAACCATGTCGAGCTCGAAGGACGGAAGACCGCTGCGTCGTTTCGTCCGTCGCCGTCGTAGTCTCCGGGGACTGGAATGTCGCCATTTGTTCCGAACGGGAATGAGTAGAACGAGAAGTCTTCGCTTCTTAAGACAAACCAGCCGCCCGTCGAAGGCCGCCAGAACGCAATGTCGGCCTTACCGTCACCGGTGTAGTCTCCCTGAACAGTCTTATCGGTTGGCGTGCCGAATTGGAGTGCAAACACCGAGGCGTTAGAGCTTCTACGCACCCACCACTGTGCACCGCCTGCTGCGTTTGGTCTGTAGATCGCAATATCTGCCTTTGCATCTCCGTCATAGTCTGCAACGGTAGGCACATCGCCCGCAGCTCCAAATCCAATGATGTCCGTCCCGCCCGATGACTTCTGGATAAACCAAGTCAGTGTCGATGGACGAAACACCGCAGCATCCGCTTTGCCATCCGCGTCATAATCCGCAGAAACGGGCACATCTCCATTCGTTCCAAACGGAAACGCATAGAACGAGAAATCCTCGCTCCTCAGCACAAACCACTGCCCGGTCGAAGGCCTAAAGAAAGCTACGTCCGTCTTCCCGTCACCCGTAAAGTCAGCCGGTGCGATCGTGTCCGTTCCAGCTCCAAACTGAAACGCAGTATTCCCGCCATTCGACGAACGGTTATACCACCACTCTCCAGGGCCCGGACGAAAAATTGAAAGATCTGTCTTGCCGTCACCGTCCAGATCTACGAGCGGGCTGCCCGAAGTGGAGGCTGCGGAACCCGTATATATATAGTCGCCGGACGTATTTCCGTCACTATTCGCGGCATTTCCCGATACGTAAAAGCCAACGCGGGCCGCTCGAAAGTTCGGTGCGGTCCAGATGATGTTCCATGTTTTGCTGCCAAACATCGTCGGCACTGTGCCTTCGACGGTATGCTCGGCATACTGTCGAAAATTCCCGCCAATAAAGCCCTCGTCGACTTGCGACTGTGCTGGGTTCATCGGTGGAAACGTAAAGGTTCCCGCACGCCGGCCGAGAGCGTCAACCGCAGTCATCTGATATCCGTAAATGACGCCGTCCGCCTGGCTCATCGTTACCGTAATAGGAATCTGCTGATTGGGAATCCAGGTCTTAGGCAGGCCGGCGATCACCACCGAACCGGTACCGGTATCCACCGGGAAACTAGTGTGACAAGCTGTGCAGTTTCCCTCGAGCGGAGCACCCGAGTGACCCGGCGTCGGGCCGCTGATTGAAGCTGACGCGGGGGACAATTCAGGCGTAAAGCTAAAAAACATGACTCCGCAAAAAACCAAGGCCAGCAAGATCACAGAAATCTTCAATCTAATTACACTTAAAAATTGCGTATTCATTCTGCTCCTTTACGAAGAACGACGGGATGCACCATATAGACGCCTTGGAGAGGTAAAAAGCCGGAGAAGTCTTCTAACACGATATTGCCTCGCTTAGGCCCTTGTCAACAAACTCATCCAACTCAAAGGAAAAGGCCGAACCCGAAGGTGCGGCCTATTCTGAGATGAATGCTTCGGGGACCAATGCCCCCGAAGGCGAATGGGGAACCAACTATGGCAGGTACCTTCTCGGTACCGGAATGTCCGAACCGATGCCGAAAGCCTGCTGCGAGACGGCGCCGGTTGAGAGCCGGACGTGCCACGTGCCGTTGCGATAGACCGCAAGATCGTCCGTTCCGTTACCGTCGTAGTCTCCGGGTACGGGGATGTCGCCGCTGGCACCAAACGGGATAATCGACGTGTTTCCATCGGTGCTGCGACGTATATACCACGTACCGTTTGACGGACGGAAGACCGCGACGTCGTCCTTGTTATCGCCGTCGTAGTCAGCCTGTGTAAGCAGGTCGCCTGCTAAACCAAACGGAAAGGCGTCGAAGTTCGTAGCCGGGTTTCCGGTCGGTCTGGCAACGTACCACGTGTTGTTCGACGGACGGAAGACGGCCAGATTGGTCCTGCCGTCGCCATCGTTGTCCATCGCCAGAGGTGTGTCTCCGGTCAAGCCGAACGGTGCGATCGTGTTAGTGCCGGTTCCGCTGTTGAGGATATACCAAGTGGCGTTTGAAGGACGGAAGACCGCAAAGTCAGTTCTGCCGTCGCCGTTATAATCGCCGCCGCTCACGGCAATATCACCCGGAACACCCCACGACACGCCCGTAACGGTAAATCCGTTACTGTTCAGAACGTAGTAATCGGGATTTGCCGGATTGACGTCCGCACGGAATACGGCAGTGTCGGCTTTGCCGTCACCATCGTAGTCACCCGGTACTGGAACGTCCGTCGAGATACCGAATTTGTACACTGCCAGCCCAGCCGTCGAGCGGTTTAGATACCAGTTGCCCTCGGAGGCACGGAAGACCGAGAGATCAGTCTTGCCATCGCCGTCGAAGTCAGCTCTTGATTTCGGAATCGCTATACTACTACACGGACCTGTTCCGGGCGTACACTGTCCTGCCGGAAGCGTTGCGCCCAATTTCAGACCCGGAGTGATTACTGCCTGATTGAACGAATGCTGTGTGAACTGCGTTCCACTATTTTGCCGTTGAACACCGACGGTTGCCGAAACACCGTTAGTGTTTGCCGCAGTGCCGCCCATGCCGGTCAACGTATAAATATAGTCAAAGCTATTCGAACCTTCATTCAATATTACAGCAAAGTTCGTCGTTATACCGTCCGCCGCAACATTGGAGAAGTGCTGCGCTCTCCATTCGATGACAAACTGACGATTTGGCGCAGTACCGAGTGTGTTGGTAAAAATACCGCCATTCGGAATGCGAGCCGTCGTCATGATCATGTCGTCCCAATACGGGAACAAAGTCGGGGCAGTAGCACTGAATGGAGTTCCCGGAAGCGCGGTATTGAGAAATGTCGTCGCCGCCGCCGCATTTACGGTAATCGCACCATTGGTACTTGCGCTGACTGATGTAACTGCCACGCCATAGACCGAAGATGTCCAGCCCGCCGGTAAAGTTACCGCGACTGCCGCATCATCCGCCTGGCTGCCCGCAACGAGCGTTCCGCCCGCGGGAATCGTTCCCGTGCCAGACGCGAATGCATAGGCATTGCCGGGAAGACCGATTGGCATCGCGAAGTTGATCACTAGCGGAGAACCGCCGCCGCCCGCATACGTGACGGTGAGCGTAAAGCTCGCACTGGTGAAGCAGGCCACCGTGTTAGCAACCGAAACCTGGTAAGGAGTCGTATTGTTTACGTTGGTACCGCCCGCAGGGATGTCGGGATAAGCCGAATTCGGCTGAGTCACCGTGATGCCCGGCGTCGAGCTCGAGAGAATAGCCGAGATGTCTGTGGCCGTAGCGGTAGAGTTGTTCGACAGCGGAACGTTCAATGTGTTGCACTCATTGGGCTCGAGGAGATTGTTGCCCGACGTTACGACTGCACCGCTTCCATTTGCCAAAGTCGGGGAATCGAAAGCCTCAGTGACAACCGTTGCGGAAGTCACGCTGGCCGAAAAGCCCATACCGCGGATTCGAAATCCCTCACGCACATCAGCAGCATCCGCACTAGTCTCCGGCGAAGCGGAAAGTGCCTGGGCTGCCGCAATGATGCCGTCACGGGCCTGGAGCATGTTGGGGTTAACGGGGGTGAGCTTCATTCCTTCCGTAACCGCGGTTAGAACCGCTGTGGTGCCGCTCGTGAAACCGCGTCGCGCTATAAACTTTGCACGCACTTCCCAAAGTGCCGATTTCCAAATCTCACCCGCATTGTGGACCTGCGAGCAGTTGCCGGAGGTCCCGATAACAGGACTACGCGGATAGGCGCTTGATACGGCCGTTGTCGTCGTTCCGAGCGTCGTGTCGCAGCCGGCATTTAGATGACCGAACGTCAACGGGTTGTGCGGCTTGTTATTCGGGCCGCCAGTCGAGGACATGATAGCCGCCGGGAATCGACGAATACCGTAGTAATGGTTCGCTGTAAATCCGGCGGCCAGATTGAAAAGCGAATAACCTCCTAGACCATAGATGCCGGCTGGATCGTCGGTTGGTTCTGCAAGCATAGTGTGGGCATACCAGTCGCTCCAGCCTTCGCCCATCATGCCGCCCTGGTTGCCGAGACCGGTTCCGTTGCCGATGAGGCGGTTGGAAGTGCCGTGCGTAACTTCGTGAATCACGATGTCGCCGTCAGCAGTACCGTCGCGGTCGGGCGTGGGGCCTGTCCAGATGTACATCTGCATACGTCCACGTCCGCCATCCGCGGGCGTTGCAAAGTTTGCATTATTCGTTCCGGATGAATCCTGCCCTTCCGATGAGACGCGGTCATTGGCGATACCCATTCCCGTAAAATTCGTGTTCTGGAAATTTCGTGCCGCTTCCGTAAAGCCTGATCGATACAGGACGTCATGGTAGCGGTTCATCACGTAGAACATCTGAATGACAGCGCCACGCTGCGCCTGAGGCGTAAGCGGGTCGTCGCCGGGAGCCGGGCTTCCCGGAGGAGGATTCCACGTCGAGGTAAAGGTGCGGCATCCCGCGCCCGGGCAAGCAGTATCGCCAGCCATAGGCGCGTCAACGCCGTTCGGGGCTACGCGGTCTATGCCCGCTTCGTTAGAATTACCATCGGTAAAATTCGTGCCGTCTGTCATCCAACCGTTGTTGTTGAACGAGAGCGGCCCTTCATTTCCGATCAGCGTTACATTTGACCGGGTTGCGAGCACGCCCTGTGTTCCCGCCGACGGGTTGCTCGTCGGGCCGCCGTAAGGCGAAAGCGACGCAGCGTGGTCGGCGGCGTTAATGAACGACGTGGGATTGGCATAGATTTGATAAGTCGCGGCCGCAGTTTGATCGTCCGAGATATTCTTATGCCAGAGGACAAGGCCGGATTGAGCGTCGACCATGACGTAGTACGCCGCCACCGGCTGCCAAATCAGGACGCGCCAAGCGGGCGCCGCCACGCCGAGCTCAGTCGGGAAGTACATTTTCTCAGCTGTCGTCGCCCAGTCGCCTTCGCCGAAGACCACTTTGAGGTTGGTCGAGGTGCGATCGTTGCGGTATAGATCGGACGGGCGAAGCTCATGCTTAATGTGCGCTGCCGCGATCGTGACCGCGTCAGCAGGGTTGTTAAAGTTCTTCGAAACCGTTGAGGGGTCGATACCCGGAGCGATGTTGTTGATCGCACGGATCATCTCGCCGCTCTTCGTAAATCCGGCGTTGATCTCACCGCGGAAAACCGGAACTCCGTCAATCCTCTGTTCGAGACGTGCCCAGCCCAGTTCGCTGCCCGGACTCGTGTAGTCAGCGGTGGTAACGAGCTCGTCGGCTTGCTGATCGGTCACGCCGATGAGATTGCCGTTCTGCTTGACGAAATCACGCAGAATGTCAGAGCGCTTGGCACCGGAGGGCCGGGTGAGCCAGTCGAAGCGTGAGCGGTAAACATCAGGGGTAAGTACCTCTGCGTTTCTAAGGTCGGTCGTGTATTCCACCTTCGCCGTAGGATTGGCTTCTTTAAAGGACACTTCACCGCGGACCATACGGTCGCGGACATCGGCGACGAATGAAGCATCTTTGCCGCTCGACTGTCGAAGCTGAATGAGATTTTCGTCCTGGCCCTTGGCCTCACGAATATCCCACATTTTGGGCATTCCGTCATCGCTCGCGCTGGTTCTTACAATAAGACCCGAGCCCTTTGATCCAGCCGAGGACGTGAATTGTCCCGGCAGGATTACAAGAGCGGCGACGATCGCCACCATAAACAAAACAAGCAGTAATCCATTGCGATTTCCTGCTGCAAAACTTTTTAACATCCTAAAAGCCCTCCTAAAGCTCGTTTTCCAAGACGTCCACTCCTGATGCTGCATCGCACAGCTAGTGCACCGATTGGCAACGGCCAAACACGGGCAAAAAATAGACAGCTGCTCCAAAAAAAACAGGAGCGCATCCGTTAGACGGTAAAAGCAAAAAGTGTGGAATTGTCCAAAATTAAAGTTTGGTCAAGAGGAAATATAACAAATTGGCTGCCCCGGGTCAATCGAAAAGTCTTCGTCGAACCCTTCTTAAGGAATATATTTCGCCGGAATGGGAATATCGTTGGTAAGGCCGAAAGATACAGCAGAGAATCCCGCTGTCGATCTGTTCAGATACCAGATGCCCGCCCGATACACCGCCTGATCAGATTTTCCATCTCCGTCGAAATCTCCGGGCGACGGACGATCCTCGCTGAGTCCGAAACGGACTACGGAAGCCTGGCCGGTTGAGCTGCTCATCTGATACCAATTTCCCTCGGACGGCCTATAGACGGCGATGTCACACTTTCCGTCGCCATCGAAATCGGCGGGGACCGGTCGATCGCTCGCGAGGCCGAAGGCGGTGGCCGAAAACTGCCCGCCTGTCGCGCTTAACAGAAAATACCAGACGCCGTTCGACGGTCTCCACACGGCGATGTCGTCCCGGCCGTCACCATCGTAGTCGTCGGCCACGGGACTATCTCCCACGAGTCCAAATCTCACCTCGCCCGGCTGAGCGTCCGAGCTCCGCAGGTAATACCAGACGCCGGTGGATGGCCGCCAGACCGCCAGGTCATCCCGCCCGTCCGCGTCGAAATCTCCGGACTGGGGAATATCCTCCGCGATACCGAACCGGAGGACATTGTAGCTCGCGTCCGAACTGTTAATCCGATACCAATTCCCCTCCGACGGTCGGTAAACGGCGAAGTCGGCTCGTCCGTCACCATCAAAATCGCCGGGAGTGGGAACGTCGGCCGAAAGACCAAAATTTACCTCTGCGTATCCTGCCGTCGACCGGTCGAGGTACCAAACTCCACTCGACGGCCTGTACACCGATACGTCGGTCTTGCCGTCGCCGTCGAAATCTGCTCGCGCTCGATTGGGTGCGGCGCAAGCGAAATTTCCTACGATTCGGACGCCGTCTATATTCCATCCACCGCCGGCCGGTGCAGTGTTATTGTCCGCCCCGAACCGCCATCTGAACTGGACATTCTGGCCCGCTGCTACGGCTGGAAGCCGGGCTACGGTGGTTACATAGCCACGTGAGTCGCCGCTCCAGGCTCGGCGTCCAGACCACGGGTTATTCGAGCCGTTCCCGAGCGTACTGTTATATCCATTGGCGACGAACGCACCGCCCGCTCCCACGATATCCTGAAAGGCCGCACCGGCGATTGAGATCTCCAGCAACCCGCCGTCCCACGCTGCTTCCGTATCGAAGTGATGGCGGAATTCTATCGTTGCACCCGGTGCAGTGACTGGAATAGTCGGTGATATTAGATCGGTTCCGCCTCCGACGGTTGAGGGGTCGGCCGCAAATGCGGAGTTCGGTGCAGAGTCTGGTCCGACAGCCGTCGTGACAAAACCGACGCCGCCGTTATACGCCGTGGCCGTCCAACCATTAGGAAACTGCGGTGCCGACACGCTATCAAAATTCTCTGAGATGGTGGTCAACGGCGACCCAAGCGAAAATGATCGGACAAACGTTACCGCTCCAAGGCTACTGGTTACATTTAATGTAAGATTCAGGACGCCGCCGCAGACAAGATTGGCGGGTACGATGAACGTAGCGGCTCGGCTCGACGTCTCTACTCCGCTTATCGATCCGTATTCCGCTGAGCCCCCGCCAACAATCGAGAGTGATACACCATTCGCGGTCAGTCCGGTCGAGTTGGTCAGTGGAATGTTTACCTGCAAGGTCTCTCCCGGGTCTGGAAAGCCGTTCCCATTTCCGGCCGTGTCGCTAAAGGTGATCGGCTGAACCTGAGTGAGATTCGGCAGGTCGAAGGCCTGAGTTACGCGAGCGTCGCCCAAGCCGGTTCCGTTGCCCTGGACGGACGCACTCGCTCCGATACCACGAACCGCAAAGCCCGCCCAAATGTCAGCTACATCTGCTGCGGCCGCGGCGGGTGGAGAACTCGCCTGTGCCGCCGCTATAATCGCATCGCGTTCCGTAATAAACGTTGGTGCCAGAGGCGCGAGCTTCATGCCGTCCGTGACGAGTTGGAGGACCTTTCGATTCCCCACAGCCCATCCGAGGCGATTGATCATCCTCGCCCGCACTTCCCACAGGGCGCTGCTCCAAATCTCACCGAGATTGTGGACGGCATCCGCGGTGCCTGACCCATACGGTCCACGAGCGAACGCTCCATCTGACAGGTCTAGCTGCGACTGGTCGGCATCGGCGAAAGTCAATGGATTGTGCGGCCGTCCGTTCGCTCCCGTGAAAGACATTACGGCCTTCGGAAAGCGCCGGATGCCGTAGTAGTAGTTATTTGTATAACCAAAGACGCCGAGGTAGGTGTCATAGCCACCTGTCGTATGAATGCTGTTGATCGGGTCCGTCTGCTCGCTTAGCATCGCGTGTCCGTAAAAGTCCGACCAGCCCTCGCCGAGGCCGCGCGACATATTCATCGTCAACCCGCTCGCGTTTCCGTGCAGGCGATTAGACAGGCCATGAGCATACTCGTGGATCACGACATCAGCATCGAGATTCCCGTCAATGTCGGGCGTAGGCCCCGACCAGAGATACATCTGCATTCTCGGGCGTATGCCATCCGCAAATGTCGAGAAGTTTGCGTTATTAAAGCCGTTTGAGTCTTGTCCCTCGGCGCGGACGCGATCACCGGAAGAACCTCCGCGTCCGAAATTATCATTCTGAAAATTCTTCGCCTGCTCGGTGAATCCGAGCCGGTACAACTCATCGTGAAACCAGTTAGAGATGTAGAAGAGCTGTGTCACCGTGCCCTGCTGGTATGCGCTGCCCGGGTAAGTCTGCGGGACAGGGACGGGTTCGTCCCCGGTGTTTGTATTCGGATTAGAGGGCGAATAACTATACGAAAAATTGCGTGTCGCGCTTGTGGCCTCGCTGTTCGGGTCGATGCCGTCGGTTCCGTCGCGATCCAGTCCAGCTTGGATGGCATTTCCATCGGTGACGGTCCCGCCGTCCGCGATCCAACCAAGATTGTTGAACTGATAAGGCGGCTCGTTGCCGACTCGCATCACGGATGAGCGCGAAATCCCGACGCCCTGTGCTCCAATCGGAGCGGTCGGTCCCGGAGTAAAGGGGAACGGACTGTCGGCGACGTTTATCATCCCGTTCGGGTTGGCATAGACGCCGTAAGTCGCGGACTGGGTCTGGTCCTCCGTCACGTTCTTACGCCAAAGAAGACTTCCCGTTTTCGCGTCGACGATCACGTAGAAAGCATTCACTGGCCCCCAGATCGCAACCCGCCACGCCGCTACGACAACTCCGTGCTCGATCGGGAAATACATCTTCTCCGCGATAGTCGCATTATCACCGCTCCCAAAGACGACACCTTTTTCCGTCACTTCCGACGGCTCAATCCGGCGCGGCGATGCGTTAGCAAACGTAGCCGCAAGTTCTACGGCTTGTGTCGAAGAACCGAAATCCGCGGACACGCTGTTTCGGTTGATCCCCGGTGCGAGGTTATTCACGACCCGGACCAATTCACGATCCCTGGTGAACGCGGCCTTCACCTCACCGCGAAAGACGGGAATGCCGTTTATCTCCTGGTTGAATTCGACGAAGGAAAGATTGCCGTCGGGATTGGAATAGTCCGCGACAGTCGTGAGAAGACCGACCTCATCCTCATCTACTCCGATTAGCCCGGAGTTCTCATTCAGGAACGCCCGAAGGATATTGGGGCGAGCGTCTATCGAAGGCCGCGTAAGGAAAGCGCGGCCGCGGCGGACATCCGTACCGATTACCTCGGGCACGCGTGCATCGTCGTTGTATTCGATCTTGACGGAAGGTACGCTTTGCCGAAGTTGCGCTTCGCCGCGAGAAAATCCCTCGCGCATTGACTCAACCTCTCGCAGGGACAGCTGGGCTGCGACTAGGTACGCCGCCCGGACGCCAAAAGCTGATTTGTCGAGCCGAATGTCGTAATTTGGAAGGCTGTCATCATGACTTACCGTTCTCGGGTTGAGCCCGCTCGCGCGCGCAGCAACGCTTGGCTCAACGTATTCGCGCGTTGCCACGAGTAATGTGGCGAGCAACGCGATTAGAACAAATATTCTAGCTGAACTTCTCCCTCGCATCGGCAGTCCTTATCGGATAAAATCGAATTTTCAATTCTATCAGAGCGCCTTCGCAAGTCAACGATCTTCGGATGCAGGACGAGTTCATAGAAAAAGTTTTCGGCCCTGCGGGCGTGATCGCGAAGCATCACGATGCATATGAATACCGTGACGGCCAAGTCCGAATGGCAGGAGCCATTGGCGAGGCACTTACGGACGAACGTCATCTGATCGTCGAGGCTGGGACTGGGACGGGAAAAACCCTCGCGTACTTGACGCCCGCCATCGCAGCCGCGATTGCCAATAAGAAAAGGATTATCATCTCCACCGGTACGAAGAATCTTCAAGAGCAGTTGATGGGAAAGGACATTCCGTTTCTTCAGAGAATCCTTCCAGTGAAGTTCAAGGCCGCGTATATGAAGGGCCGCGCGAATTACCTCTGCATCAACAGGATCAGCCGGGCGGAGCACCAGCCGATACTCGACGGCGTCGGCGATGTCGATCACTTCCGTTCGGTACGCCAGTGGTCCCAAGACACCTTGACCGGTGATCGATCTGAGCTTTCGCACCTTCCGGAGAATCTTTCGTTCTGGAATCGGATCAATGCAAAGAGCGATACGTGCATCGGCCAGAAATGTGCTGACTTCGAGCCGTGTTACATCAACAAGATGCGGCGCGACGCCGAGGCGGCGGATATTGTCGTCGTGAATCACCATCTTTTCTTTGCAGATCTGAATGTGCGCGGCAACAATTTTGGCAAGGTGATACCGGACTATGCGGCCGTCATTTTTGATGAGGCCCATCTAATCGAGGACATTGCGGCAAACTACTTTGGATTCCAGGTTTCCAATTTTCAGATCGACGAGATCGTTCGGGACGCCGACTCGCTCCCGATCACCGATGCGATTGCGACCTCACGCTTGCTGAAGCTTTCTGCGAAGGTCTTCGGCCTCGCGGAACAATTTTGGGTCAAATTTCGCGAGGGGCGCGCAAGCGAGGGCCGGTTCCCCTTATCAAAAGAAGGCTTCGCTGATTCACCATTGGCCGAAGTGCATACTTCGCTCGATGCCCAATTGGGCCAGCTCGAAGTCGCCGTCGACGAGTTTTCTGACAAGATGCCTGAGGCCGAAGCCGTCGTTCGTCGGATTCGGCAAACCCGTTTCGATTTGAAATTTATCGTTGAGCAAGCGGATGGAAATTTCGTGTACTGGCTGGAGCGTCGAGGCCGCGGAATATTTCTACAAGCCTCTCCCGTAGATGTGTCTGAACTGCTGCGGGAAAAGTTGTTCGATAAGGTAAAGACCTGCGTCCTGACGTCCGCCACGCTCTCGGCAAATGGGAGCTTTGGCTTCATACGCGATCGGCTCGGGCTGGCTCCTGAAAGGACGCAAACAATGATCGCAGAGTCGTCCTTCGATTACGAGAAGCAGGCTATCGTTTACCTCCCGCGATTAATGCCCGACCCTCGGTCGGCAGAGTACGCCGAAGCAGCGGCGAACGAGATCGTTAAAATCCTTAAGGTCACCCGTGGGCAGGCCTTTATTCTGTGCACGAGCAACGCGTCGATGCGGGCCTTGTTTGAGCTGGTCTCCTCCCGAGTCGCCTACCCGTGTTTTCTGCAGGGCACAATGGGAAAGGCGGGATTGCTCGAGACGTTTCGCGAAACGCAAAATGCGGTCCTCTTTGCAACGTCAAGCTTCTGGCAGGGCGTGGACGTCCGAGGTGAACAGCTCTCGTGCGTGATAATCGACAAACTGCCGTTTGCTGTGCCAACCGACCCTATCGTGGCCGCACGGAGCCGCTTCATCGACGAGAATGGCGGCCGTTCCTTCTTCGATTACAGCGTCCCGCAGGCCGTGATTACATTGAAGCAGGGAATAGGTCGATTGATTCGCAGCACAACGGATCGCGGAGTCATCGCAATTCTTGACCCTCGCGTTCGCACGAAGGCGTACGGAAGGGAATTTCTGCAGAGTCTGCCCCGAATGCTTATCACGACCGACCTTAGCGACGTCGATGCGAAGCTGAACGCCGAGGCGGTGGGTGCTGTATAATGCGCCGGATGGCAGCATTCTTCGAGGTGATGATTGAGCGCAATTTCTCCTCCGCGCACCAACTCCGCGGATACAAGGGGAAGTGCGAGAACCTGCACGGCCACAATTACAAGATCGAGATCTACGCCCGAGGCGAAGAGCTGAATAACATCGGCCTCCTCATTGACTTTGGCGATCTGAAATCGGCCGCCGATGAGATCGTCAAATACCTCGACCATCGAAATCTAAATGAGCTCCCGCCGTTTGACGAGGAGCTTAATCCGTCCGCCGAAAATCTCGCCCGCTATTTTCTTGAGTATTTGAACTCGAGGATCTCGGATGACCGAGTAGTCGTACACAAGGTCCGTTGCTTCGAGACGCCGACTAGCGTCGCTACGTATCAGATCGCCGATTAGCTATTCTGTAATGCGGCATTACAGACCGGCTAATATAAAAAAGCTTACTGTGTTGCATCAGTCGAAGTTGTAGCTCCTCCGCTCCGGGCCAGACACCCGCTAAAAGCGATTAGCTAAACCCACGACTGACGCCAGAAAAAGAGCCACGCGGCCCGAAGCCGTCGGGCTCTTTTAAAACTTTATCAGGTATGATTTTTTAATGGATCACGCGAAGAGGAAACGGAGTGCCGCGATCCTGCGTATTACGCGCAAGGTGCATAGAACAACCGGGATTCTGCTTTTTGCGTTCTTCTTTGTCACAGCCGTGACCGGCCTGCTTCTTGGTTGGAAGAAGCACAGCGGCGGTGCAATTCTTCCAAAATCCTATGCAGGAAAATCGACGAACCCGCAGGACTGGCTGCCAACTCACGTGCTGCTCACAACTGCGCATCGCGTTGCTCGGGACCAGATATCGCCAGACCTATCGCTCGAACTTGAAAGGATCGATTACCGCCCGGACAAAGGTATGGTGAAGTTCGTCTATGTACAGGATTACTGGGGCATCCAGCTCGACTGTACGACGGGCGAGCTGCTGCATATCGAGCGGCGGCGATCAGATTTTATCGAGAATATTCACGACGGATCGCTGGTAGACTATCTACTTGGCACTTCTGATGAACAGTTCAAACTCGCCTACACGTCGATCATGGGTATGGCCCTGCTGACATTCACGATTACTGGCTTTTGGCTCTGGATCGGGCCAAAAAAGTTTCGGCGAAGAAACCGTCGCGCTTGAGTCACGGATATATGAGGAAGTGCCTATTTATACTTGTCCTTATTTCGACAAGTTTCGTCTCCCTCGGGGCGCAGGGCTCGTCTACTGGGAGTATCGCAGGTGTCGTCACCGACTCAGCCGGGGCAGCTGTGCCGGAAGCGGCCGTCCAGTTAGCCAGTCCACAGCAGATCGTGATTGCGGCGACCGAAACGGACAAGCAAGGGCGTTATAAGTTCGAAAACATAGCTGCAGGCTCATACGTAATTCGCGTGTCCCGCGGCGGATTCAGTGTGGGCATGCGTTCGGTAAGCCATTCACAAATTTCTCGCTCGGATGTCAACGTTACCCTCTCGATAAACCAAGTTAGCGAGACGGTGACTGTGACCGGAGAGTCTGGCCGCGCCGAGGAGATCTCAAACGTCCCGATGCAGGTAAGTATTGTTACCGAGGACGCAGTAGTCCAGCGGATCACGAGCGTGCTGGCACAACTGGCTGATGAGGAGACCGGCGTCTCGCTCCAGCGAACCAGTCCTACGATTGGAGCCGTCCTCGTCCGCGGTCTGACGGAGGTGGGCGTATACGTCGACGGGATACGGTATACAAATTCGACCCAGCGGGGCGGCATCAATACTTTTTTCAATCTGAATGAACCGACTGCGATTCGTTCTGTTGAAATCCAACGCAGTCCAAATACCGCCCAGTTTGGCTCCGACGGCCTTGGTGGGAACGTTCAGTTGTTGTCGCGCCAGCCACAGTTTCGGACCGGGGATAAGAGCTGGCATGGCGAATTTGCTGCGGGATTCAACAGCGCGGATACTTCGTACTCCGCTAATTCGACAGTAAGTTATGGTACGGATCGCGTAGCGGTAGCGGTAAGTCTTGTGGGGCGGCGGGTCAATACGCTCCGGCCGGGCGGCGGGATCGATTCGCACTCGGCGATCACGCGATTTTTCGGATTGCGGTCGGATATCACCGGGCAGGATCGTTTGCCCGACACAGGATTCACACAATACGGCGGTACGCTCCAGATGAGTGTCGCGCCGACCGGCGACCAGAATGTTTCCTTCCGATACCAGCGAAGCCAGCAGGACGGAGGCAAGCGTTACGACCAGTTACTCGGGGGAGACGGGAATCTGATCGCCGAGCTGAAAAACCTGATGCTCGACTTTGCATACGTGCGCTACTTCAAGCAGAAGTTTCTCTTCTTCGACAGTCTGTCCGCCAATGTCTCGTATAACAGTCAACGCGAGGAGCGCCAGCATCAGGGCGGACAAGGAAACCCGCTCGCTGCCATCACCAACGACCGAGAGCGGACGACCACGTGGGGATTCGGCTTTTACGCGGATAAGCAGGTTGGCCGAAACACCTTTCTCATTGGGGGCGACTACTATCACGATAAGGTGACGGCGCCTTCGTTCAGTCTCGATCCGGCGACACGTGTCGCGACGTTAGTTCGACCGCGGGTGCCCAATGGATCGACCTACGATCTTGCCGGGATTTATATCCAAGACATTTGGGATGCGATTCCCGAGAGGCTGCGCCTGAGCGGCTCTATTCGATACAACGTAGCTAACTACAAGTCGAGAGCGTCCGAGAGTCCTGTCGTAGCGGGAAGGCGGCTTTTTCCGGAAGATTCGGCACGATTCGCCGACTTTTCGGGTCGCATCGGGGCTTCGGTTACGATAGTTAAACCTCTCATTGCCGCTTTCAACTTTGCTCGCGGCTTCCGGGCTCCGAACATTACGAGTCTCGGAGGTCTCGGACTTGTTGGCGTTGGCTTTCAGGTCTCGACGACGGATGTCGCCGGGCTGGGAGCGACGATTGGAACTACCGCAGACGCCAATGCAGTTTCGACGGGAATAACGGTCGCTCCATTAAAGTCGGAGGTCAGTAACAGCTACGATTTTAGCCTTCGATTCAAGAAGAAGCGGCTGTCGGCAAACCTGACAGGGTTTGTCATTGACTACGGCGACTCGATCGTTCGCCAAACGCTCATCCTTCCCCAGGGGGCAGTCGGGCGGCAGCTTGGTAGCCAAACCATCACGTCGCAGAACGCGAGCGGCGCGGTCTTCGTGCCGGCATCGACGCCGCCCGTGCTGGTTCAGTCGAATTTTAGCGACACGAGACTGAAGGGAGTGGAGTTCGAATTCGAATATAAATTGGCCGACGATTGGACGGCGGCCGGAAATTATTCTTACGTCTTTGCGCGCGACAAAGCCACAGGCGATTCCCCAAATCTTGGCGGCGGCGGCGTGCCGCCGCAGCTCGCGTTCTTAAGAGTTCGCTATCAACCGCAGGCCAAACGTCATTGGATTGAAGGCTATGCAAGCGGAGCAGGGCGACAGAGCCGTCTTTCCTCACTCGACCTCGCAGATCGCCGGACAGGCGGCGCTCGCTCGCGTGCCCAAATACAGAATTTCTTCCGTCGCGGAGCCTGCGTTCGGGGCATCACCACCGTGGGAACAAATGGCCGGTGTGGATCCGCTGGTGGTATTTTGGTAGCGACCGGTGAAACGCTGCTAGAGGTGCAAAACCGCTTGTTGCCTCTCGGCCAGTTCGTCAATGGCGTGATCGTCGCGAACAACGACTCATCCGTTCCGTTATTTCGGGCGATTCCGGGTTACGTTCTGTTCAATGTCCGCGGTGGTTATCGTTTTGGTGAAAGGCACGAGGTCACTGCCGATTTCGAAAATATTCTCGACAAGAGTCATCGGGCTCCCGGATGGGGAATCGACGGGCCCGGCCGAAGCGTGACGGTGCGTTATCACTTCCGGTTCTAGGTTCAGACAAACCAAAAAGGCAAAGTAACAAGCAAAACCATTTTGCCGTTCAACTTTGCCTTTTTATTCGAAAAATGGTCGGGGCGAGAGGATTCGAACCTCCGACCTCACGGTCCCGAACCGTGCGCTCTACCAGGCTGAGCCACGCCCCGATACAAGGAAACTTGAGTCTAGGCTACGAGCCGAGACGTGTCAAACTTTACCCGCCGCCTCGTCCTCCTCGCCGGCAATCTCATCGACGACAACCTCCACGGCTTTACCGATCTCGCGACGAGACCTGATGAACTCAAAGACGATCGGAAGCACAGAGAGAAATACGACTACGATCACTACTTTGTCGATATGATCCTCGAGAAGGAAGCCCTCGATGCCAAAGACATTTCTCACGAACCGCTCAACTAATCCGCCAAGAAAATATCCCGCGGACAGCATGCTTACTACCCACGCAAAGCCGCCTACGATGTTGTAGATCGCGAACTGGCGATATGACATTTTCGCCGCACCGGCAACGATGGGCGCGAAGGTTCGCACGATCGGGACGAATCGCGCGATGATGATCGTCTTTCCCCCGTGCTTCTCATAAAAATCGTGAGCTTTTTTCAGATGTTTTGGATTGAAGAGCTTCGATTTCGGTTTGTTAAAAATCGCCTCGCCCGCCTTACGTCCCGAGAAGTAGCCGACCGCATCTCCGACCACCGCCGCGACGAAGAGGGTGATCATCAAAATCGCCAGATTCAGCTTGCCGGCGGCAGCAAAAAGTCCGGCAACGACCAGCAGTGAATCTCCGGGTAAAAAGAATCCGACAGCGAGGCCGGTTTCCGCGAATACGATCGCGAATAGTCCGACGTATACATACCCGCCGAGCGTCGCGAGCATCCAGTCGATCAGAATTTTGGGATTGAGGATGAAATCCTTGACCCAGTGAAAAAACTCGAAAATCGATTCCATCTATTCGTCCTTCCAGCCGTGCTCGCCGATAAGCGGAACAAATGCACACGGTCCGAAATCCATCTGCTCAAACCCAGTTTCACTTCGAATAACGCGCACCAATCGCTGCGACTGTTGTTTTTCTCCGATTGGTATCACCAGTCTTCCTCCAACCTTCAGCTGATCGAGCAGCGGTTGCGGCATCGAGGGCGAGCCGGCGGCCACGAGGACGGAGTCGAAGGGCGCGTAGGTCTGCCAACCTTCCGTGCCGTCAGCCGTCCTAATTGAAATGTTTCGAAAACCAAGACCTCTCAATCTTTCATCGGCTTCCGCGGCAAGTCCGCCAAGTCGCTCGATTGTGAAGACCTTCCTTGCAAGACTAGCCAGGATTGCCGTTTGGTAGCCGGTACCCGCACCGATCTCAAGGACCTTTTCATCACCTGTAAGTTCAAGGAGCTCCGTCATCCGCGCTACGATAAACGGCTGCGAAATAGTTTGCTTGCGGGCAATCGGGAGCGCGCCGTCCCGATAGGCTTGGGATTTGAGTGCCTCCGGGACAAATCTTTGACGAGGCAAATGCCCCATCACCTCTAGCACTCGCTCGTCCGCGATCTTGTAGGTATCGCGTAACCGCTCAACCATCGCAGCGCGCAACAACTCGTGCCCGTCCGAATTGGGTTTTCGCGATACCGCGTTCATTTAATCGTTCCAACTTGCGAGGGCGTCGATCGCAGAGTGGCTTGTCAGATCTGAGCGCATCGGCGTGATCGAAACGAAGCCCTCGTCGATCGCCTCAAAGTCGGTGCCGCCCTCAGCACGAAAGCCTTCGCGCAACTCTCCTATCCAATAATATGGCTTGCCTCGCGGATCGATGTGTTCGCTGATCACAGGCCGGGCAGTCTTAAATCCCTGCTTCGTGATCTTCAGCCCGCGCGGCATTCCCTTCGGAATATTTACGTTCAGCAGCGTCCCGTCCGGAATTCCTTCGGCCAGGGCCTTCTCGGTGATCTCTCGAGCGACCCTCGCGGACTCGGTAAAATCATGATCTCGGAAGGCCACGAGCGAAAAGGCAAGTCCGGGAACGCCAAGTATCGTCGATTCCATCGCGCCCGCGACGGTACCCGAATACGTTGCATCGTCGCCCAGGTTGGCTCCGTGGTTGATCCCAGAACAGCAGATATCCGGACGCTCGTCGGGCGGAAGAATCTGGTTTAGGGCGAGCGTGACGCAGTCGGTCGGGGTGCCGTCGACCGTCCAATGCCGCTCGTCGACTTTTCTGATTCTCAATGGCCGTGCGAGTGTAAGACTGTGCGATGCCCCGCTCATCTCGGACTCAGGCGCGACAACATACACCGTTCCGATATCGCGAAGCGCATCTTCGAGTGCGGCGATACCCTCGGAATGTATTCCGTCGTCATTCGTGATCAGTATTCGAGGCTTGGACATTAATCGTTAGGTGCAAAAACAGGAAAAGGTGAAAGCGACATAAATCTCGCGTTCACCTTTTCCGCTAAAACGGATTCGAGTCACTAAACTATCGGCTTGTCGGCGCCGATGGCCTCGCCGGACCCGCGTTCATCGGGCGTTGCTGACGAAAGCGGCGACGATTACGCTTTCGCGCGTTTGCCGATTTAAGCTTCGCCTTCTGACCCGGCGGGATGAAGTGAGAATGTTTTTTAAGGTCTTTGATGATCTCCTCGCTGATTACTTTCCGCTTAAAGCGGCGCAATGCCGACTCGATCGATTCGTTATTGTTAACGTATATGTATGCCATTTATTCTCTCACCTCCTTTCGGCTGTAATAATGCCCGACTCGTCGGAGCAAACGATTATTAAACTATTTTTATGGCTAAATAGCAAGACGGACGTCAGGCTGCGTTACTCTTGTCCTCGCTGAATTGCCCGGACGTACAGGCCGGCACCTTCGTGCCGACAAGGTGGGAAATATCTATCGTACCGACGATCGTTTCAAGGGCACGGCCAACAAATGACCGCGATATACGAAATAGACCTTATTCGCCGGCTCATCGACGTACATCTTCATACTATTGAAGGCAATCTTGGGCAGCTTCAGCACTTCCTTAAACGTGAAGTCCCGGGCGTCGTACAGCCCGACGCTGGTCTCTCCCTTATCACGGACCATAGCGGCCCAATATTCGTTCGGCTTGCTTTTCGGCTGCAGTGATCGGAACGTAGTCTGTGCGAGCGGCCGGAATTCTCCCGGAGCCTGCTGCATCGCTCCGGTCGCGGGATCCAAGAGGAAGAGAGAATTGGGCGACGCGTCCCCTTCGACATTTTCCTCGGGAGGTTCGCTGCCGTCATAATGATCCTCGCTGCCGTAGGCGATCTGGACAAGAAATTTTCGGATCGACGGAATAAATGCCAGAGGCGTCGGCGTCTTATAGTCACTGATCGGAATCGGCTGACTTTTGCCGGTGTTGAGGTCGATGCGGACCAAAGAATAGCCATTTCCTGATTGCGAACCTGCAACAACCCAGCGGGCATCCTGAGACATAAGGGGCGAAAAGTAACTGCCCGTCGCGATCCGGGTTGCCTTGCCGCCGACGATTTTGAAAAGCCCTTCTTCGGAAGTGCGAATCTCGATGGTGCCGGCCCGCGCCTTCCACTGATTTTCCACCGGAGGTATCGAAAGGCTGTTCGCAGGTCGAATAAACTCGACGCCTGAGGGTTGGACGACACTCTCGCCCAACGTTCCCTCCGCAACGTGATGCCACGCAGTCGAGCTGCCGCGCAGCATCTCCAAGAGCTGCGCTCGTTTGACGTCGTATGCAGCTTTCGACTCTTCGTTTTCGAGACTCTCTGATGCCTCGAGGCCTTCTTCTTCGATCTGCCGACCAGCTCGTTCCAAGACGGTTTTGCCCGAAACCGCTACTACAAGCGACCCATCGGCTTTCCAAACGGTCTCTACGAATTTATTGTCATCGGCGAGGATGAGTTCGAGGCCCGGTATCTCGCGGCTCAAGGCGTACTTTACGGCCGCTGGCGTTTCCTTAAACGTCTTAAAAATCTTTTCGAGCTCCACGAAAAAATCCTGTCCGTCGCCGCTTGCATAGACGCGCCGTCCGCCCGCTTTACCGAGCATCACCAGTTCCTTTGACGTGCAATATTCGCCGCCGCAGCCAATAAACGGTGGCAGCTCGTCGGCGCGAGTGTCGGCGATGTATGCCTTCAACTCGTTGAACTCCTCCTTCCGCAGCTGCCGCTCGCGATAGCGTGATTCATCTTCGTCCCAGCTGAACACGACGCGATCGGCATAGATTCGCACGTAATGTAAGTCGTAGGCGTAGACGCCGAGAAGCGTAGCGTCCTTCTTCACTTCCTGCTGTAGGTCGTTCTCAATCTTTTTAAGATGGGTGTCGTCGCTTGTGCCCCAGCCGTAATAGAGCGTGTTGTCGCCGAGGCTCTGGTACAACTGCGACAGCTGTTCGTGGCCATCCTCGGTCGCGACTCCGTCGACGAAGAAGGCGGTGCGTGCGCCCAATATTTTCGCTTCGTTGGGATAGCGAGATAGCACAATGGAACGGGCTTTCGGAGAGTCTTCGCTTTCCAAATAGCGCTCGGCCGCAGTCAAAAGCAATTTGTCGGTTGAGTTGAGATTCTCAGCGACTTTTTCCACATCTAGTTTTGCACGCAGCATCCGGGCGCAGGCGAGCATCGAGGTCTTCGTCCTCGCAGGACCTGTTTCGAGTAACGCGGTGTACCCCGCATCGTCTTCGAACATGCACGGCACGAGACCTTTTGCGGCATCACTTCCGTTTGCGAGATCAGCGAGCTCGCCCGACTGCTTTTCGCGGAGTTCTTTTCGCTGAGCGAGAATGCGGATCGTTGCCTCGACCGTGGACTTGTCATTCTTTATGTCGCGAATCAACAGGGAATTAATCACGGAGTTCTGCCACTTTAAGATCATCTGCCGAAAGGCAGCCGAGAGCGGCGTATTAGATCTATCGAGTATCTCAATCCGATCCACGAGTGCACGCGCCAGCGCGTCCGAGATCTCGTCCGACATCACAAGGCGATCACCCAAAACCGTCTTGATTTCAACCGGGGTAATCGGGCGCGTGACGACAACGTTTGCCGCGTTGGCGTAATGGCGCGACGGCAACGGCGGCGGCGGGGCGACGATCATATTGCTGGGCATCTTCGCGCCCGAGGCTGTCGAGTTCGCGTAATAAACGGACGCACCTTCCGACTCCTCGCGGACGCCTTTCGCCTTCGCTTCAAGAGCGTCCATCTGCTCCCCGACCGAAAAGCCCCCGCTCGCGAGCAACGCGCCGATGACCTCGTTCCTCTCATATCCGTCGACTTCACTGAGCGCGCGACGAAGCCCGGCGATCGCACGCGGGTCCTTCTGCTTGGTAAGTGCGCGGACGGCCGGCATCTGCAGAGAGACTTCTTCCTCGACGTAGCGAACGCTTCTAGCAGCATTCACAGCCGCATTCACGACGTTTGCGACGGTTGCAGCAGCATTTGCTACTCGATTGGCCGTCGTGATGCGCTCCATGAAGCTCTCTTCTTTCGGCGCGTTCGAGACATAGGTGTTAGTATTCATCACCGCGTTTGAGCCGTACCGCGGAACCGTCCGTTTCGTTTTCTCGTCGAGCAGATTTATAAGGCCCGGAACTGCCTCAGGCATCGCTACCGAAGCAAGGGCCTCGACGACCTTTGCGCGTGTGCCGTCTACATCGACCGCCCATTTCGGATCCTCGAGCCAGGGAAGTAAAGCACGTATTAACTCAATATTCTCCGCGTCAAATTTTCGGGAAAGATTGCGAATCGCGGCGCCGCGAACTATTGGGTTGTCGCTCTTGAGGAGCTCGATCATTTTTTCGATATATTTATCGGGCGGGGAAAGATTGATGAGCGTCGTCATCCCGGTAAATCGGTCCATTTTGACGAGGGTCTCATCCGTGAGCAGCGAATAGTACCAGTCGTCGCGTCCCGGCCATTCCTTCTCGACGACGAGAGCGTCCATTGCGAGGTCGCGCATTCCGGCGCCGAGTTCCTTATTCTCAACGATGGCTTTTAGCTCGTCGCGATACCGCTCGATGTCTCCCAGCGAATTCGTCTTCAGCGCATTCCTGTAAAGGGCCCAACTCGCAAGAGTCTGCGAGACGGGGCTCGAGTCGTCCGCGTAGAGACGGTTGAGAATCGGCTTGGCCTTTCCAAAATCGTGCCGAGTGAGCGCGAGCAGCGGTTCTTGGTTTGAGACGTAGGCGTCAGGCGTATCCGCTACCTGCTCTGCCTCGCGAGCAAGCTCAGACGTAAAATATGAGCTATTGGAAACCAGCCAGCTTCTAATGGTCGAGCGGTCGTCCCTATCGTAGACGCCGGTGGTGCCTTCGCGATCGTAATGCCCTTTTACAAATGCCGGTCCGTCGTCATCCTGAATAAACGCATTTAGCAGGGACAGTAATTTTTCAGGATTCTTATCGACTTCTTTCTTGAGACGCGCGAGGACAGCGTTCGAGGGTTCTGGCGAGTACTGATTCGCGCTGTGCGAGGCGCTCATCTGCATCCAGTATTCCAGTAATTCAGAGGTGGGCGCATTGTCCGCGGGCGGCTTGCCCCTGTCGTATTTTGCTTCGCCCTGACCTGCGATCTTAACTGCAGGATTGGGCGGCGGCGGTGCCGGAAGCGCGAGCATTCGCACGACCACGTCCTCTTTTGCGGCCTCGGCGGACTGCCAAAGGAAGCCTGAAAGTGCAACGAGAAGTGCCGAACAAAAGAAGACGGCGCGTAGGAAATTCTTCATCCGAAAATGCTCCAAGAGCTGACTGATGTGACTGCGTGATTATTGACCGTTTTCACGCTCGAAAGCAACAGAAAACGCCTGAATCCAGAACCTGTGTCTACGTGAGCACTTGCGTGGCGTTTTGACTTTACCGGCATTCACGACGAATAATCGTTGTTCGATCTTTGCATTAGTTATTCGTTTCCGTTTTCGCAGGGCAAGTCGGGTGAGATTCCCGCACGATCGCGTCACCGTATACAAGTCGGGATGCCTGCCGGAAATGTTTTTTGCCTCTTTTTGAGATGCTTCGCGTAAAGGCATCGAGGGCGAGCAAGGTTTCTTCTCATAAGGCCCTGTTTTCCGCTTCGGATTTCGACGCGTGAAGACAGGGCTTCTTCGTGCGTAATGACGACGAATGCGCAATTAGAATGATGAATCTTAGTCGAAACCGAATCGTGACGGTGCTCCTTGCAAGTCTTGTACTCGCGAGCTGTCGCGGAGGCGCGCCCGGGCCGTCCGGTAACGCCGCGCCGGCACAGAACGAAGCCGCTGCAAACGTCAATCTCCGCATCGTCACAGACGATCTCGGGCGGAGCATCTCTGTGCCGGTCAAGGTGACGCGCGTCGTGAGCACTGCGCCGAGCGTCACCGAGAGTATCTTCGCAGTCGGGGCGGGCGACCGTCTCGTCGGCGTCACTACTTTCTGCAATTACCCAGAAGAAGCAAAGAGTATCGCAAAGATCGGCGACACGATGACGCCTAACATGGAGTCGATCGTCGCCTTAAAACCCGACATCGTTTTTGTCTCGACGGCATCGCAGATCGAGTCGTTCAGCAAGACGCTCGAGCAAAATGGGATCGCGGTTTATGTCACGAATCCTGCTTCACTAGACGGCGTTTATCACAACCTGGAGCAATTCGGAATCATTTTTAACACGACAAAAGTCAGCACGGAGCTTATTGACGCCCTTCGAACGCGCGAGTGGAGAATCGGACAAACATTAGGCACACCAATGCAGCGAGATGAATTGCCGGCTAATTTTTACGCGCGAGTGGGTGCAATAAAGACGTTCGTGCAAATCTCAAAGGAGCCCCTGTTCACTATCGGCAAAGGCTCGTTTTTAAGCGACATCATCGAATCGGCCGCAGGTCTCTCAGTGACCGCAACTGTCGAGAGTGCCTTTCCAAAACTCAGCAAAGAAACTGCCTTGGCATTGACGCCCGAGGTGATCATTCTTTCTGACAGCTTGGATAATCAGGAACCGAACGAGGTTTTCAAGAATTCGCCGGCGGTGAAGAACGGACGCGTTTACAAGATCAACGCCGATTTGATTTCGCGGCCTGGGCCGAGGATTGTGGATGCTTTGGAACAGATAGCGAAGTATTTGCATCCGGAGAAATTTCCGGATTAAGTGAAACGCCGACTCATCATTTTCCTCGTAATGGTCGCGCTTCTCGGCGTTGTGCTTACGGTTGCGGCGATGCTCGGTGCAGAGAGTGTTTCGTTCTTTGAAATGACCGAGCAGCAACGCTCGATCCTTTTTGATATTCGGCTGCCGCGAATTCTGTTGGGAGCATGCGTCGGGGCGAGTCTCGCAGTCGCGGGTGCGGGGCTGCAATCGTTGCTCAGAAATCCGCTTGCCGAGCCTTATTTGCTCGGCGTCTCGAACGGCGCGGCGTTAGGGACAATGCTCGCTTTTGTGTTCGTTGCGGATAGCGAATTTGCTCGGCCGGTGATGGCATTCGCCGGGGCAGGTCTGGCCACGGTCGCGGTTTATCGAATGGCACAGAGTCGCGCGGGAATGAACGTTGAGCGACTCGTGTTATCAGGCGTGATCGTCACGACGTTTCTCTCTTCAGTCATTGTGATGCTCACGACTTTGCTGGATGCCGCGAAGCTGCGGAGCTTTACGTTTTGGCTTCTCGGCGATCTTTCTCAAGCAACGACAAACGGCGTTTGGATAAGTCTCATCGCGGTTGTCATCGGCACGATTGTCCTCACGAGCCAGGCTAGAGCGCTAAATCTTATGATGATCGGCGAACGCGACGCAGTCGATTTTGGCGTCGAGGTCGGGCGAGTACGGATGCTCACTTTTGGCGCTGCAAGTCTCGTCGTCGGTGCGGCTGTTGCGGCGAGCGGTTCGGTAGGCTACGTGGGGCTGATCGTGCCGCATCTGATCCGACTGAGCGTCGGTAGTGACAACCGATTGGTCGTTCCGTTGTCGGCAATTGCGGGTGCGATATTCGTGGTATTTGCCGACACGATCGCACGGACGGCAATTGCCCCACGCGAACTGCCTGTCGGTGCGATCACCGCATTGATCGGCGCGCCATTGTTTATATATCTGCTCAGAAAGGGATGATAGAGGTACGCGAAATCTCAGTTTACTATGGCGCCAAAAGTGTGCTCGATCGAGTGTCGTTTCACGTGGCCGACGCAGCCCTCTTGGCCGTCGTAGGTCCCAATGGAGCGGGGAAGACGACACTGCTGCGGGCCCTGAACGGCACCGTCCGCACCGCCTCGGGTGCGATCAAGGTGAACGGCGAGGATGTCGCTGCGATGACCCGTCGGGAAGTTGCCACGGCTGTCGCTGTTGTCGCGCAGGAGAACGAAACGCGATTCCCGATCACCGTTCTCGAATTCGTTTTGTCAGGGCGTTTTGCGAACGGCGGCGCGTTTGGCTGGGAGAGCGAAGCGGATATCGAGGCGGCGTACGCGGCGATGCGCGACTGCGATCTTGATCGTTTCGAATCGCGTGTGATGAATGAATTGTCGGGCGGCGAGCGCCAGCGAGTTGTGCTCGCAAGGGCGCTCGCCACGCAGGCGAAGATCCTGCTGCTCGATGAGCCGACGGCAAATCTCGATCTCGCACATCAGGCGATGATGTTTCGACTGATCAGAAAACGATGCGACGAGGATGGATATTCGGCAGTGGTAATCGCGCACGATCTAAATCTCGTGGCGCAGTTTGCGGATGAAATTTTGATGTTGACGAACGGCAATGTCGCAGCGCACGGAAGACCGCGTGACGTCCTGACCAAGACAAACATTCGCGACGTTTTCGGAGTCGACGTGATGCTCGATGAGAATCCGTCGAGCGGCGCCCTAAGGGTAACGCACATTTTCAACTAGTTGGCAGGCGACGCGAGGGAAGTCCGGCGAGAATCCGGCGCTGCCCACGCAACAGTAAGACGAATGATGAAGGCAAAATGCAGAATGATGAATAGAGGACATTCATCATTCATCGTTCGAAATTCTGACTTCCGTTTAGCCTGGATCCTTGTGCGTTTGCTATGGATTTGAACCAATCTGCGATGGGCAGAAAAGGAGAAACGATGAGGATAATTAGTATAGCTTTCATATTGTTTTGGCTGGTCGGCAGCGTGTCGGCTCAGAAGTTTGGTGACATACATGGAACGGTAATTATGAATCAGAAACCGATTCATACCGTAGTGACTCTGAGTAAGGGTTCACAAGAGGTGCGGCGGACAGAGAGTGATGCTCTGGGTCATTACTCCTTCATAAATGTGAAGCCAGGGAAATACTCAGTCGCATTGGCGGATCAGGGCTTTCTCGGTGCCGCCGGCTCTAGGGAAGTGGTCGTAACGGCCGGCTCAGTGATTTCCGCGGACATCGAGTTCCAGTTAAATTACTATGCTGACTTTGTCTTGGTTGAGCAGGTGACCGTCCATATTGCAGCAGGTCAAGAACAGCCCATCGAACAAGTATCGAAAACGGTAGATGTCATCACCGCGCAAGAAATGCGGGACCGTGCGGATTTTACTTTGGTTGAATCGCTCCGATCGATTCCGGGATTTCGCGTCGCGCAGAGCGGCGGATTTGGGAGAGTGGCGTCGATCAAGACGCGAGGGCTGCGTAATCAGGACACGGCAATCCTGGTCGATGGAATTCGGTTCCGTGATGCCTCAGCGATTAACGGAGATGCGACTTCGTTTCTGAGCGACTTCACGTTGACGAGCATCAGCAAGGTGGAGGTTCTACGTGGATCCGGCTCTTCGCTGTACGGGACAAATGCTGTCGGCGGCACCGTGGACTTTCAGACGCCGCGTGCGCCTAGCGGGACGCACGGGCAAATCGGCGGAACAATTGGTGGGCTCGGTCTCGGAAGATTTCGAGGAAATCTTTCTCATGGGGCCAAGGACGGAAAGTTCGGAATGACCGGCGGTGTTTCCCGCACCGCTTACACGAAGGGAATCGATGGCGAGGATAATGCGGCAAACACAAACGTGCAGACGCGTGTTGAGCTTGCTCCGTTTTCGCGGACCAACATTTCAGGGCGAATTTTCTTTTCCGACGCCAATGTTCGCCTAAACTCCAGCCCTGACACTTTCGGCCCGCTCCCTACGTCAAACTCTACAGTCATCGACGCAAAAAACGGCGTAAATTTTATCTCCGACGCAAACGATCCGGACGCACGCCAGAAGTCCCGCTTCTTCCTCGGTCAAATTCAGCTCAATCAATCAATCAATGATCAGGTTGCGCTCAGTGGATATTACCAGGGGCTTTCGACGCGGCGCGACAACTCTAATGGCATTCTCGGATCAGGATTTCAGAGTGCGTCGACCAGCACTTTTGAGGGGAAGATCCACACGGGAAATGTAAAGCTGAGTTGGTCGCCGATCGCTGAGAACGCCCTAAACGTTGGATACGAATTTGAGTCGGAAGACTTTGGGAACGATGGGCGAACGCCCTCTGGCACGGGCAATTTTTTTACAAAGTCCGGCCAGGGAAGCAATACGTTTTATTTCCAGAATCTTGCGAAACTGCTCAAACAGAAGCTCACGCTCGCTGGCGGCTTTCGTGTCCAGCAATACTCGCTTGACCGGCCGGAGTTTAGCCTTACAAATGCGCCATACAACAACCTAACCCTCGACAATCCGCCCACCGCGTACACCTTCGACGGGGCCGCTTCGTACTATGTTCAGAAGAGCAGCACGAAGATTCGTGCGCACGTCGGCAACGGCTATCGCGTGCCTTCGCTATTTGAGAGGTTCGGGTCGTTTTTCAGCACGTTTTTCGAGCCGCCATTTGTGGCGCTCGGCGACCCGTTTTTGAAGCCGGAGAAGACTATCGCATTTGACGCGGGTGTCGACCAAACGATTGTTAGCGGCCGCGCGCGTTTGTCGGCTACTTATTTCTACACCAAATTGAACGACACGATCGGTTTTGGAAATGTTGTTCCCAACATCGGAACGACGATGCGCCCATTCGGTGGTTACGAAAATCAGAAAGGCGGCATTGCGCGTGGCGCCGAGTTCAGCGTTAACGCTAAACCGACGGCGACCACGAATATATTCGCTTCGTACACTTTCACGAATAGTGACCAACGGACGCCGCAGATCTCTGGAAGCCGCACCATCTCGACGCTCGGCGTTCCTGAGAATCAGTTCACGCTAGTCGCGACCCAGAGATTCGGACGTGCGTGGGTGAATTTCGACTTCCTCGCGACCAGCAAGTATCTCGCTCCGATATTCAGCAATCCGAACTTTACCACGTATCTCTATCGCTTCGACGGGAACCGGAAGGGTGATCTGACGGGCGGGTACACATTCGGTTTCCAACAAGAAAAGCTCACGCTACGTGTGTATGGGGCCATCGAGAATCTATTCAATCAGGAGTATTTCGAAAATGGTTTCCGAACCACAAAAGCGACGGCTCGAATTGGAAGTACATTTGCCTTCTAATAAAACTGGATGCCTCCGATGGAGCAGATGCGGTAAAATAGCTCTATCGGAGGTAATTACAATGAAGGCTAGTGTTTTGTTTTTGGTTTTCATGGTTTTTGCGTTTACTGCAAACGCTTTTGCCCAGACTCGAACTGTCACGAATCGTGAATTAACAACGTACAGGACGGCGCGCGAGACCGCCGCGCGGGGACTCCGCGAGGATTACGCTAGGCTCGGCCTGCCATCTCCGGAAGATCGAGCGAAGTTGAACGAGAAAGAGGCGAAGGAAATGAGCGAACTCGCCGCCCGGCTTCGAGCTTCGCGCGTTGCGTCCGAGAACGCCCGTCGGGTGACGCGCGAAACTATCCCGAATCCCCCCATCCAGGCGATCGTCGTCGTGGAATCGGGCGCTCCGGTCTACTATTATCCGTGGCAAGGCGGCTGGTATAGATACGCCCGGCCGTTCGGGCTGTTCGGGCCGCGACAACGCGAAGGCTACTATGCCGGCGGACAGTTTTGGCCGACCGGGCCACGAACCCGCGAGCGGCCCATAGTCAGAAATCCGCGATAGTTTATGAAAGAAGGTTGGGAAGCCGTTATCGGAATGGAGATTCACGCGCAGCTCGCTACGGAGAGCAAGATCTTTTGCGCGTGCCGCGTCGAGACGGGCGGCGAGCCGAACTCTAATACTTGCCCGGTGTGTCTCGGCCTGCCGGGAGCGTTGCCGGTCTTGAACGAACGGGTTGTCGAGTTGGGCGCGCTGGCGGCACTTTCGCTCGGCCTCGAAATTCGGGAGACGTCGATCTTTTCACGCAAAAACTATTTCTATCCCGACCTGCCGAAAGGCTATCAGATCTCGCAATACGACAGGCCATTCTCCGCAAACGGGACGCTCACTATAATGACGTCCGAGCGCGATGGGCACGGGCGTGGCTCCGATTGGCAGCCAATGGATATCCGAATCGAGCGCATGCATCTGGAAGAAGATGCGGGAAAGAACGTTCATGAGGGCCTGCCCGACACGGATCAGTTTTCGTACGTCGATCTCAACCGCGCGGGCACGCCGCTCGGCGAGATTGTGACTGCCCCGGATTTTCGCTCATCGTGGCAGGCATACGATTACGTCAATCACGTCCGGCGAGTATTGCAGTGGACGGGCGCGAGCGACGCCGACATGGAAAAGGGAAACCTGCGCTGCGAGGCGAATGTCTCGGTCCGCAAAGTTGGCGAGACGTATAACAACAAGGTCGAGCTCAAGAATCTAAACTCGGTTCGCTTTATGCAAAAAGCGATCGAGTATGAGATCGAGCGTCAGATCGAGGCTCATGAAACGGGTGAAGGCGTCGATCAGGAAACCCGACTGTGGGACGAAAAAGAGAACAAGACGCGGATAATGCGCAAGAAAGAAAGCGCGCACGACTATCGTTACTTTCCTGAGCCGGACCTGCAGCCACTCGTAGTAACGCGCGATTTCATCGACGCGGTCAAGGCTAGAATGCCGGAACTGCCCGATGCGATGCGAGAGCGGTTTTCGACTCAGTACGAACTTTCGTATTCCGACGCCTCGCAGTTCGTGAGTGATTTCGCATTGGCCGCATACTTTGAGAAAGTTTCGGGCCTCACCAACAATCCGAAGCTGTCTGCTAATTGGATTCTTGGGGAACTCACGCGCGAGCTAAACAATTCCGGCAAGCACATCAGTGAGAGTCCGACGGGCGCCGAAGTTCTCGCTGGCCTGCTGATAATTCTCGCCTCAGGATCGATCAACAATAGCCAAGCGAAGGAAGCGCTCGTCGAAATGTTTGCAACCGGCAAGACCGCCTCTGTTGTAATCGCAGAAAAGGGATTTGAGCAGGTCTCGGATTCTTCAGCTATAGAGAAGATAGTCGATGAGGTAATTGCGGCAAACGAAAAGAGCGTCGCGGCATATCGCAGCGGCAACGATAAGCTTTTTGGATTCTTTGTCGGGCAGGTGATGAAGGCGTCCCAAGGCAAGGCAAATCCCAAGGTTGTCAACGAAGTCCTTAAGGCAAAGCTATGAAACTCGACGGTAAAGTTGCCCTGATCACCGGCGGCACCAAGGGCATTGGCAACGCTATCGCCACTAAGCTTGTGAATCATGGGGCGATGGTATTTGTATGCTCGCGTAGTTTACCTGACGTCACGAAAGCGGTCGAGGCTTTATCAGAGAATGGAAGAGCGGGCGGAACGGTTTGTGATGTGCGCGATGAATCGAGTGTCGAGAGAATGCTGGGCGAGTGCACGCAAATCTTCGGCGGCGTCGATATTGTAGTCAATAACGCCGGTCTTGCGTTTCCAGGAAAAACCGTTGAAGAGATATCGGGCGAGGAGTTTCGGGAGACGCTCGAGACAAATCTCTTTGGCGTCTTCTACGTTTGCCATCACGCGATTCCGATGCTCAAGAAGCGTGGCGGCGGTTACATACTCAATATCTCGTCACTCGCCGGGCAGAATCCTATCCCAAGGATGGCCGCATACAACGCTTCGAAGTTCGGCCTGAACGGTTTCACCGAAGCGATGATGCAGGAGGTCCGCCACGACAACATCAAGGTCAGCTACATCTGTCCTGGCAGTGTAAATACGTCATTCGGCAACGACACGCCGTCTTCAGATAAAGCCTGGCAGATCCAGCCCGACGATATCGCTCAGATCGTTATTGATTTGCTCGCGATGGACTCGCGAGTGCTGCCGAGTAAGGTAGAGGTGCGGCCGAGCCGACCGCCACGACCGCCCCATGCATAATTCGGAGCATCGCGTGCGGGACCTTGCCCAGTAGATTAGTGATAAAAATTGGAGCGGATCTAATAACGCAAAGCGGCCACTTTTTGATGAAGGGTTCACGCAAAATCCATGTCGTCTGCATTGGAGGCGGGCCAGCGGGTCTGGCGACCGCGTTGTGGTGCCGCGATCTTGGGCTGGAGGTTTCGATCCTCGAACGAGCGTCTACGCCGGGAGGCCAGCTCGGAATTATCTACAATCAAATTACGAATTATCTCGGCGTGGAAACGGTGGACGGGGCAGGCCTCCGCGATATCTTCCTGAAACAGCTTGGCGATGCGTCCGAGTACATTCGGCCCGGATCGGAAGCCGTGAGTATCAATCGTGACCCGTTGTCGGTTTGCTTGACCACCGGCGAGGTCCTCGGATGTGATGCGATCATAATTGCGACCGGTGTCCGCCGACGGACGCTGGGCGTGCCGGGCGAGAACGAGTTCGCGGAACGGGGCGTCCTCCGATCGGGAGCGGGGTCTCGCGACGAAATGGCTGGTAAGAATCTCGTCATCGTCGGCGGCGGCGATGCGGCGGTAGAGAATGCGTTGATCCTTTCGGAAAAAGCGCGCAAGGTAACGCTCGTCCATCGGCGCGCCCACCTCACGGCTCGAGCTGATTTCGTCGAGCAAGCGGCGACAAATTCTAAAATCGATTTTCGGCTCGGCTCGGTCGTGAAGGAAATCATCGGGCAAGCGAGAGTAAGCGGCGTGGCAATCTCAAGCTCAGATGGCGACGCAGAGGTAATCGAGGCCGACGCAGTGCTTGTGCGCGTGGGTTGGCAGCCAAACTCGGAGCTAGTCGCTCACGATGTTGACCTCGATGAAAACGGTTACATAATTGCCGACGCCGAGGGCCGTACGAGTCTCGCGAATGTTTACGCGATCGGCGATGTTAGGCGGCCGCTGAGTCCAACCATCGCGGCGGCGGTAGGCGATGCCGCGTCTGCTATTAAGGCAATCGTCGCAGCGTAGACGACGTGCGGATCAGCCGGAGCTCAACGCAGAAAGTTCGTACGCTCGTTCAAAATTATGGATTTCCTCTTTTCCTAAACCTCGCACACCAGCTTTCTCCTGCGTAAGATTCTTCGACAGTTTTCTTCAATTTTCTTACATTTTTCTTACATTTACCGAAAATCTGTGCTACATTTCTCCTCGCTCCTGCCAAGAAGAAGTAGTCCCGGGTGATTGGCACGAAACGTGCGTCGTTTTGAGCAGAACTCTTATCGATAAAATTAGAATCTGTTATTTTCGTCGCCTTTCTGTTCGAATTCTGTTCAGTCCGGCGCTTATTTTCTAGTCAATTGGAGGATGAAAATGAACACACTCAGACGACCTGTCAGCTGTCTCGCGACGATCGCCATGGCCCTCGTTCTAGTCTCGAGCGTGTGGTCCCAGGCCGGTAGTTCTAGCATATCTGGAACGGTCAATGATCCCCAGGGCAGTGCCGTTGCCGGCGCGACAGTAACCCTGGCAGGCAATCAGGGCACGAGCCGCACCACGGTCACAAACGAAAATGGTGCCTATTCGTTTAATGCGGTTCAACCAGGCGAATATCGCATCGAGGTCGAGATGACCGGCTTCAAAAAGGCGAGCCTCGCCACATACAAGGCTCTCACGGACATCTCTACGACGGTCAACATCGCACTCGAGATCGGTAACGTTTCCGAAGTGGTGAACGTCGAGTCGGCGGCTCTAGAAAGCATCGTCAATACGCAGGATGCGAGCCTCGGCAACAACTTCGTTTCGGAACAGATTCTGCAGTTACCGCTTAATGCCCGCAATGTCGCGAACCTGCTGAGCTTGCAGCCGGGTGTCACACCGGACGGCTCCGTGGCCGGCGGCCGCAGAGATCAGGCCAATATTACGCTTGACGGCATTGACGTCAACGATCAACAGACCGGTCTCACTCTCGATCAAACCGCGGCGTTCGCACCGGCTCTGAGGGTAAACCCGGATTCTGTGGACGAGTTTCGGGTAACGACATCCAATCCGGATGCGAGCAAGGGGCGTTCATCGGGCGCTCAGATCTCGCTGATTACCAAGAGCGGCTCAAACGAGTTTCGAGGAGCTCTTTATGAGTATCATCGCAATACGTTAACCACCGCGAATGATTGGTTTAGCAACGCTGCCGGAGTGCACTCGGCAACGGCGCCGCTCGTTGTGGCGGGCCTCGCAAAGGCCGGGGACATGGTCTCTCCGCGACCCCAATTGTTAAGAAATCTCTTCGGCGGTCGATTAGGCGGACCGATAGTTAAGGATCGGCTCTTCTTCTTCTACAACTACGAAGGTTTGAGGGAAGCCAAGAGCTTGCCCCGGACGCGTCTCGTGCCTACACCAAGCCTGGCTGCGGGGCAGATAAGGTTCCTCGATAGCACCGGCGTACTTCGAACGATTACTACCGCGCAGATTAATACCTTCACTCTGGGCGGCGTTCCCGTGATTGACGTAAATCCGGCTGTGGTGAGCCTATTTGCAGATGTGGCTCGCAAGTATCCGATGAATTTTCCGCCATTTGGCGACGGTCTAAATACCGGCGGTTTCCGGTTCAACGCCCCAGTGCCAGTGAACCAGAATGGACACACCGCAAGATTTGACTGGAGCGTGACCGGCGATCAAAAGCATCAACTGTCATTTCGTGCGAACTATCAGCAAGATGTCACCGGCGTAGCTCCTTACTTTCCGGATACTCCTCCGACGAGCACCTGGAGTCATCCTATTGGCTTAGCCGCGACGCACACATGGCTGATCAATACCAATATCACGAATCGGTTCAGCTATGGCTTAACCCGCGTCGCATTCACTAACCAGGGGGACTCGAACGAGCCCGCGATATCTTTCCGTTCGGTTTTTCAACCTACGGGGTTTGCCCGGGGGTTTAACCGCGTGAATCCTACCCAGAACATCACGGACGACATTACTTGGACAAAGGGTAACCACACATTTCAGTTCGGTACAAATATTCGGCTCATCAAGAATGATCGAACTAGCTTTGCCCGAGCCTTTGATAACGGAATCACGAATCAGAGTGCCTACCCGAGCAATATTGTTCGAAATTCGATCGATCAGTACCAGACATCGATCGGCCAGCCGACAGTTGGGTTGGCATGGCGGACTAACGTAGCGCATGCGCTCACTGCGCTCTTCGGGCGCCTCAATGGCTACGGAGCGAACTTCAATTTTGATACCAGCGGCGCTTTGATCGCCCCGCAGACCGGTATAAGGCGTATCTTCAAGACTCAGGAGTTTGATTGGTATGCCCAGGACTCCTGGAAACTGCGCCCCAACATCACGCTGACTAGTGGATTGCGATACGGACTGAGCATGCCCGTCACCGAGACACAGGGATATGAAACCGTGCCAACCACCGTTCTCTCAGATCATCTCCGCAAGACGATTGATCTGATGAATGGCGGTGTGAATAACCGCGATCTCATATCCGTTCGGAAGGCCGGGAAGTCCAATGGACTCGACAGCATCTATCCGCTCGACAAGAATAATTGGCAGCCGCGTGTTTCTGTCGCGTGGTCACCCGAGTTTGAATCCGGGTTCATGTCGAAACTGTTCGGCAAGGAGTCGGAGTCTGTCTTCCGC
>Ga0136640_10000024_pt1 | contig 50014 bp, 46 predicted proteins | sample AntDrymUQ8642106_2_FD_105498 | JGI IMG/M metagenome (GOLD analysis project Ga0136640, IMG submission 105498) | Polar desert sand microbial communities from Dry Valleys, Antarctica - metaG UQ864 (21.06) | ecosystem: Environmental > Terrestrial > Soil > Desert | place: Antarctica: Dry Valley...
TGGCGGCAGGCACGGCAAGAAGCGCAAACCCTGAATTATATCACTGCTTCTACCGGCGACAAATCCGACGAAAGGAGGCCCGATTGGCGGCAAAATCAAATAGTTTGCCTGCTCAATATCATCGGCTAAACTTGAACGGATGAGACAAATCGGAAAATCGCGATTCCTTATTATATACGCCTCTGTCTGCACGTTGCTCTTTGCGGGCGTTCAAGGCACCACGTTGGCTCAGATTTCACCGAGCCCGACGCCTACTCCTACTCCTGCTCTAGCGGCATCGCCGGCGCCGGTTCAGACCTTGACCGACCTACAGGCGAAGATTCGACGGTCTACATTCGCGCCACAACTTCGACGCGGCCGCATCGGCATCAAGATCGTTTCATTGAATAAAGGAACCCTCGTCTACGAAGTCGATTCGGAGAAATACTTCATTCCCGCGTCGAACATGAAGAATTTTACGGTGGCGGCCGCACTAGAACGGCTGACGCCGGACTTCAGATTCAATACCCGTGTGCGGGCCCATTCGAAGCCAGACGCCGCCGGACTCATCCGCGGAAATATGTTTGTCGTCGGGTCGGGAGATATCTCAATCTCGACGGCTTTCGCCGAGAGTAACTACTATCAGGGCCTGGATCTCATCGCCGAAAGGATCAAAGCAGCCGGCGTGAAACGCATTGTGGGTGACCTCGTCGCTGATCAGAGTTATTTTCGAGGGTTCAAGCTCCCGCCCACGTGGGAATGGGACGACCTGCAGGGTTACTACGGCGCGGAAGTATCCGCCCTGCCACTCAATGACAACGCCGTGGACCTGAAAGTGTTTGCCGGCTCCGTCGGTAATCCGTGCATCATTCGCATCCTGCCGCAAAACAATCTCTTTCGCATTATCAATAAGTGCATGACATCGGCGAACGCGGCACGTCGGTCCATAACAGTATTTAAATGGCTTGACCAAAACGTCATCGAGGTCATCGGCACGATTCCGACCGGCCAGCCGTCCTTCGACACATCAGTATCGGTGACGTCACCTGCTGAGTTGTTTGTGAACCTACTCAAGGATCGACTTCAAAAAATCGGAGTCGAGGTTAACGGCCGCGCCCGTTTGATGGACGACACCGATAAGATGTCGGTGCGGCCGGACCTAATTGATATCGCTAATCTGGAATCGCCGCCCCTCGCGCTCATCGTGGCGAAGACAATGAAGCCCAGCCAGAATATGTACACCGAGACCTTGCTCTGGACTCTCGGCGAACGGAGCATCCGAGCGCCGAATGCGAACACTACGAGCGCGAACCTCGGGATAAATGCGGTGAAGGAATTTTTGCGCGGTATCGGGTTGCCGCCCGATGCGATCGTGCAATATGACGGTAGCGGTCTCTCTCGCCACAACCTCGTCACGCCGTCTGCTGTTGCCGCTCTTTATGTTCACATGGCGAAGCAGTCGAATTTTGCGCAGGCATGGCGCGACAGCCTGACGATCGGAGGAGTCGACGGAACTCTCTCACGCCGATTCATCGGCACCGCCGCAGCCGCAAATTTGCGCGGCAAGACTGGCACGCTCGATCAGGTGTCGGCTCTCTCTGGCTACGTTACAACTGCGGCCGGCGAACAGCTCGTCGTGTCGATGATAGTTAACGGCGTGGCGGGCGAGACTCGGCAGCGGACCCGTGTGCTGGATGAGATCGTCGTCGCGCTCGCAAATTTTAACGGCCGGATCGATACGCCCTAGCCGCGATTCTTTAAAACGTCGAGCAATTTGTCGTGTATGCCGCCGAATCCTCCATTCGACATTACTGCTACGATGTCGCCATCGCGCATTTCGGGCGTCAAGTGTTCGACGATAGCGTCGGCGTCGGGGAGCGAAACCGCGGACCGTCCACCCGTGTTAATTCCTGCCACTAGTTCATTTACGTCCAATACATTACCCAATTCACTCGCAGCAGATGTGTTATATACGCCCGCAATCACGATGTGATCGGCATATTCGAACGCTCGAGCATACGCCTCTTGGAAAACCGCAAGCCGGGACGACCACGAACGGGGTTCGAAGACGGCGATGATCCGGCGGCCACGATACTTCTGTCCGAGCGCCTTGAGAGTTTCCTCCACCGCTGTCGGATGGTGCGCGAAATCGTCGATGATCGTCACGCCGTCTTCGACGCCTCGGATTTCGACGCGCCGCTTTACTGATTTAAAAGTATCGAAGGCTTCCTGGATGCGCTCGGGCGAAATTCCCCACGCGTCGGCCGCGATGATTACCGACAAACAATTGCGCACGTTGAACTCACCGATCAGCTTCGTTCGAAAAGTTTTCCAGCTCGCATTCTCGCGAAAAACTGTGAAGCGCGTTTCGTCTTCGTCGAACACGATTTCGCGCGCATTCCACTTTGCATCACTCGAAAGTCCAAAAGTGTCGACATTCGTGAACATTTTTTTTCGATTTTTTTCGAACACTTCGCGCGCGAATTTCGAGTCAATTCCGACGATCACTTTTCCATTCGACGGAACTATATTCATCAAACGAAAAAATTCGCGCTTGATTTGTTCGACGTCGTCGTAGATATCTGCGTGATCAAATTCTATGTTTCCGACGATCGCGATCTCCGGAAGGTAATGCATAAACTTCGGCTTCTTGTCGAAGAATGCCGTGTCGTATTCGTCGCCCTCGATGACAAAATATTCGCTTTCGGATACACGAAAACTCGTGCCGAAATTCTGCACGATGCCGCCCACGAGGAACGACGGATTTAATCCGCCCGTTTCGCTAACCCAAGTAGCTACACTAGTTGTGGTGGTCTTGCCATGCGTGCCCGCAACCACTAGTGTCCGTCGGCCGCGGAGGAATTCTTCTTTTATGACCTCTGCGAGCGAGCGGTAGATAAGTTTTTTTGTAAGGACTTCTTCGAGCTCTGCGTTGCCTCGTGAGATCGCATTGCCTACGACAAAGATGTCGGCACCGATGTGCGCATTTTCTTTTTTGTATCCGTCGATAATCTTTATTCCGAGCGCCTCGAGCTGCGTCGACATCGGGGGATAGACATTTGAATCGGAGCCAGTGACGCGATGTCCGCGCGCGTTTAGCATTCCGGCGAGACTCGCCATCGCGGTTCCGCAAATTCCGATGAGATGAAAATGCATTGTTTTTCTTGCGCGTTTTAGATTAGAATTTCACTCGTTAGTTTACTGAACGCCTTCGCGTTTTTTGAAATCGAAATTGAAGACTTTGAAGATGAGTTTGGATCGATTCGTTTTGCGCGGTACGTGTTGTTCGAAAAAAAGTTTTGCTAACGCATAACTAACCTGCGAGGCGCATGAAACGCGCTTTAAAACGAATCCCTCCGGACTCATCTCACGTCATCACCTTCATCGCAAAAAATCGTCGGCAGGGAAACTTTCAATCAAGGGAGAAATAACATGGCTACAAAAAAAAGGGGAACGCTCAGCTCGCTTTATCAAAAGACGAAAGGTGTCGTCGGAGAGACGCTGGCTGGTGCGGCTGCAGGCGCTGTAGTTGGTGCGTCAGCAACAATAGTTGAGACCGTATCGAAAGGTACGGTGATGGAACCCAAACTTACAGGAGACCGAAAAGGACAAAATAATATGGCTACAAAAGCAAAACCGGCCGCAAAGAAAACGGCTGCAAAAAAACCGGCTGCCAAAAAGGCACCTGCAAAGAAAACCGCGTCGAAATCGACCGCTAAACGGGCTGTAAAGAAGTCGACTGGTACGAAATCGGCCGCGAAACCTACAGCAAAGAAGGCTCCGGCTAAGAAGACAGCCTCTAAAAAGGCAACTACGGCCAAGAAACCGGCCGCTAAGAAAGCAGCTCCTAAAAAGGCTACTGCAGCTAAAAAGCCGGCCGCGAAGAAATCAGCCGCAAAGAAGAAATAGCAAACTAATCGGAGGGCTATATGAACGAGGAACCCAACAACACGGCCGGCGGACCGAGGGACCCCGTCCGAAGCCCAGACGTGCCGGAAACTCCCCATCCGACATCGCCCGAGCCTGCACCAGATCCGCCACAACCCTATCCAGTTGAGGATCCATTACCGGGCCTAGACCCGGGTGTGGAGCCGAACATAATCCCGGAAAACGAACCTCCGGCGCCAGAACCCGTACGGGATCCGTCGCCTGAGTTCTGAGGTGAAACTAATTTGCTCGACGCGCTGATTTAGACATCGGCGCGTTGAGCAATTCCGCTACGAGCACGTCCGCGCGATAAATCTTCCTCAGCGCTTCAATAATCCCCGCACTGTGCACGCCCACCGCGCGCGAGCCTTCGTCGGCTTCAATGTACCAATATCGATTCGAGAGCTTTTGGATATTGCTGTCGAAATTGAGTCCCACGAGTTCGCCTCGACGATTGATAACGGGCGAACCTGAGTTACCGCCAATCGTGTCAGCCGTGTAGACAAAATTGAGCGGTGTTGAGAGATCGATCCGCGTTCGTGCTTCCTTCACGCTCGCCGGGAGGTCGAAAGGCGGCTGTTCGCCGAAACTCAGCGCGCGGTCGTATAGACCGAAGTAAGTAGTTTTGTACGGCACGAGCGTCGTGTCTTCCTCATAGCCTTTAACAACGCCGTACTCGAGCCGCAACTGCGAATTGGCATCAGGCGGCATCGTCTTTCCGTAGACGGCGAAACGCGCCTGGGCGATCCGAGTTCCGTTAGCCGTCTCGATGTTTGAAATATTCTTTTCATTCCACTCGCGAAGCGCGCGAATCACTGGCTCGACGCGACGAGCAAGCATTATCATCGGGTCCGTCGTATTCGCGATCGCGGCGGCACCGCCCTCAATTAGCGATTTGCGATAAGCAGGATCGTCGAGCTTCGTTTCACGCACCGCACGGCTCGCAACCGCATCCGCAGCGGACTGTTCGAGGGCGGCGCGGATAAACGGATCGGAGGGCCCGAGCTCTTTACTGCCCGCCTCAAGCCACGCGCGCAAGGCGGACTGCTCCATCTCTTTATACACGGGCTCGGTTGAGTAGAGCTGCGTCTTGAAAGCGTCGAGCCTGTTGTCGCGATACTCGGGATATCGACGGTCGTTCGGTTTGGCGATTTCGTTGTGATACGAAACGATCTGAAGCGCCATCGTTGCGAGCCGGGATGAAGCGAGAGATGAGTAAGCGAGCCGCTTAGACATCGCGGGTAACTCTTTGTATGCCTTCTCGATATTCGCCCAGGCAGATTCGTACTGCTTCTCGAGCTCGCGATTTGCACTGACCTTTGTGCGAAGATCGCGCTCCTCCGTCTCTTTTCGTGCGAAATTGCGCGCAGTAGTCAGTCCCTCCTGCTGTCCCGAGAGACGCTTTAACGAATTTGCGAACGAACGCATTCCGGGATTTGCCTGCCGAAGCTGCTCGCCCCCGAGCTTCGAATACTCCTCGAGCGCCTTTCGCCTCGTCTTCCAAACCTGTTCCTGCAAAGGATTGCCAACGTCGCGCTGATACTTTAGCTGCGCCATGGTGAGGAGGCGGGCCGTAGAGCCGGGATAACCCGACACGAGAACGAACTCGCCATCAGCGGCGCCCGCAGCGGACCATTTGAAGTAGTGGGGAGTTTTAGCCGGCCTGTCGTTCTCGTATGCGCGTAGAAACGTAAAATCAAGATCGTGGCGCGGATACACGAAGTTGTCGTAATCGCCGCCAAAGAAAGCAATCTGCTCCTCCGGTGCCATCACGAGCCGAATATCGGTATAACGCTTGAAGCGATATACCCAAGATTCGCCGCCGCTATAGAACGAAATCACTTCGCAGCGAAGATCAGCCGGACATTCTTTCTCGATCGTCGTAATTAGAGCGCGGCGGGCGGCAGCAGGATCGGCGTCGCGGGTTGCCGCGCTGATACGCTCGGTTACATTTTCGAATGAGAAGAGGACTGAAGCGCTCGCGTCCGGAATTTTCAACTCCGACGAGCGCGTTCGCGCATAGAATCCCGTCTTCATCAGATCGCGCTCTTTTGTCGAAACCTTTGCGATGTAGCCTGCCGCTACGTGATGATTCGTCGCGATAAGGCCGTCGGGACTAACGAATCCGGCGGACGCGTTATTAACCTTTGGCGAGGCGAGGCGAATTTTATCGATAAATTCCTGCGTCGGCTCGAAGTTGTAGCGCTCCTTCCACTGTTTTCGCGGAAGGTTGTCGAACGTCCACATTCCTTCGTCGGCGAGGGTCGGCGTCCCGTAAAAAACGAACGTTAGCAGTAGAAATAGCGCAGTGATTCTTTTCATAAACACCTTTGTTTGAACAGTTGATTTCTTTAAGCGAGCACGCGTTGCAACTTTTCGAGGGCACCGCTGAGAATGTCGTCTTCGCGGGCAATGCAAATGCGCACATGCGCATCCCATTTGTCGCCATCCGCGAAGGCCGCCCCTGGAGTCATTCCGACGCCAGCCTCACGCATCAACATCTCGTTGAACGCGACTGCGTCATCGTGGCCCTGCGGGATCCGGGCCCAGATATAGAATGCTGAGCCTGAATTGTAAATCTCAAATCCCAGCTTTGTCAGCTCCTCGCCGACCGAGCGCCGCTTCGCATCAAAATTGTCGCGAAGCCTTACATAGTAATTCTCGTCCGCCATCAGCACCCGCGAAAGGGCGCTCTGGAGCGGCGTCGCGGGACAAACGTAGATTACGTTTGCTGCGTTGTTGATTTTCGCGATCAGCTCGCCCTTACCGTACGCATACCCGAGACGCCAGCCGGAGATATTCCAGGATTTTGAAAACGAGTTCACCGTAATTGTCCGATCCCACATATCCGGCAGGCTCGCGATGGGAATGTGCGGTGTCTCGCCGGTTACGTAGTGCTCGTAGACTTCGTCCGAGATAACGATCAGGTCGAGCTCCCTTGCAACGTCGGCGACAGCTTCAAGTTCCGTCGGAGACATGACCTTGCCGCTGGGGTTGGCGGGCGAACACACGATGATCGCGGTCAATGGGAATTCGGAACGTTCCTTCAGTTCCCTGCATCGCGCATGCAAAGCGTCTCGCTCGAAGTGCAGTTTTTCGTCGAGCTCCAGCGTCTCCGTCTTTGCTCCGAATTCGTCGAGTATTCTTCGATGGTAGGGATAGTACGGTTCAAATACGAGGGCAGATCGGCCGCGAAGCATGCTCTGCGCAATACCGATCAGGGCACCAGTGCCGCCGCTGGTAATCATGACCTCGTACGGGCTTTTTTCCGGGTCAATATCGACCCGGTTGTATCTCGAAATTTTCTCCGCGACCGCGCGGCGAAGGTTTGCGTCACCCTCGCTGCCGCCGTAGTGATTCTGGCTCGCCGCGATAATCTCAGCAGCTTCGCGTGCGAGGCGCGCATCGATTGGCAGTTCGGACTGCCCCTGGACCAGATTTCCCTCTCGCGGCACCATCCGCGTGATTGCCCGGATATCCGGCTTTGTTCTCTTCATAGTTGGTTTTGACACAGAAATACGCTATCAGCTTTTCATCGAGCGCGCGAGAGCATCCCTATCATCGTGATTTGCTTACAAATTTGTTGCTCGTCACCCAGAATCGCCAAGGCTTATCAATATAATCCTGCGCATAGTCGATCCCCACGCGTTTTCCCGTCGACACATGACTCTCCCTAAAAGTCTTATATTGCTCCAGCCAGACACGTTCGCCGCGGAGGTCCTCGCCATTCATCGAACGATCGATTCCGAGCGCGATACACAATTTACCGGGGCCAGAGGTTAGGGCTTGCTGTTTCAAACCGCCCCGCCGTGCGGTCATCAATTCCAGATTTTCGACTGGCTCAATAGCTCGGATCAAGACCGCGTGAGGGCGGTCCACCGGCCCGGTTACGACATTGAACTGGTAATACATGCCATACACAAAGAATACATAGGCACGTCCGCCGATGCCGTACATCACTTCATTGCGGGTGGTGCGGCGCCCACCGAAACTGTGGGCAGCGCGATCGTTCGGTCCCAGGTATGCCTCGGTCTCGACGATCATTCCAGAAACGCGATTTCCCTCTCCGTCAGGTACGACGAGGAGTTTACCGAGCAGGGAGCGCGCGATCAAAAGGGTATCCTGCCTAAGAAAAAATCGCGTCGAGAGCTTCATTCGATTTGTATAGGATAATTCTACCCGATGCTGATCCGGACGCCGTGTGGAGTGCTCATTATTTGATAATATGCATTTGTATGACGCGACTGTTGCTCGTTTTTCTCTGTCTCGTAGCTCTCTCTGTGGGCGCCTTCGCTCAGCGGCCGGGCGATGTCGTTGCAACCTCGAGAAGTCGCACGATCAGAGTCAGCGACCTCTCGCCCGCGACCGTTGCAGCAGTCGCAGATGCTCCGACGAAACGAATCGCCCTACGACAATTGTTGTTCGATCGCTTCATCTATGAACGCCTTCTGCTGCTCGAATCAAAGGCGATGCGCGTCGCGGTAGAGAAAATCGAATCCGCGGAGACCGCACGAATTCCGAATCCTACTCCTGAAGAGATTAAGTCGGTCTACGAGGCTAACCGCGAACGTCTGGGAGATGTGACTTTGGCGCAAGCACGCACCCAGATCATCGCGTTCCTGCGTAGTGAGCGCGAGCAGCAGGCTCTCGATCGCCTGGCCTCACGACTCCGTCTCAAATACAAATACCGCCAGGGCAAGAATGTTAATGCCAGCCCGCTCGCCGCGACCGACACTGTCGCGATGCTCGCCGGCAAGCCCGTCGCAGCCGAAGAATTCGATAAGTATGCGCGCGTTGAACTTCACGAGTATGATGCCTCGCTGGCCGACCGCATCCTCTTTGATTTAGAACGTACGCTGCTCGGCTTCTTGATCGCCGACGAAGCCGCGGCGGAGAAGCTCGAGCCCGGCGCTCTGATCGCACGCGAAGTCACGAATAACCTCAAGGAATTTTCGGACGAGGAAACCGCGGCATTAGAAGAGGCTTTTGCAGCACGCCTTAAGACAAAGTATGAGGCGAAGATTCTCTTCACGCCTCCGCCGCAGCTGATTCAGGATATATCTGCCGACGACGACCCTTCGATCGGGCCTCCGAAAGCGCCGATCACGGTCGTTATGTTCAGTGACTTTCAGTGCTCCGCGTGTAGATCAACGCATCCGATTCTAAAGAAGATAATGGCGGAGTTTCCAGGTAAGATCCGTTTTGTAGTGCGCGACTATCCGCTCGAGAACATCCATGAGAATGCTCTGGCTGCCGCCGCAGCAGCAAATGCGGCTCACGCACAGGGCAAGTTTTTCGAGTACATTGAGCTCTTGTATACGAATCAGGAGGCTCTCGACGCGAAGTCGCTCGTCACGTACGCCAATCAGATTGGTTTGGATCTCAAAAAGTTTGAGCTAGACTCGAAAGCCGCGAGTGTCGCGGTTGAGATCAAGAAGGACCGAGCTGACGGAAGATCTTACGGCGTAGATGCGACGCCGACGATATTTGTAAACGGAATAAAAGTGCGCGACATATCGGCAAGAGGCATCCGCTTCGCCCTTTCAAGTGCTCTCGCAAAATAACCTATGCGTTTTCTTTTTCTCTCTATCTGTTTTCTCCTCGCGATCGGCTGCTCGGATGCGTCAAATCAGCCGAGAAACTCAGCCGCGGCGTCAGCAAGCGTAAATCCCAAACCTGCTGCGCAGCGTCTGCCGATATACGGCTATGAGGTGGTAAAGGAATATCCTCACGACCCAAAAGCCTTCACGCAGGGCTTGATCTTTCACAACGGATTTCTTTACGAGAGCACGGGGCAGGAAGGCAGGTCGTCCATCCGAAAAGTAGAAATCGAAAGCGGCAAGATCCTTCAACGCTTCGATCTGCCGAAGAAGGATTTCGGCGAGGGCGTGACACTTCTTGGTGACAAGCTCTACATGCTAACGTGGCGCGGCGGGATCGGCTATGTTGTGAACGTCGACACGCTGGCCGTTGAACGCGAGTTCAATTATCTCGGCGAGGGATGGGGCATTACGAACGACGGCACAAACCTTTTCATCACCCAAGGCGCACATGTTCTTAAGGTGATCGATCCAAAAACCTTCAATACCGTAAAGACGCTTCCCGTCATGCGCGAGGACGGGCGGCCGCTGATGCAGCTCAACGAACTGGAGTTTGTTAAGGGCGAGATATGGGCAAACATCTGGCACTCCGAAGATCCAACGGTTCTCGGCAAACCCAATTACATCGCCCGCATTAATCCCACCGATGGAAAGCTGGTCGGATGGATAGATCTTGGCGGACTTTCGCCCGAGGATACCGGCCGCGGTTCTGAGAACACCTTGAACGGCATTGCCTACGACCCAGCGACGGACCGCATTTTTGTAACTGGAAAGTATTGGAGAAAGCTTTTCGAGATCAAGATAAAGCCTCAGGCAGGCGCGTGACCCATCAGGACTCACAGTTTATGATGCGCGCAATCGAGCTCGCCCGAACGAGCGTCGAGACAAGTTCGGGCGGGCCGTTTGGCTGTGTAATCGTAAAGGACGGCGAGATCATCGGCGAAGGAAATAACCGCGTCACCTCAACCAGCGATCCGACGGCCCACGCCGAGATTATTGCAATCCGCGATGCGTGCGCCCGGCTCGGGAGTTTTCAGCTCGATGGCTGCATCATCTACACGTCGTGCGAACCTTGTCCGATGTGCCTTAGCGCGATTTATTGGGCACGGCCCGAGGCGGTTTTCTACGCCGGGACGCGCGAAGATGCGGCGGCTGCGGGCTTCGACGATCAATATATCTACGATGAGATCGCACTGGAAAACGAATTGCGTAGGATGCGGATGCAGACGCTTCTTCGCGGTGAAGCCCGCAACGTTTTCAAGCTTTGGGTCGATAAAGAAGACAAAACTAGATACTAAGAATGTCCAATTTTTGGATACTCATCCTGCTCGCAGTTGTTGCCGGTGCGATGGCGCCGCTCCAAGCCGCGACCAATAACCGACTCGCGATCGTTGTCGACTCACCAGTGCTTTCGGCGCTCGTTTCTTTCGTGATTGGGACGCTGACCTTACTTATTTATATCGTCGCTTCCGGCACGCCACTCTCCAATCTGGGCCTGATGAAAGAGGCGCCGCCAGTGGCATGGATTGGCGGCGTCCTTGGCGCGATCTTTGTCACAGTTACAGTCTTGCTGCTGCCAAAACTCGGCGTCGCAATGACATTTAGTCTGGTTATTGCCGGGCAGATGTTGATCACGCTCGTCATCGATCATTTCGGGCTTCTCGGCGTTCCAGTAAAAGAAATCAGCCTCGCCCGCATCCTCGGCGTACTGCTTATCGTCGCCGGCACAATATTAATCAGAAAATTCTAGGAACATTTCCCGGATCGTCGGTGTCCAAATGGTTGACGGTTGGCACCGGAACATCAGGAGGACGAGGAAATGTTTGATCAATTAGTCGAGACCGATTCCGCGAAAGCCGGCCAGCGCAGCCGACGTGCATATTTTTTAACTTCATCGATCATTGTAGGAATTCTCTTCATCACGGCCGTGGTCGTGAGCATCTATGCCGGAGACTACGGGCTCGGCAGACTAGATCTGGAACTTACGGAGTTAACCACACCCGTCGAGCTCACGGCATCAGAATCCGAAATCGTGAAGCCGAGACCAGCGACAGAACAGACCAGCATGCAGAGCGAACGCACAATTAGAACGAGCGATGTTGTGGAGAGCATAGCTGCTTCAACGAAGATTCCCACTGGAATCTCATCGGCTCCTAACACCGCCCCGACGGCGCCGCTGGGAAGATTTGAAATTGGAGCGATCAACCGCGATTCTTCCGATGGCGGTGATATAGGTTCGCGGCCGGGCAATTCGGATAGTGAAAATGCTTCGACAGAACCCGAGGTCGAGGAAATTCAGGTTGCGGAAATCGCCGATCCGCCGCCAGTAAAGCGGCCGCCGGTGATCAAATCGAAGGGCGTAATCAACGGTGAGGCAAAGAGCCTTCCCGTGCCAGTCTATCCGGCTATCGCCCGAGCGGCCGGGGTTGGCGGCCTCGTCAGAGTGCAGGTGACACTCGACGAATCCGGAAAAGTCATTTCGGCGAGGGCCGCCGACGGGCATTCGATGTTACGCAGAGCGGCTGAAACCGCCGCTCGAGGTGCCAGGTTTACCCCGACGCTGCTCAGCGGCGTGCCCGTAAAAGTTACAGGTGTGATCGTCTACAATTTTTCGCGGTGAGAATGCTCGACTAATAGAATTGCCGCGGCTCGAATTAGTTTCGGGCCGCGGTTTCCGCGCTCCGGAGGTTTCGGAGCATCTCGATCAACGATTCCATATCAACATCGAAGACCGGTAGGCCGAAGTCTGCTTTCAGTCTCTCGTAGGACATTCCGTCGAGGAATATCGGTTCGTCGGATTTAATCGTGACCCTTGGGATGACCACAAAATCGCCCACGATCTGAGTTTTCATCGCGAGCAGATCCTGCCCGGTTAATAGTCCCGCGACCGAGACGTCGCCGCCGAAATATGTATTCGGGACGGCGAGAACTGTAAGCCGTGCGCCGGTCGCGGCGTTAAACTTGTCGATTTTCTCCCTCAGGATAGGCGCGAACATTTCGCCCGTCAGCAAGGTCCCGAAACCGGAACCGCCTGCGTTAGCGGTCGGCCAATTCCCGCCGGCACCATCGACGGATGTTTGCGGAAGGATCGCGATGGGATGGTTTCTTGGATTCATCGAGAACGTGCGGCCGCCCGCTATCGCAGGCGATTCCGACAACACCCGTCCAAAAGCTTCTGTGAACGCCCTCACCATGCCCACGCCATCCTCGATCTGTGGGTAGTTCCCGTAGTGACGACGCGACGGAATCTCCGCCCCGGCCTTTATGTATATCTCGTCGCCGAGAAAGGAGAACGTCGTGCCCAGCGTTTTGCGAAATTCCTTTTGCAGTTTTTCAACTTCGCGAATTGTCCTGCTGCAAAACTCCGGCGTTACGCGTGTTAGTCGATCGTCTGTGTTGTAGCGAGTAAGTGCGACGGGAACGATCGCCGTCGAGACAACTTTGGGATAATGCGCGCCGAGATCTCGCAGAGTTTTTTCTAGGATCGCGCCGTCATTTATCCCGGGACACAACACGACTTGCGCGTGGAGCTCAATTCCGTTCTCTAGCAGCCGCTCGAGTTTACCGGAAATATCGGCGCGTGATTCGTCAACGCCAAGCAGATACGCACGCGTTTTTAAATCGGTCGCGTGAATCGAGACATACTGCGGCGAGAGTCGCTGCTCGACGATACGGTTCATCTCATCGTCCGTGATGGACGAGAGCGTCGTGTAATTGCCGTAGAGAAATGAAAGCCGGATGTCTTCGTCGCGAACAAACAGCGATGGCCGCGCGTCGGCCGGATTCCCTTTGCAAAAACAAAAAATGCACTCGTTGGCGCATTGACGGGGCACGATTTGCTCAAAATCCAGCCCAAACTCCTCACCCTCGTCCCGATCGAACTCGATCTCGAGCGACTCGCCGTTCGATTTTTTTAGTTGGAATGTCAGCTCAGTTTCGCCCGCAGTCTGAAACCGAAAATCGAGATAGTCGCGTACCGGTCGCCCGTTCACACGGACAATCCGGTCGCCCGCCGCGATCTCCAGCTCATCGGCCAGACTTCCAGCCTCGACCTCCGTGATGATTACACCGGGCCGACGGAGCTGTGTGACTGCAGGTGTAACGGCAAATTCGTACATAAATCATCTGCCCGCGAAACACGCGAAACATGCGAAACATGCGAAAAAGAACGGGTCTCTTTTCGCGTTTTTCGCGTGTTTCGCCGGCAATTCGTTCCGGAAAACTATGCAGCAGCCGCTTTTAGATCAATCAGCGAATCGAGTGGTGTGTATTCCAGGCTCTGCGATGTCGCTACGGCCTCATACGTCAGCTTTCCGCCGAACGTATTCACGCCCTCGGCAAGGCCCGCGTCATCTCGAATCGCCTGCTCAAAGCCCTTATTCGCGAGATCGAGCGCGTACGGCAGAGTTGCATTCGTGAGCGCGAAGGTCGATGTGCGCGGCACCGCTCCCGGCATATTTGCAACGCAGTAGTGCAGAACGCCCTCCTCGTAATACGTCGGGTTAGAGTGCGTCGTCGCATGCGTCGTCTCGAAGCATCCGCCCTGATCGACGGCGACATCGACAAGGACCGCTCCCTGCGGAATCAGGTGCAGCATATCGCGCGTTACGAGTTTCGGTGCCGCGGCCCCAACGACCAAGACCGCACCGATAACAAGATCGGCATGCGAAATCGCTTCTTCAATTTGATAACGGGAAGAAGCCAGCGTCTGCACCTTCGATAGGAAAATGTCATCGAGCTGGCGAAGCCGATCAAGATTACGATCGATGATAGTGACTTTTGCGCCGAGGCCGACCGCCATCTTCGCGGCTTCAGTTCCGACGATGCCGCCGCCAATAATCACAACGTTCGCTGCCGGTACTCCCGGAACGCCGCCGAGCAGAATGCCGCGGCCGCCGTTCATTTTTTCGAGATAGGTGGCGCCAACCTGTACGGACATTCGTCCGGCAACTTCGGACATCGGAGTCAGCAGCGGAAGCCGGCCGTCTCTGACGATTGTCTCGTAGGCCACGCCCGTCACTTTTCGCTCGAGCATCTGCTTTGTGAGTTCAAATTCAGGAGCGAGGTGCAGATATGTGAATAGCAGCTGATTCTCGCGCATCCGCGGATACTCAGGCGCCACCGGCTCCTTGACCTTAACGATCATGTCGCCGGTCTGCCATACGTCATCCGCCGTGTCGAGCAGCTGGCCGCCCGCCTTCACGTACTGTTCATCCGAAAAACCCGAGCCCTCGCCCGCAGTCTTCTGCACGAAAACCTCATGGCCCGCTCCTGAAAGGGCCTGCACGCCGGCCGGCGTCAGGCCGACGCGATATTCGTTGTCCTTAATTTCCTTTGGCAATCCGATCTTCATAAGTTGTCTCCGAATCAGATATTCTACGCGCGTTCCGTCCAGATTAGAAAATCCCGGGCCCCAGAACTATGCGGCGGAACTCGCGAGGCGTCGCTGCAAGCAAATCATATATTTGCGTACAAATGCCCTCGACCTCTTTCACACTTTTGCGCGTCATCTACAATACATATTTATGGTATCCAAGTTCCTCACAATCATCTATTATAAAGATCTGACCCACATCATTTGCCTAGGAGAGGAATAATTCAATGAAACTTCGCGCTTTTCTGGTCATTTTTTCGATCTTGCTGGGGTCGTCCGTGATACTTTCCGGTCAGGTTGCGGTGCCAATCGAGGAAGAACGAATTCTCGAGGAGGAGTTCATTAGGTCGAGGTCGGCGAACGGCGACTCGCACGCCTCAGGGAACCGGCCCGATCTTGGAGCCGTGACCCAGGGCAGTTCGGTTCGAGCAGACGGCGTAATTCGGGTTGGCATTAACTACTCGTACACGACGACGGGCACTTACTCGGAATTCGCATCTCTCAATCATCCGTCCGTCAGAGTAGCCCACACGGAAGGCGCGGTGTATATCGCCGATCGCTCGAGTGGTGCGGTACTCGCCATCGCGCAACCAGGCGAGATATATGAGGTCAGCTACACCTCTTCGACGATGAGTTACACGGTCACTGGCCCGGCGGGCACGTTTAATGTCGGCGGCCCCGTGCGATTTAGGCCGGAACTTCCCAACAATCAGTTTCGCATCGAGAGCATTAGGCGGAGCAATCCTCTCGTCACGGGAAGTCCCCAGACGGTTCCTTTATACCGCGGCGCCATCGAAGTTTCGCGCGGAATCGCGACGGCGCCGGATCGAGTGAACCTTTTTAACCGAATACGGGTCGATCCGTATGTGCGCGGAGTTGTAGCCAATGAGTCGATAGCTTCGTTTCATATGGAAGCGCTAAAAGCGCAGGCCACAGCCGCCCGCGGCTACGCTCTCGCTAATATCGGGAACTACATCGCACGCGGGTATCCATTCGATATTGTGGATTCCTCGGCCTCACAGGTGTATCGAGGGGTAATCTCCGAGCATGTCCGAGCCGTCCAGGCTACAGACGAGACAGTCGGCATAGTCGCCTCATATCAGGGGCAGATCATCTCGGCGTTGTACTCGTCGTCCTTCGGCGGCTACAGCGACAGCAACCACTGGATATTTAATCTGCCGACCGGTCAGCTTCCGGGTACAAACGTCACGCCATACCTCACGGGCATCTTTGACGGCTCGATGGCGTCACCACCCGATCTTACGGATCCTACGGTCAGGCAGACATTCTGGACGACGACCAACACACCGAATGAGCGCGATTACGCGTACGATATGTGCGGCTACGTCAGCAACCGATTTGCCCGCTGGCGTCTCACGATTCCCGCCTCGGACATAAAAGCGCGACTTACGCCGACGCGCATCGTCGTTATCAGCGGCGACACGACCGGCGACATCACGGGCATCGAAGTCCTCCAGCGAATGACGGGCTCTAACCGGATTGCACGAGTTCGAATAACGCTTACTACCGGCGTCGTCGAGGTGCGCGGCTGGGACAATCTTCGTAACGTGATAGGCCGAACGCCCTCGGCAAGCACCACGCCAACGACGCCCTGCACTGGCACCGCTATCGCCGCGAGTTTCACGCTTACAAACCCGGTACTGATCGAGACGTTGATGGGCCCGAACAATACGTTAGAGAGCCTTATTGCGATCGGCGGCGGATGGGGACACAACGTTGGAATGAGCCAATACGGCGCCCACGGCCGCGGACTGGCCGGGCAGACTTTTCTGCAGATATTGCGGGCGTACTATCAGGGTGTGGATGTCGGAACTTCTCCCGTTTTGCTCGGCGAATATTCGCGGGGCAATGAGATCGAGCAGTCCTTCTACGCCCAAAGTGAGCGTGGCGAACTCGTCATTCGCGGAGCCGACGGCCTGCGGAGGCTCGACGTAGAGATTAACGGTCGGGATTTTCCCGTGGATTCAAGGAACCTCTCTCGCGGCGCGGCGCGAGTGGATATTTCGTCGTATCTTCTCCCTGGCCTGAATACTGTCAAGTACAATCCGACGCGCGCGCCGAGAACCGCAACCGTTAGCGTCAGCGTTCACTAATACGGGCGGGGCTGCCCTAGAACGGCGGACCCACGACCGGTTCTCATGCCTCATTTTCTCACGACTGAAATAATAGGTATTGAATTTTTCTAAATTTAGTAAGGCTGCGAGACAAAGCGCAGATATTACCCCGGGAACGATCGAGGACTTATGTCTCTCGGCACGGATACCGGGGCACCGCAGAAACCCAGTGAGCAGAAGAAGCCCTCTTCTCGCGCGTTCTCCGTAGTCTCCGTGTAAGACTCGGTTGAAATGGGTGGTGACAATCAGAGGCCAAACTTTCGCAGGACATTACATTTGCGACTTGTGGTTGCCGACTTCGTGTATTATAGGTGGCTGTGATTGATGCAAAAACCACGTATAAGGAGAATCTAGATGAGAAAGTGTTTATTCCTCGCTTTAGCATTTCTGACCCTCGCAGGCTTCGGGTTTCAAACAACTTCGGGGCAGCTTCCGGGCGGCCTGCAGCGCATCCTGAAATCTGCCAAGCCGAAGGCGACCCCGACCCCGACCGATAGCGCGACGCCCGCGACAACCGTTCAGCCGCAGTCGGCAGCCGGCAACACGGCCAGCCGACCGTCAGCGACAACCGGACCACAGGTTGCAGGCCCCACGATCTTCAAGACCAGCATCCAGTTCCGGACGTGGACGATGAACTTCTACAAGGATGACTTCAAGGTCTGGAGTTGGATACCTCTAATCAAATTCAACGTCAACGGGGCGCTGCCGAGCGGATCGCACTTCTACGTCGAGGTCGCGCAGCCCAGCGGTGCCGCATGGGTCAAAGCCCAATGCGTACATCAGGGCGGGATAAGCTACGAGTGCGGCGACCGGAATCGCCTGAAGGGGAGCGAGACCCTCGAGACCGGCGTCTTCCGCTTCTCCATCAAGCTGCGCAATGAACTGGCCGGCACCGACCAGACGTACTTCACCGGCAGGGCGAAGGTCGAGAAGGCGCTCACGAACGGGAACATCCCCCCGACCAGCAAGGAGTTCGTCTACTATGCCAACCACGACTTCAACCTGCCCATCGGTCATGTTTACTACGACATCGACGATGACAAATTTGTCGACCGGCTCGCGGTAAGGTTCTGGGTCCGCGGGGCACAAGGCCAACTCGAACCGCACCTCTTTTACCGTGGGCAGGAGGTGACAACGACCTGGAGGGGTCAGCTATCCTCGGGCGGCAGTTGCAGAAGTGACATCACATTCGAGCCCACACTATATGCCACCGAGAAGCTCCCGCAGAGGGCGTTGTGGACTCGTATCAACTGCTACCTCCATGGCCCAAGTGTTAAGCCAAATGCGAACAACCCTGAAGGCCACGCCATCAGCGCAAAGCCCGGTGAGTACGAGGTCAAGGTGCTGCGCAACACGAGGCTGTCGCGCTCGATCAAGTTCACCGTCGGCCCCGACGGAAACATCGTGGACAACGGCGTCGCCGCCAGCGTCGGGACGGCGGGGCTTAACTTCATAATGGTTCCGGTCGCCATCCTCGACGACCAGGACGGGCCATGGGACAAGAGCGCCTGGAGGACCGAAGCCCTCTACGGCAACCCGCTCGCTGGCTTCACTTGGCCGCCGCAGTAAGACGAGTGGCGCCGCCTTGGTCGAATAAGGCGGCGCCAATGCCGGCCTCAGTTAATTCGAGTTGGCTCCCGCTGGCCGCGCACCAGTTATCTGGTTGAATGGAGGCGGGCGCACAAGGTGACTTTGTTATTTAGGTTGTCTTTTGAACTTTAACTTCCGGTCACATGTTCGCCCGGTCAAGAGTTATATTTCCACTGCATCGATCTGGGCCTTTTGCAGTTTCCCGCTGTAATCGATGTAGAGCGATTTCCATTCACTGAAAATATCGAGGACCTGTGTGCCCGCTTCGCGATGGCCGTTGCCGGTTCCCTTCGTGCCGCCAAAGGGCAGGTGAACCTCAGCCCCGATCGTCGCGGAGTTCACGTAGCAAATGCCCGTGTAAAGCTCCTGCATGGCATAGAACGCTTGATTTACATCCTGCGTATAGATCGCCGACGACAGGCCGTATGCGACGTCGTTGACGATTTCGATCGCTTCGTCGAGCGTCGAGAACGGAATGACGCTTGTGACCGGGCCAAAGATCTCTTCCTGTCCAATTCGCATCTTGGGCGAGACGTTTGTGAAAACTGTCGGCTCGATAAAATAACCGTTCTTGTGCGCGCCTTTTGTCAGGCGACTGCCGCCCGCGGCGAGCGTCGCCTTGTCATGCGTCTGACCGATCTCGATATAACTCAGGATCTTTTCCATCGCACCCTGGTTTATGACAGGCCCGACCTCTGTTTTCGACTCGAGCCCGTTGCCGACGCGAAGCTTATTAACTCGTTCGACCAGCTTTGCACAGAATTTCTTATAGACCTTTCTGTGAACGACGAGCCTGGACGATGCGGTGCACCGCTGACCACTCGTTCCGAATGCTCCCCACAGCGAACCCTCAACCGCATTATCGACATCGGCGTCATCCATGACGATGATCGCGTTCTTGCCGCCCATTTCGAGGGATACGATCTTATTATCGCGGGCACATTGCTCAGCGATGATGCGGCCCGTCGCGGTCGAACCCGTAAACGAGATCAGTCGTACGTCCTTGTGGCCGACGAGAGTTGGGCCAACGTCCTCGCCGAGGCCGTTTACGAGATTGACTACGCCTTTAGGAATGCCGGCTTCCTCGCATGCCTTAACGAGGTTTAATGACGAGAGCGGCACATCCTCGCCGGATTTTAGAACAACCGTATTCCCGCAAACGAGCGCCGGGATCAGCTTCCAAGATGGAATCGCCATCGGAAAATTGAATGGAGTGATGAGCCCGCAGATTCCCACCGGTTGACGGACGCACATCGCAAATTTGTCTGGCATCTCGGCAGGCGTCGTAAACCCGTGCAGACGTCGGCCTTCGCCGGCCGTGTAATACGTGCAATCGATTGCCTCCTGGACATCGCCGCCGGCTTCCTTCACGACCTTTCCCATCTCACGGGTCATCTGCTTCGTGAAATCGTCCTTATTTGCACGCAAGATCTCGCCAAGCGTGAACAAAAGCTCGGCGCGTTTGGGTGCGGGCGTTTGTCGCCATTTCTTGGCCGCGCCGGCCGCAGCCTCAACCGCAGCATCAATATCGGCCGCGTTCGACTTCGGAAAGCGCCCGACCACATCGCGCGTGTCCGCGGGATTTACGTTGTCGAAATAATCGCCAGAGTCCGATGCGACCCATTTACCGTTGATGTAATTTTTGTATTTCTTGATATCTTTCTTCGCCATAAAATGTTGTGCTAAAAGAGTCGCTGTTTCGCCCTCACGTCCAATGATTTGTTTGATTTCGCGTTACAATTCATTGTTTAGAATTTTCATTACTACTGTCTTCCATACTTTTGCATAAGTATAAATATTGGAAATGTTATCAGCGTCAAGAAGGTCATCGTTTCCATCAGTCAAAAGCTTAAAGTGTCTTCTCCGAATCGCCCCCAAGTAGTTGGCGTTTTCTGGTAAGAGTTTCCAATCTTCTTTCGTTCCTCGTTCATAATGAAGAACGACCAGTGCGCCAACATCGTAATAAGCAACTGCAATAACACCAAGTTGCATTTTAACTGCTCCGGCGTGAACCTTTTTTCCAAGTTTTTCAACTAACGGAGTCATTTGAAGAACTCTTTCGTTGAATTGATAAGGGTCTTTAGTAATTGAAAAAACGGCATCCGCACCATCAAGAAACTCAATAAGTTCAAGGCAAGCAGTCTTTTCGTCTTCTGTTAAAGATTTGGCATCAATCGGCAAATTCGTTTGCGAGTAACTTTTTTTCGTTGTCTTTGAACTAGATTTTTTTCCCGCAACATTTTTCGAGCCGGTTTTTTTCTTGGTTTGAGCTAACACAGGCAGAGTCAAGAGAAAACTGCCCAACAGCAAAAGCATTGATAAAAGCAACAATTTAGTTTTCTTCATACAATTACTTACACGGCATAAGGATTTAAGGAGATTCTTCTTAAGAATTGCTCTTTCGGGTAATAGCGAAAGAATCGAACTCATGGTTGCTCCGAACGGTTCGGCGTAACTGTGTCTTTAGCCGGTGATGGTGGCGCTGACGGTGTCGCCCCAGGCGCCGACGGAGCCGTCGCGCATTCAACTCCGCTACGGCCAAGTCTTGCGGATGAAAGCCGGGCTATTCGCGGTCGGGTGCATGCCGTTGTTAGCCGCGTGGCTACTTAGCCTTTGCAGGCTTGCCATATGCTTCCATGAACTCTGCGAACTTAGCCCATGACAAGCGCCTCTTATTGACATAGTTACCTGTGGGTAACCATTCCACGTTGCCCTTGCTGATTAGTAGTGTTCCAAGCTTGCCGTCGTTGGTTTTCACCACTACCTCGAAATCTTTGTTTCCGACTACTGCGGTATCAATCCTGACGCGTACTTCATGAGCCATTGCTTTCTCCTTCTGTGAAAGATTAAGTACATTGAGCGGCTAACTACTTATTAACTCCAACGCCGTTGATAATACGGTAATTCTGCGCATTATCAACGACTAACAAAAACCCAGTTGCTACCGCTCCCGGTTCTGCCAACTGCCAACTGACGACTGCCAACTAACAACTGACTCAGCCGGTGATGGTGGCGCTGATGGTTTCGCCCCAGGGGCCGACGGAGCCGTCGCGTCCTCCACCGCCGCCTGTTTCGCCCTCACGTCCAATGACCGGTTATGACCCCAAGCCCAAGTCAGCCAAGGATTGTTCTTCAGGTTTGTCTAGCTTGGCACATTCGCGCGCCAAGCGGTTTCTGTCCAGACGCGAAACTTTTTCTTTAACGGCTGACTGAATAGCCTGACTGCGATTAGAAAAAATCCGCTCTTTTACAAGATAATCAACTTTTTTGAGCAAGCCGGATTCGATAGAAATTGTAACTTTTGCAACGCTCATAAGTCAGTAATACTATCGGTCACACCCGGAAGTCAATCTTGAGTCAAGTGGAAAGATTTGGCCACAAAACGCCCAAAATACGCAAAATGCGGTCAGACAAGAAGCTCGCGCCGACAGAAAAGAAGCGTCTGCCAACTCGATGTCGCGTGTATCGCCCTTACTGCGTGCGGGCCTGCGCCTCACCTTACGGTAAACTGCACGACTTTTAGCTGCGTTCCGCGAAGCTGGCCGTTGTATGAGAGAACGTGGAGAACGACTGCGTCGCCCGACTTTAGTTTCCCGACAGCGGCACCAAAAGTTTTAAGGTCGCCGACGCTCTGTCGATTGATCCGTTGAATTAAATCGCCTTCGCCGAGGGCATCCGCGCCGACCGAATTTTTTACATCCGCGATAAAGCTCGCCGGATTTATCTCACGAACCACCAGGCCTTTATTAGCTCCGAGCGTGTACTTCTCGGCGAGTGCAGGCGTAAGTTCGTCGAGAGTCAGGCCAAAGGGCTTCTCGTCCCGAGTCGGCGTGAGCGGCAGCTTTCGCGGCTCGTCTTCATTAATGCCAAAGCGATTACTCACCGGCCGCTCGCCGAGCCTGATGGACGAGGTGCGCGTTTCGAGATTTGTGCCGACCTCACGAAGGTACTTTACATTGATGGCCTGATCGGGCGGAGTTGAGGCAACTCTTGCGATGAGGTCTCCGGCCGACTCGACTGCGGCACCGTTGAATTCGACAACAATGTCGCCCGTCTGCAGTCCGGCGACCGCGGCCGCGCTCTGCTTATCGCGAATGTCGGTGATGATAGCCCCTTTTGCGTCAGCCAGCCCATAGACCTTTGCAAATTCGGGCTTTACTGAGTCGAGATACGCGCCGAGGTATCCGCGACGGACTTTGCCGCTCTTGACGATCTGCTCATAGACATTCGCCGCCTGATCCGCCGGCAGGGCAAAGCCGACACCGCTGTACTCTCCGGTCGATGTCGCGATCTGGGAATTAATGCCAATCACCTCGCCGTCCATATTTACGAGCGGGCCGCCGGAGTTCCCCGGATTGATCGCCGCGTCGGTCTGAATAAATTTCTGGAATGCGGAAGCGTACTGTGTCTCGCGTTGCTTTTGCGAAATGATGCCCGCCGTCACGGATTTGGCGAGGCCGAACGGCGAGCCGACCGCGAGGACCCAGTCGCCAACCTCGGCTTTGGCTGAACTCCCGAACTTTAGAAAGGGCAGTTCGCGACGCGCATCGATCTTGAGAACGGCTACATCCGTCTCCTCGTCAGCCCCGACGATCTTCGCCTGAAATTGTTCTCCCGTGTCGAGCTTCACCGTAATATTCGCAGCATTGCTGACGACGTGGGCGTTCGTCACGATGTATCCGGTCTTGTCCACCAGGAACCCGCTGCCGACGCCGTAGACAGGCCGCTGCTGCATCTGACGGCGAAAGAATTCCATGATGTCGTCCGAAGCCCCAGGTGCCGGCGTGGCACGCGCCTGAGGTTCGACGAATTTACTCTTCGTGTCGATGCTGACCACGGCCGGCTCAACTCGCTTCGCGATTGCGGCAAACGAGCTGCTGGGCCGTTCGATCTGTGATGCGGCCTGCCCGCAAACTATGAAAACTAAAAGCGAGAGAGCGAGCGTCCGACCTTGAAGAGTATTGCGAATCATTAAAACTTCCTCCGAAAACTACGCGAGCATTATATCAGTTCGTGCTGTTGTTCTAAGCCGTTAGCAACCTTTAGAACGCCGCCTTTGCATCGTGAACCGCACCTTAAATTTACTTTCGCGCGTTCGGTAACTATACTTTCAAGCACACGGAACTTAATTATGACACGTATTCTTATTGTAGTTATTGTGCTCACGGCACTTGGATTTGCCCTCGCTTGTCAGCCCTCGGCGTCCGCCGACTCCCCGGCCGAGGCGTACAAGCGTCTATACGCAGCGGTGAAAAGTAAAAACACCGACGCGATTAAGGCCGAGATGACGCAGAAGACTCAGGAATTCGCGCAGATGGTGGCGGGCCGAAGCAATAAACCAATCGAAAAGGTCTTCGAGAACGGATTCACCGCGACGACCTTCGCCGAGGCGCTGCCGGAGGTGCGCGACGAACGCACCCACTCGGTTCCGCAGAAAAATCCAGATGGCAGCGAGACTATTATCGAAATGGGTGCGGTCGAGGTTTACAACACCGCAGAGAAACGCTGGGAGGATCTGCCCTTCGCGCTCGAGAACGGCGGTTGGAAACTCGCCATCGGCGAGGCATTTGGCGGAACCTTCGTTTCGCCCGGAAAAGGACGCTCGATGAGGGAACAAGAAGCTGCAAACGCGGCCAATGGCGGCGGCATGGCGCCAGCAAATGTCATACCAATGAATGCAAATGTGATCGTTCCGAAGGCGGCTACAAATGCCTCGAACGCGGCGGCCGATAAGAAAAAATGATCGACCCTGCGGTGGTCCGCGACATCATCTTAACCTACGAAAAACACGGCTGGGCCTTCCGCCGTGTTTTGCTTTCCGACGAGCCTGCACATTCTGATCTTTTCTCCGATGTCGCTGTCGTATCAACCGATCTAGACGCGGCGTGGTTCTCACGCACGTCCAATAACGGGGCGACCGCGTGGGAGATTCGACATTTGAGTACTCGTCCGCTCGCGTTCCTCACCGTGGTTTTCGACGCGACGGACGATCTGGATGCAAGGCTGTCCGAGACAGAAGGCCGGCTGAGAGACGCACTGAAAAAGGGCATCGCTTCTGTATGACCTGACGCGCCGAGCGTCCGGCTTGACACGACGCGCATCGAAGCGGCAAACTTTTCGTGAAGTTGAAACTGTAATGATCAAGGATCTTGGAGCAAGAGTAGAAACAGTTTGGAACGGCCTTCGTCCGGTTACTAAGGACCTGATAGTGGGCGCCATGAAGTCTGGGGGAGCCCATCAAAGTCGTGCGAAGCAGACATTCTATGATGCTCATGCCGACTGGGAAGTGAGCCGCCTGCTTGCCGCGCTCGACGAGCAATCGAAGTCGGCCGCGATCAGAACGAACGCTAGCAAACTCAGCGAACTATCGGAGCTCGCCGATACCTGCGCACGAGTTCTCGAGGATCAGACCGCCTCGGCAGAGGTCTTTATACAGCTAGCGGAGCGAGCCCTCAAGGACAACGATTACTCTCGGCTCGATAAGCTCGCGGACCGTCTGGTCGAAAGGTTTGCTTCCGCCGAAATTGCCGAAATCGTGCGGCAAACAGAAACGCCCCAGATTCGCGCGATCGCATACGAGACGCTTGCTATGCTGCCGGTGTCACTTCTCACGCCGCTGATCGATGACTCGCTCTATTCGAATATCGCAATTGCCGCGCTTGAACAAAAGGCGTACGAATTCGAGTCCGACGAGGCGCGCGACGTCCTCGAACAGCTCGACGCTGAGCCTCCAAATTTTGATCAGTGAGATGGCGTAGTACCGTGCTCCCGAGGTGGCCGCATTCGAGGCCATTTATTTCCGAATCCCCAGCGAAAAGGTGCAGGAAGAAAGTGCACGCCTCCGACGCGAACGCCGAGGAACATGGTATTCGCCAGCAGCTTTCGCTTCCAACCCTTCCCTTTTGAAAGCACGCAGGCTCGAAGCCTCTCGTCAGACGTGAGACGATCTTTTAGCCCACCCCCAACGAAATACTCCTTGTCGTGTGCAACGCAGCAATCGGTGTAGTCTCCGTCAGGAAACCACGTGCAGTTATCGGTCTCGAACGCCCGCTCCATCGTCGGCGTCGATGCCGCCTGCCCAACTGCCGCGCACGTCATGAAGGCGGTAATGATCAGAATCCAGGCGGGGCGCACGAATAAAGAAGAAGAAACGGTCACGGCGCTCCCACACCGTCGCTAACGCGAGCAGCCCCGTGCTCAGCGTACATCGGAAACCGCGCTGTGAGCTCTGCGACACCGGTTTTCACGCGTGAATTGACCTCTTCGGACTCAGGCTCATGGATGATAGCGGCGATCATTTCGCCGATGGATTTCATTTCCGCTTCTTTCATACCGCGTGTTGTTAGGGCCGGAGTTCCGAGGCGAACACCGGACGCTACGAACGGCTTTTGGGTGTCGAAAGGAATAGTATTTTTGTTGACCGTGATGTGTACGGCGTCGAGCGCCTTTTCCGCTACCTTGCCGGTAATTCCTTTGCCGTCCATAAAGACATCGACGAGCAGAAGGTGATTATCCGTGCCGCCCGAGACGAGACGCAGGCCCTCGTCGCGCAGGCTCGCCGCAAGCGCTTTGGCATTCTCTAGGATCTGCTGCTGGTACGTTTTGAAGTCGTCCCTCAGCGATTCGCCGAACGCCACGGCCTTGGCCGCGATGATATGCACGAGCGGCCCGCCCTGGACACCGGGAAACACGCTTCTATCTACATCCTTCGCAAAGTCCTCGCGGCATAGAATCAAGCCGCCGCGTGGCCCGCGCAAGGTCTTGTGCGTTGTCGTTGTGACAAATTCACAATGAGGGATTGGTGAGGGATGAAGGTCGGTGGCCACGAGTCCCGCTATGTGCGCGATGTCGGCCATTACCTTAGCTCCGACTGAGCGGGCGATCTCGCCGATTCGCGCGAAGTCGATCGTTCGCGGGTAAGCAGAGGCACCGCAAATGAGGAGCTTAGGCCGACTTTCCTCCGCGATCTTTTGAAGCTCATCGTAATCGATCCGTTCAGTCTCGCGATCGACGCCGTAGTCCGCGACCTTGTAATTGATTCCTGAAAAATTCAACGGATGGCCGTGTGTGAGATGCCCGCCGTGCGAGAGGTTCATGCCCAAAATCTGATCGCCGTGCTCAAGCGCCGTCAGCAGCACCGCCATGTTTGCCTGCGCTCCGGAATGCGGCTGAACATTCGCATGCTCCGCCGCAAAAATCTGTTTAGCGCGATCGATCGCAGTCTGCTCGACCACATCGGCAAACTCGCAGCCGCCGTAATAGCGCTTGCCCGGATATCCTTCCGCGTACTTATTCGTAAAAGCAGTGCCCATGGCATCGAGCACCGCCTGCGAAACGAAATTCTCTGACGCGATCAATTCGAGCCCGTCGTGCTGCCGCCTGACCTCGTCACCGATGGCATCGGCAATTATCGAATCCGTTGTCGCGAGATCGGCCGTAAAAAAATTACTCATATCTTCCTCTTTACTCACGATAATAGCGGTTTTCTTCTATTCGATCATTGCGCTGAAGTCGGCTTCCAGGAGTACTGACACTCCAAGACTCTCGGCTTTTGCGAGCTTCGATCCCGCGTCTTCGCCAGCAACGACGTAATCTGTCTTTTTGCTCACAGATGAAGAGATGCGCCCACCGCGTTCCTCTATCAGCTTGGCCGCTTCGTCGCGAGTGTATTTGTCGAGCCTGCCCGTAAGGACGAATGTCTTCCCGACAAAGCGCTCGTCGATCAACTCGGACGATGCAGCATCGGTTTCTGTCACCACGCCGGCCGCTTTCAGGCGGGCGACGAGATCGATATTTCGGGGTTCGCGAAACCATTCATAAACGCTTTCAGCGACCGTAAGACCGATCTCGTGAATTGCATCAAGTTCGTCGACCGTCACAGTGTGCAGCCGTTCGATCGACTTAGAGTAGTTTGCGAGAATCTTCGATGTGCGTTCTCCGACGTGACGGATGTCGATACCAAAGAGAAGTCTTTGCAGGCCGCGCGTCTTGCTCGCCTCGATCTGCTCGATCAGCTTCTTCGCTGACTTGTCTCCCCTGCCTTCCAGACCCGATATCGATTCGAGCGTCAGCGAATAAATGTCAGCGACATCGCGAAGCATTCCGTTGTCTACGAGCGTATCGATAAGCACTGCGCCGAGGCCCTCGATGTCCATGGCCTTGCGTGCGGCAAAATATGCGATACGGGCTCGGATCTTCGCCGGACAGTCGGGATTTACGCATCGACGGACGGCCTCCCCTTCGGGTCTGATTGCGTCTGACTCGCATACCGGGCAAGCACGCGGAAACACAAAATCCGTTTCGGTCCCGTCGCGTTTTGATGGAATATTTTGCAAAACCTGCGGGATGATCTCGCCGCTTTTTTCGATTAACACATAATCGCCGATCTTGAGATCCAGACGTTTGATCTCGTCTTCGTTATGGAGTGACGCACGGGCAACGGTCGTGCCCGCAAGCAAGGCAGGTTCGAGATGGGCTACAGGTGTAAGAGCACCGGTCCGCCCGACCTGGATGCCGATCCCGAGCAGCCGCGTGGTGGCCTGCCTCGCCGGATATTTGTAAGCGATCGCCCACCGCGGCGATTTTGAAGTCGTTCCGAACTCATCCTGGAGTGCCGTCGAATTAACTTTCACGACCACGCCGTCAATCTCATAGTCGAGATCGTCGCGCACAGTCTCCATCTCGTTGATAAAAGCGACGAGGCCGTCGTAATCCTCACAGACGCGTACGTACGGATTGACATGAAAACCATTCGCCTCGCACCACTCGAAAACTTGTGCGTGCGTCTCGAACATCTTCGACCTTCCGGTAAACGCGTCGTATGGAAACATGTCGAGACGGCGCGATGCGACCACTGCGGAGTTAAGCATTCTAAAGGTTCCAGAGGCGGAATTACGAGCGTTTGCGAAGGTTTTTTCGCCCTGCATCTCTAGCTCCGCATTGATCCGCGCAAATTGCGTTCTTGATAGAAAAACTTCGCCGCGGATCTCGGCGTGATTCGGAGCGTCTCTTTTCAGACGCAGCGGCACGGATCGGATCGTCCTCACGTTCTGCGTCACTTCATCGCCCTGTGAACCGTCACCGCGGGTAGCGCCGGTCACCAGAATGCCATTTTCGTAGTGGAGCGACACGCTCAGTCCATCTATCTTCAATTCCGCAACGTAATCGAGCTTCCTGCCCTCGGCGAGCCGCTCACATCGCTCCGTAAAGACCCTCAGGTTATCGAGGTTATACGAATTATCGAGCGACATTAGAGGCACAGTGTGCTCGAACGGTTGGAGCGAAGTAGCTTTGCCGCCGACCCGCCGCGTCGGACTATCCGCGGTGATCAACTCCGGATGGTCCTCCTCGAGCCTTTTTAGGCGTTCAAGAAGTTGATCGAACTCGAAGTCGGAAACCTCCGGCTGCGACTTCTGATAATAAAGTTCGCTATGCCGCTCGATCTCCGCACGCAGGCCTACAACCTCTTTCTCGATCTTCGTGCTCATCGATTCATGAACTCCGCAATCAACCTATGAAATGATGCGTTCCCTGCTCTCGCGTGGGCGAGTACCGGCCCCTTCGCTTGTCGAATATCGGGTTGGATAAAAAGCGTCGACATGGCTAGCTCAAAAGGTACTGTGGCAATTCGCCTTCCCGGTTAAATCCGCGGGCGACCAGGCCTCGACCGAAGGCGGCCTGAAATTCTTCGCGAATCCTAATTTGCTCGTCGAATGCCTTTGCCCGATCTGCCTTTACGAGGCCAAGCCAGTCGTCCGGAATCCCGATTTTTACCAAAGGCTCGGACGCAGACGGTGCGGCCTCCCCACGCGACAGCTTGACGACCCTGTCGCTGTCGAGATGCCACTCGGCGAAGAGCCGATCACTAGCGAGACCAATCGGTGTGCCTGCTGGTTCGGGCGCGGTTGCATAATCCGTGCCGTAAAAATTCTCCGCGTATTCGCCAACCACCGCGCCGAGTTTCTCGAGATTGAAATACGCGTTTCGCGCCTTTACGGGCTCGAAGGTCCACTTCACGAAGCGCACGCCATCTTCAAGCGACCGCTCTCGCTGGGCCCATTTCAAACGCCGACCAATACCGTGACTCTGGTACGCGGGGCGTACCGCGGTCATATGCGAATAAAACGCGTGTTCGCGTCGCAGAAAAGCGGGAACGCTCAGCACAAATCCGATTAGGTCGCCGGCGTCGAACGCACCGAGGGCGAAACCACCGGCATTTTTAGTGACAATAAAGTGCCGCACAGGCGACAGCTCGACCTCGGGCAAGGCGAAAACCTCACGCTGCAGGGCCACGCAGGCATTCAATTCCGCCAGGCTGACACACTCTTTAATCTCGATATCGTTGCTCACTTTGGCAATGCAAATGCTAGCAAATCGGGTCTTGAAGCGCGAAAATAGCCCCTTACTTTTCGCATAAGGTTTCTGATATCATTTCTTTGCCGCCCGGCGCCGCACGTTAAGATTCCTTCCGGTTACAAGATGACCCCTCAGACCTCGCTAGAAATAAAGGGCAATCTGGTTGCTCACGCAGCCGCCGAACTTGTGTCCGAGATCATCCGCGCAAAGCTAACAGGGAGTTTACGGCTCGAGCAGAAGGATCAAAAAGCCGTCCTGTACTTCAAGTCCGGGCGACTTTCGTTCGCCGTTTCAAACTCACGCAAGGCCCGACTCTTCGACATACTTATCTCCCGAGGCTCGCTCGAGCGCGAGACGCTTGCAGACATTCCCAATTTTTCCAGCGACTTTGAGCTGGCCGCCCAACTCGAGACCAGGCAGCTGCTAACAAGGCAAGAGATCGGGGCGCTCGTGACGCAACAGATCGCCTATATCCTGATCGATGCCTTCTGTTGGATGGACGGAAGCTGGACGTTTAGTTCTCTCGCCCGCCTTCGAGACGGACTCGACTATTCAATCGACGTTCGGCCGATTCTGATTCAGTATGCGCGGTGCCTCCCGTCGGAAACCGTCCTCAAGCGACTGCGGCTTGCTGAAGACTCATTCTCGCGTTCAGAGGTTTCCGCGGACGGGCTTGACCTGCTGCCGGACGAAGTGAAGATCCTGGACGTGTGCGCAGAGAAATCTCTGGATTTGCGGAAACTCTTTGAGCAGAGTTTACTCACTCAGGACGCCGCCGTCGGGGCGATTTACTCGAGCTGGCTGATTGGATTGCTCAATCGCGAAAACTGGCACCCTGCCTTTCCTCAATCTGCCGTCATTGCTATCAGAGGCGCTCGGCTCGAACTCAAGCGCGAAGCCACCCGGATTCAAATCACGCAGCCGGAACCCAGCCCTCAATTCCCTGCGCCGACGGCGCCCGTGGCAGAACTCTCAAGTGAGGACGTCATCGAATCTTTAGACGAATATCTCGCACGCGTTGAGAGTGCCGCCACATATTACGACGTGCTCGGCGTTGGTCCTTCGGCCGAACAGGACGCGATCAAACGTGCTTATCTTTCGCTCGTAAAGCAATTCCACCCCGACCATTTCCATAAGGCAGCGGCGGATCTAGGTCCGCGCGTTCAAACGGCCTTTGCCGCCCTTTCGAAGGCGTATGAGACCTTGAAGACGCCCGAGTCACGCGAACTCTCCGACTTTCGCGTGCGAAAGGAACTTGCCGAGAGAGAGAAGCTCAGCGAGAGCGGCCTAGATAAAACCACCGACGACCGCCTGCGACAGGCGCAGCTGAGTTTTGACCACGCAATCGAGGTAATGCGCGGCGGCGACATGGATAATGCGCTTCCGTTTTTCGCCCGCGCCGCTCACTTTGACCCGACGAATGCAAGATATCGGGCCGAGTATGGTCTCATTCTCTCGAACGATCCAAAAGAAAAGCACACGGCCGAAGCCGAACTACAGGCGGCGATCGGGCTCGCGCCGGATCCGCCGACTTACCGTGTGAGGCTCGCAAAATTTTTCATAAGCATTGGCCTCCAAAAGCGAGCCGAGGGCGAGATAGGGCGTCTCCAGAAGGCGTTCCCGCAGAATGGTGAGGCACTCGCGCTGCTCGAGAGTCTCAGGTAACATACTTGTAGATGCAAAGCATTTTCGCAGAGGCCGGCGTCAACGAGGCAAAGCTGATGGAGGCCGCGACGGCAGCCGATCTGTTTGAGGATTACCCCGACTGGCACTCTTTTCGTGTCGCGTCGGTCGTCGATTCGATTGGCTCTGTGCTCGGCCTCGAGGCTCACGATCGCTTCTTTTTGCAGCAGGCCGCCCTCGCACGTAATTGTGGCAAGATGCAGATGAACCGGAGCTATATCCCGCTTCCACGCCTCTTATCGTCTGAGGAGCGGCTCGACCTTCAGCGGCATCCCGTGATCGGCGAGCAATGGTGTGCAAAAAATGGCCTTTCGCGTGGCGTCCAGCTCATCGTTCGGTGGCATCACGAATGGTGGAATGGTGGCGGCTATCCCGACGCGCTCGAGGGGGAACAGATTCCACTCGCGGCACGGATACTTCGGCTAGCAGATACATACTGCGCGCTGACGGAGAACCGCGCGTTCAGGGACGCGATGACCGATGAAACTGCGCGGAGATTCCTGATCGAATGGGCCGGAATTGAATTTGATCCGGCGGTGGTTCGAGCATTTCTTTCGCTACCGGTCGACGAGATCAATTAACGGATGCAGCCTCAGATAAAACTATCTCCGAAAAGCTGGCTGGCATTTGAGCTCAGCGTCGTACGGCGACTTAAATTTACTTCCGCCGCCCTGCCACTCAATCCTACTCCCGCGCTGGGTGCATATCTCCAACGATGGAACGTGCGTGTTGCGGCGAATGACCCGCTTGAATCGTCCTACATCCAAAGTGTCGCCCGCATTCTAAACAGCGGCGAGCGACTGTCCTCCGACGATGTGAACGTTGTTCTCGAAGACGCGTATGTGCCCGGCTATCGCCTCTCAAATCCTTCGCTTGCAACCTGGTTTTCCGAAACCGACGCGTGGTGGTTCGATAACGTCCGCCGAAATATCGACAGCCTGCAAACGCCTGTCTCGCGTGCAGTTGCGCTGAGTATCGCACTCGCGACGGGACAGTATGTTTTGTCGTTCCACGAAGGCACGCGCGAATTTCGCCAACCGCTCTCGACCGCCTTTCGACGGCTGTGGTCGATAGAACCCGAGCCGACACACAATGGGCGCAACAACACGGTCACGAATAAACTCGCCGAAGAATTTGTCACCGAGAGCTTTGCGGACCTTCTGTTTCTCCGGCTACCTACGCCGCACGCGGATGGCATTCGCTCGAATCTTGGACGTGCAGCATGGCGCGAAGAATGGCTCCGGGGCGGCAGTGAATTCTGGGGCGACTTCGAAGCGTCGCACGCCGGAAAGCTTGGAGCAGCGACGGGCACAAAGTCCCAATATCTACGGCTACTCGACGAAATGTTAAAGCGCAGCGGCCATATTAAGACGTGGGCTATTGCTCACGTCGAGACTGGATTCATCTCGACTCACGAGGTCGTTGAAACGATCGGCAAGATTCGGCGGGTCGATAGCGTCTATACTAAGGATTTCTCGGAACTGACGGGCACGAAGGGCGTTATCATAACTGCGTAGCCACGCGGCGCCCGTGTTCCCGCACATACCAGACAATTCCCGCGCCAGCGCTCAAGATACCAGACACGATCGTAAGGGCTTGGGGGGTCATATAGAACATCGCGTAGCTTGTGATATAGCTCGAAATCCCAAAGATTGTGAGCTCGGCGCCGCGCTCGATTGTCGAAATACGCCCGCGAATGTAGTCCGGTAGCGAGCGTTGGAAGAGCGTCTCCTGTACCGCGTATTCAACGCCGACGATCGCCCGCGAAAGAAAAACCATCAAAGCGAGCAGCCAGAGAGAGGGCATCACTCCCCCGATCGCAAAGAGTAATCCGTGGATGACAAGCGTCGTCCAGATAAACGTCGAGCTACGCCAGTCGGTGTTGAGATAGACCGACACCCGGCGTGCGGCGAGCATCCCGAGCGTCAAACCTAGTCCGGTCGCCGTCCACAAGACAGCTACGGCGGCGTCCGGATTCCAGCCTTCTGACGTCGCGAAGTGCACTCCGCCGAACCGCTCGTAGATGATGTTCATAGCGCCGGCCCCGGTCGCCCAGATCATATTCATCAGCACGATCGTAAGGGCAAAGCGGTTTGTCGTCGCATAATGAAGACCCTCGCGCAATTCTGTGATAAATGACGGCCGCTGGGAGCGATGCACCGTGTCATCTTCGCGCACGGCTTCCTCGGGTATCAGCCAAACCGTGTAGGCGGACACCGCAAACGAAGCTGCGTTGATGATAAACGCCACCTCGTAGCCGAAAACCGCGGCCGCCCAGCCGCCGAGCGCCGAGCCGACAGCCATCAGCAGGAAGCGGGTCGAAAACAAGAGAGCGGTACCGGCGAGCAGGCCTTCCCGTCCCGTAAGATTCGGCGCGGCTGCGTTCTTCGCCCCGTCGAAGAACGCGCCGAATGTCGACAGAAGAGCCGTCGCCACGTAAGCGATCCAAAGGTCGTCCGCATCACTCACGAGCAGAAATGAAAGAGCAACAAGTACGCGAGCGAGGTCCGTCCAGATCATCACCTGCCGCCGAGAAAACCGGTCGACAAACGCCCCGGCAATCGGCGACATAAGCGAAAATGGCAGGAGCCTCGCGACAAAAAACATCCCCGCGGCGAGCGGCGACGCATCCGACACGACGCGCACCAACCCCAGGCCGGCAATAAAGTTGAACCAGCTTCCAAGCTCAGATATAAATTGCCCGGCCAGCAGATTGCGAAAATTTCGATTTCCGCGAATCAACTCGCCATACGTCAGGGACTCCATCGAAACAGGATAGCGAATCAAGCGCCGACCCGCACGAACAGGGGCACCGCGCCCAACGTCCCTGGCCACCCATCCATAACAGAAAAAGCCCCGACAATTGCCGAGGCCTCTTGCTATTAGGAGGTAAAAGCGACCTCCAATACGGTTTCGCTATCAGTGGTCGTAGCGGTGATCACACGGGCGACAGCGATTGGCTGCTTCTTCGGTCCAGAAGACGTGCCTCAGGGTTTTGTTGCCGTTGCCGTGGTCCCGCTCGTAGTAAGAGCTGCGGCCGTTCGCCGATTGGCGCACGAGTTGTCCCCAGTTGTGTGGGGCATCAGGATCGTTGTCCAGCCCGTTCACCACGAAGGCAGACGATCCAATGGTGGTTGTGCCGTCCACATGCGCATAGATGCTGGACAGCTGCTGGTAGTCGTGACTGTTCGGGCTAGGGTTACCAAGATCGTTCGAGTAATCCATGCAGGTGTTCTGGTCGGAGCCGTCCTCACTCGTGTGACCGAGTCCAAGGGTGTGGCCAAGCTCCTGACACATGACATGCTGGCGGTTGGTCGCAGTATAGCTGCCGCCATTGAAGTATGAGTCATTCATCTTCGACGAGCCCTGCGTTATATGGACACCGCCGGTGATATTGATAGACGCAAGTCCCAACCATCCGTTAAAACCGTAGGACGCATTGCAGGAGCGAACCTGGCCGCTGACCATTGCGCAGCGTTTACGGGTGTTTTGTGCATCGCTGCCGGTCGCCCACACCATGTCAAGCACCGTCGCCTGTGACCAATCAGAAAGTGAAAAGTTCAAGGCCCCGTCCCAGTTTGGACTGTTACTGTCAACGACCCGAATCGTGAAAGGATTCGACGTTCTGGCCCAATGATAGTTGCCCCACGAGTGCGACGCGCTTGTCCCCAGAGGAAAGCTCAAAAGAACAAATAATGTCATCGCAGAGATGACCGCCGCGAAATTTCTTGATTTCATTTGATACTCCTAATTCCAGCGTTTTACTTACAGAATGGACCACCCGCGCAGGGCCGTAACATTATGCCGAGATATAAAAAAGGATTGCATGGGAGCAATCGGACATCAACCAGCAGTAGTCCGAAACAATATAAAAGCTGACAGGAATAGTCGGAGAACTATAAAAGCTTATGCGAGAACCGTTCAGCTGTCAACGAAAATCGTGGTTGCTCGCGACGCTGCGACGGCTTTAAATCCTCACTATTCTCCCCCGCCGCATCTTATAAGTCTGTTAGAGATAAGAACTATCGTAGAACAGGTCGTTCTCGTAGCGGTGAATACGAGCGACGAAGCTGCGCGCCCCAAACAAAGTTCGCCGGGAACAATCTCGGACGGCGACGAGGGGTAGGCCGCTATTACGCAAGTGGAAAGAAACGAATCGCGCAATCAGTCGAATAACCTAGAAGGTGATTTTGAATCCCGTATGCACGAGTCGCGCGTTGGACGGCAAAATGCCACGGCTCCGGTCAACGACAAAGGTGCGATCGAGAATATTCTTTGCGGTTACAAAGAACGTGGTTTTCCATTTTTCGACGCTGTAGTTTGCGGTCGCGTTCCAGTAGGTCTGGGAAAGAATTGCACCCATCTGGCCGTTGGCCGACGGAGTGACCGCACTTAGATCATCGCCGAACTGCCGCCCGATATAGACGTTTTCGATGAACGCATCGATTCCCGACGGGTGCGAGTAGCCGAGGCTGGACGTTAGTAGCGTTCGCGGAGTGTATGGCAACCGATTGCCGGTGATCGAGCAAGTCGAAGATGAAAGGCGCCGCGCGGCAGGACAATATATATTCAGTGTCGAAGTGCCCGTAACCGAGCTAAGTCTTTCACCCCGGAATTCCGCCAATGGAAGGTAGGTGTATGCGGTGCGGAAGTAGAAATTGTGCGTACTGCGTAGAATTGCTCCCGAATTGAGCTCGGCGGAAAATTCGAGCCCCTGCTGCATCGTCGCACCGCCGTTGGTAAACGCGGTGCCGCTTGCGAGTGTCGCGGCGACGATTTGATTCTGATAATCGTTGCGGAAAAAGGCTCCGGACAGCTCGATCCCGCGAATGGGCCGAGTCCGCATTCCTGCTTCGTAATTCCAGCTAAGCTCCGAATCGAGCTCCCGAGTGCCGCCCGAATCAGTCACGACGTCCTCGACGCGAGGCGGCCAAAATCCACGATGCACGCCCGCAAAGAGCGTCGTATTCCGGATCCCCGAATATACGACGCCCACACCGGGGATTAATTGGGTGAGGTCGATCTTCCCTGTCGCTCCAGCGCCGTTGTTAAACAAGAAATTCGTTCTGTCGTAATACATCTTTTCGATGCGGAGGCCGGGAGTTACCGCAAGGTCTTTCCAAATGAAGCGGTGCTGTGCGAAGGCTGAATAAGCAAGAGCTTTCCGTTCATTCTGCTCTACCAGCACTCCGTCACGCGCGTTCGGCAAATCGCCGAGCTTGCGCAATCGGTCCTGGTCTTCCCGGTGGACACGAAAGCCGATATTCAAATCGTTTCTGACCGAGCCGAAATCGAACTTCAAGTTCGCACGCGATTCAAATCCAACGGTTAAATAGTCGCGAAGGTTACCCTGATTGCCGCAAGTCGTGCTGAGATCGATCATTCCGCGACAGTCAAGATCGCGGAAGGGTTGGGCCGCGGTGTTGATCCTCAGCGGGCGTTCGTTCGAGTTTGAAGACTGCCGCCACCAGTCGCGGAAAAAATAGTTGGAATAGAAAGTCGTCGTGAGGCTCATCTTCGAGGTCAAGACAGCCGCGTGCTGCAGCGAAAATCCGTAGCGTCGCCCGTTGAAAAAATCGTTCTTAAACACATTGCCGCGAGGACTCGCCGCATATTCCGCCTCGCTGGCGCCGGAGTACGTGAGATTTGAATCTTCGCGAAAAAAAGTGAACTTGGCGGTGAGCGAATTTCGCGAGTTTATCTCGTAGGTCGATTTGTTCGAAAGGTCGTAGAGCTTGAATCGCGTATTCTCCCTCGAACCATTACCTTGCTTATGGTTGAAGTTCAAGATAGTCCCGAAACCACCAAACGTCCCGCCAACGCCCGCTCCTCCATTGAAGAATCGCTGATTGCCACCTTCCAGTTTGAGATTGAACGTGGGTGTCGCCGGCGGGTTAGGCGTCAGGTAGTTGATAACGCCCGCGATGGTCTGCGGTCCATACGCAATCTGGCCGGACCCCTTTAGAACCTCGATTGATTCGTAACGCTCGACCGGCGGATGGTAATACGACGAATTGTCGCCATACGGCGCGTACGATAAAGGCAATCCGTCCTCGAGCAGTAGAACCTTGGTCGAACGAGTCGGATTCGTCCCGCGAATTCCAATATTCGGCCGAAGCCCAAATCCTTCTTCATCCCTTACATTTACGCCTGCTATTTTTCTCAGTGCCTCAGAGAAATTGAATACGCGGCTGTTTTCAAGGGTTTTGGCGGTGATCCGCTCAATCGAACCTGGTATCTCCTCGAGGCTTTCCGTCGTGCCCGAGAGATAGCTCGAGGTTACCGAAACATGAGCGGCAACCTGCCCCGGTTCAATTTGTAGATCAAGTTGTTCGCTTGCTGTAAGGGTCACATTGCGACGACGCGTTGTAAATCCGACGGCCCCGACTGTGACTTGATAATTACCAAGCGGTAAACCAGTAAATAAATATCGGCCTTCGAAATCTGTCTTCGTTTCTGCAAAGGCGATACTAGAGCCGCCGCGAGCGATCGTCACCGCGGCACCGGCGACGCTGTCGCCATTTTGATCCGCCACGGTGCCGGACACTCGGGCGCTCGCCTGCGAAAACGCTGCCGAGGCGCACGCCAAACCAAGCAAACTAAAGACGACCAGCCGTGTCCCAATACCTTTCATAACAACTTTCTCGAAATTCCGAACTCAGATCCTGCCGACGCTCTAGCAATCTTAATGAAAACGAATTTCAATTTCAAATATAAAAATTAGTCGAAAGATAGAGGCCGAGTCAAGTCGACAACGAGCGGACACCGTTTAAGAAGTTGGCGCTGGGTGCGGCCGCACCTCTCAGGATTCAGCTTCCAGTGAAATCAGGAACACGCTTTTCGAAGAAAGCTGCGACGCCCTCCCGAAAGTCGTCCCCGCGACCACACTCGATCTGACACTCGTGTTCGAGCGCAAGCTGCTGCTCGAGTGAATTCGCGAACGAAGAGTTGAGCATTCGCTTGATTCGGCCTATCGCAGCGGTAGGAGCCTTGGCAAGTTGGGCGGCGAGCACGAACGAAGCTGGAGCGAGCTCGTCCGCCGCGACGACTCGATTGATCAATCCGATTTCGCTGGCGCGCTGCGCGGAAATCGTCGAGCCGGTCATCATTAGCTCGGCTGCAATCTTTTCGCCCACCGCACGCGGAAGAAAGAACGTCCCGCCGCAGTCCGGCGTCAGGCCAATGCGGACAAATGCCTCGTTGAAGGTCGCGTCCTCGGCAGCTATGACCAGATCACAGGCGAGCGCGAAGTTCGTTCCCGCACCCGCGCAGACGCCGTTGACGGCGGCGACGAAAGGGATAGGCGTTTCGCGGATTAATCGAATTACACCGTGAAGGGCGGCAAGTGGATCTTCGAGAAAGGCTTCGATACGTCCTTCCCTCTCCCACATCGATTTCATTTCGCGCAGGTCTCCACCGGAACAAAATGCGCGGCCGGCACCTGTCAAGATGATCGCGCGCGCCTTTTCGTCGATTGCCTTTCGAAAGACCGCGTCGAGCTCTAGCGTGAGCTGTAGGGAAAGCGCGTTAAGAGCCTCCGGGCGATTCATCGTGATAGTTGCGACTGAATCCGAGAGCGCGTAGTGAACAGTTTCAAAGCCCATTGGAAGGGTAGACGAGCGCCGGTCCCGGCGTGCATCAGGCAAATTTCGCCCGGGAGCGACTCGCTTCATGACAATCTTTGCAGAGGACGGATCGTCCCGTTTTTGGCTGGAAGGGCACGGTGTCGTGTCTGCCGCAATTGTCGCAAACAATCTCGAATCTGGTGGGGGCGGTCTCACCGGTCGCGGCTTTTTTCGAACGGCACTTTGGACAACGCTGGGGCGCCATCATGTTCCGTTGGTAGTAGAGTTCCTGGTCTTTTTCCGAAAAGATGAATTGATCGCGGCACTGCACGCAGGAAATATCGACATCGGGCATAAGAAGCGACTCCTCGAAAATGCAAAGTTTTGCTTTACGGGAGTGTATCACGAATGTGTCATCGATTGAGTTCGGCGACGTGATTCTTGACGGTTCCACCCAGCGTCGAAAGGTTATAGCCTCCTTCGAGCGCGGAGACTATACGCCCCTCGCACGCGTCGTCGGCCCATTGCATCGCCGATTTTGTCATAGAGACGAAATCGGCGTCTTCCAGATCCAGCTGTCCCAGCGGATCGAACCGGTGAGCATCGAATCCGGCTGAGATCATAATCAGGTCCGGCGTGAAGTTTTTTGCGATGTCTTCGATGGCACCTTCGAACATTCGTTTTTGTTCATTCGCCTTTGTGTTTGCTTTGACCGGTACGTTAAGTGTCGAGCCAAGCCCACGGCCATGGCCAGTCTCGCCGCGAGACCCCGTTCCCGGATACCACGGATACTGGTGCATCGAGAAAAAATGAACGCTCGGGTCGTCATAGAAAATTCCTTGCGTACCGTTGCCGTGGTGGACGTCCCAGTCGATGATCGCCACCCTTTCGATTTCCTTGTATTTATTCTGCGCGTGCCGCGCGCCCACCGCGACGTTACTGAACATACAAAAGCCCATAGCGTTCTCGCTCGTTGCATGATGTCCGGGCGGCCGCACCGCGGCGAAGGCATTCCGGGCATTGGTCTGCATAACCGCGTCGACGCCGGCTATCACCGCACCGGCTGCGAAGAGCGAGGCGTCAAACGAGTGCATCGAGATCACCGTGTCGGCGTCGAGTCGATCTTGCCCCTGCTCGAAAGCGCTTTCGACGCGTTTGAAATGCTGCGGACTGTGCGCGGCCTGGATCAAACCCTTCGCGGCCTTCTCGGGCGAGATCTCGGCGAGACTCGACCAGAGCTTCGCGTCCGCGCGAAGTGCCTTCATCACGACCTCGTAACGCTCCGGCGTTTCCGGATGCCCGGGACCTGTGTCGTGCTTTGCGTAAATGGGATGATGAATTAGTGCAGTGGCCATGTACCGAGTCTACCGTACGGCATACGCAGCCCGCACTGACATAAGTGCGACCGCATCTCAGATGAACGCCGTTTCTTGCAACAACCGGCCATTCGCAAAACGATCGAGATGCAGACTCGTTACGTCGAGAAATCGTGATTCTCCGTCAAGAATAATTTCTGCAAGTGCCCGACCCGTCGCAGGTGAATGCATCACTCCGTGCCCCGAGAAACCGCAGGCTACATAAAGCCCCGCAACGGCGCAGCCGCCGAGGATGGCGTGGTGATCAGGCGTGTTTTCGTATAGACCGGCACGACACTTTTCAATATCGATCTCGGCTTCTGCTAAAAATGGCGCGCGGTGGCGGGCTTTACCTATAACTTTTTCAATGAAGGCTTCGTCAAACTCTACGGAGAAACCCGGACGCTCCTCGGGATCGGGGAACGCAAGCAGTACTTCGTCGCTCGAGCCTCGGGCAGGTCGGAAGTGAAACCCGTTGGATGAGTCGATGACCATCGGGTAGGTATGGGGTAGGGTTTTGCGGAGTTTCGCCCAGACGATTTGACGCCTGAGTGGCTCGACGGGTAGAACAATGCCTGCCGTCGCAGCCAACTTTTGGGCCCACGCTCCGTTGGCGATGACAACTCTGTTGCAGGGCACCATACGGCGCGACGTCTCGACTCCGGTGACCGCCCCGCGCTCGGTAATGATTCCGGTCACGTCGACCCCGGTCCCAAGCGTTGCACCTCGCCGAATAGCCTCGCTCACAAATCCTTCGAGCACCGCGACCGGATCGATAAAACCGTCCCGCGGACCGAAGCTACCGCCCACAACGTCCTGCAGATTCAGACCAGGTGCCGCCCGATCGATCTCATCGCGATCGACCAGACGAACTTCGTTGTATCCAAGGCCTACCTGTTTCCGCGACGAAGCGTCCAGGAAATCCATCTGCGCCTGGTCCGTCGCAAGGAACAGATAGCCCCGAGGCTCGTAGCCGCAGCCAATATTCCAGTTCCTAAAAAAATCGAGGGAGTAGAGCGACAGTCGGATGTTTATTTCGGTCTCGAATTGGGCGCGAACTCCGCCGGTAGCCTTACTAGTCGATCCACGCCCGACCGCATCCTCGCGTTCGAGAATGACGACGTCGCGGGCGCCTCGCTCCGTGAGGTGATAAGCCACCGAGGCCCCGACGACACCGCCACCTATAATGACGATCTTCTCGTCAATCATTTTTCGACGCGATAGCTTTTACTTTGCGAAAACTTGCGAGAAATCGTTAAATCCCTTGAACTCCAGCGCGTTACCGCTCGGGTCGAGGAAGAACATCGTGGCCTGCTCGCCCACTTCGCCCGCGAAGCGAATCTTGGGTTCGATGACGAACTCCACACCCTTCTTCGTGAGCTTCTCGGCGAGGCGTTGCCATTCATCCATCTGCAGAACGATCCCGAAATGAGGGATTGGAACGTGGTTAGCATCGACGTCATTTGTCGCCCGGACGCCCGTCGATTCCGGAGCAAGATGCGTGACGATCTGATGCCCGTAGAGTTCAAAATCGATCCAGACATCCGAACTTCGGCCTTCCGCGCATCCGAGCACGCCCCCGTAGAACTCGCGCGCCGCATCTAGATCGTGGACCGGAAATGCGAGATGAAAAAGATTCTTCATAGGGGTGTGCTAACCTTTTTTTGAATGCCCGAACCGCTCGAGAACTTTATCGGCGAGATTGCGAAATCGATTGCCGAACGCACCTTTGTAAAGTTGTCTCTAGGTAATTATAAGGGCTCGGACGAGTCCCTGCAAAAACTTTTGATTCGGCTTGTTACGATAAAGAAGGGTGTGCAGCTTTATTTTGTGTATCGCCGCGAGACAAATAATCTGGCGAAGAATTTTTCTCCGGAGGAGGGCCTTGAACGCATAAGTGAGGCTCTCAGAGATGGTTTTCGCAGCGGCCACCTTTTCACGACCACGAAGGACTTTCAGCTGACGATTGGCAAGTCAGGCATTTCGCATCTAAGGTCCGGAAAACCCACAATAATTGAGCGACCCGACTCGGCCCACGACAGACAGAAAAGTTTTCAGATTGATCCCGAAAGATTTTACCTCAAGGCTCTAGGAGTAACTGACGACGCCGGCCGCATTCTAAAATCGTCGCAGGACAAGTGGCGGCAGATAAACAAATTTGTCGAGATCATCGCCAGTCTTTTCGACAAATCGCGACTATCAGGGCGTAAATCCCTACGGGTTGTGGATATGGGATCCGGCAGCGGCTATCTCACGTTTGCCGCATACGACTATTTTCGAAATGTGCGCGAGATCGACGTTGAGATGACAGGCGTCGAGGCCCGCGCGAGCCTCGTCGCAAAATGCATCGGGATTGCGACCGCTTCGGATTTCGACGGGTTAACTTTTGTCCAGGGGTCGATCGCTGACGCCGATGTGGCCGGCGTTGATATTCTTATCGCTCTTCACGCATGTGACACGGCAACGGACGACGCTCTCTATAAAGGCATCGCTGCCAAAGCTGAGCTGATCATCGCCGCGCCGTGCTGTCATCATGAGCTACGCCCTCAGATGAAATCACCGGAGATGTTTCGCAACGTCCTCAAGCACGGCGTACTGATGGAGCGCACCGCTGAAACTATCACCGATGGTTTGAGATCCCTACTTCTCGAGCGAAGCGGCTATTCTACGAAACTTTTCGAATTTATCCGGACGGAGCATACGCCGAAGAATAATATGCTCGTCGCAACTCGGCTCGAAAAACCGAAGGCGCCCGAACCTTTTCAAAATCAGATCGACGCGATAAAATCCGTATTCGCGATAACACATCAACGCCTCGAAACTTTACTAGTCGAGGACGGGAGCGACGTGACCGGCGGCGAGGCCAAACCGTCGCCATCTGAGGACATCCGTGCAATCGAAAGCTAAAACAACTGACGACTATGTCGCTTCCCTTCCGGAGGACCGTCAAAAAGCGATTTCCGATCTTCGTGACGCGGTTAAAAGGAACCTGCCAGAGGGTTTCGAGGAGCAAATGGGGTACGGGGCGATGGGCTGGGTCGTTCCGCATTCGCTTTATCCCGGAGGTTATCATTGCAACCCGAAGGAGCCGCTTCCCTTTCTCGGTCTTGCGTCACAGAAGAATTTTATCGCCCTCTATCACATGGGCATCTATCTCGACCATGAACTTTTGGAATGGTTTCAGTCCCAATGGCGCAAACACACGTCACGAAAGCTCGATATGGGAAAGTCCTGTATCAGGTTTAAGAAGGTCGACGACATTCCCGTCGCCCTTGTGGGCGAACTTGCATCTAAAATGACCACGGTCGAGTGGATCGAGCTATACGAGTCCAAAATGAAACGTTAGGCCTGATGAACCCTTGACCTTTCCGTCTTGCGAACTTATTCTTTAAGATTGCGTAACTTACACGCATCGCTTATTTACGGCGAAGGAAGATAAGTCATTATGAAAGCTGAAATACATCCTAAATACAACGAAATCTCTGTCGTATGTGCGTGCGGCAGCACGTTCCAGACACGCTCGACCATGGGCGACGACCTCCATATAGAAATTTGCTCGGCCTGCCATCCGTTTTTTACGGGTAAGCAGAAACTAGTAGATACGGCCGGACGCGTCGACCGCTTCAACAAGCGTTATGCGCGCCAGGGAGCTACCGCCGAGGCCGCCAGCTAATGAATCTGCAAAGATTCCACTATTAGCTTTCAAAAATCCGACGCCGCTTCCTATGCGCCGATCCGTTGAGGTCTGTCACCTCCGCGATGAGGCGAAAAAAGGAGCGGCGTTGATCGTTTGATCGGGAAATATGAAAAGCTCAACAACAAGAAAACTCAGATTTCTCCACACGATCTTCGCGATGGAGCGCGATCTAATCGTCGGCGGTCAGGCGGTGATGGAGGGCGTCATGATGCGCACTCCGTCGGCCTACGCCATCGCGTGTCGGCGCTCGGACGGCTCGATCGTGACAACCGCGGAGTCCCTACCGAAATGGAGTGATAAGTATAAGTGGCTCGACACGCCCGTTCTGCGCGGCGGAGCGACGCTCATCCAATCGATGGCGCTCGGTGTAAAGGCACTCAACTTTTCTGCGCGCATCTACGAGGAAGACTTAAAAGCTCGGGAAGAATCCGAGAAAGCCAAGACCGGCGATTTTGCAGCCGTCCCCATAGATGGAACGTTGGACAAGGATTTTTTGAAAGCACCGGTTAAGGTCATTATGCCGGACAAGAAAGAGAGAGCTGCGAAGGCCGGACAGTCGGTGAGCGCAGTCGGTTCGATCGTTTTCGCGCTGGGCTTCAATGTCCTGCTTTTTATCGTCGCACCTCTCGTAATTACCAATCTTCTCTTCATTGGGCTCGGCTGGGCTGAAGCCCCGGTGATCGCCGCTGACGCAAGTATTTGGGAAACCATCAAAGCCTACGTTTGGCGAATCAAACTCGATTCATTCGGTTCGTGGATCGCATTCAACCTAATAGATGGCTTAATTAGGATGGTGTTTTTCATTGTAATGATCTTCTCGATGTCGTTTCTGCGAGATATCCGGCGTGTGTTCGAATATCACGGCGCGGAGCACAAGACGGTTTTCGCTTGGGAAAAGGGCGACGAGCTTACACCGGAGAATGCAGATAGACAGAGGCGACAGCATCCACGATGCGGAACGTCGTTCCTGATGGTCGTGATGCTGGTTGCGATTGTGTTGTTCTCGGTGATCAATTTCGAAACGACTTGGTTGAACCTTGTCGTTCGTATCGCCCTTATGCCACTCGTCGCAGGCCTCTCATACGAAGTGATTCGGTATGCGGCAAAAAAAGAATCGAGCGCGATTTTCAAGGCGATGACCTTACCCGGCCTATGGCTGCAGAACATCACTACGCAAGAGCCCGACGACCAGCAGCTCGAGGTCGCTATCAGAGCTCTCAAGGAATCGCTAAAACTCGAGCCGAGCGAAGTCAGAAATGCGCCGATCGGCGAACGAGAACTCGAGGTGGTTGTCTGAGAATTCGACACTGCCATTAATTAGCAATTACTAATCATGTTCGAAAAACTCGCACAAATCGAAAAGTCTTACGATGAGCTGACCGAGCAGATATCGCAGCCGGAGTTTATGTCCGACATGTCGGCGTACGCCAAGCTGATGAAACAGCACCGGTCACTCGGAGAGATCGTCGAAAAGTATCGCGAGGTGAGGAAGATGCAAGAGGGTCTGCAGGGTGCGCGCGATCTCGCCGCCGCAGCGGACGCCGACGACGAGATGCGCGAGATGGCCGCCCTCGAGATTGCGGAGATCGAAGAGCGGCTGCCTGCTGTAGAAGAAGAGTTGAAGGTTCTCCTGATTCCAAAAGACCCGTACGACGAGAAAAACGTCATTCTTGAGATCCGTGCCGGGACGGGCGGTGACGAGGCGACGTTGTTTGCCGCTGAGATCCTGCGTATGTATGCACGCTACGCAGAAATGCAGGGCTGGAAGATGGACGTAATGGAAGCGTCCGACAACGGGATGGGCGGCATTAAGGACGCCGTCGCGCTGATCGAGGGCGATGCCGTTTATTCGAAAATGAGGTTCGAATCGGGTGTGCATCGTGTGCAGCGCGTGCCGCAAACCGAAACGCAGGGACGGATCCACACTTCGGCGATCACGGTGGCCGTACTTCCCGAAGCCGAAGAAGTCGACGTGCAGATCAATAACAACGATCTTCGCATCGATACGTTTTGCTCGTCAGGACCGGGCGGGCAGTCGGTAAACACGACCTACTCTGCGGTTCGGATCACGCACATGCCAACGGGTGTTGTGGTTTCAATGCAAGACGAAAAGTCGCAAATTAAAAACCGGGAAAAAGCCATGCGAGTCCTGCGTGCGCGGCTGCAGGAGCTTGAGGAGCAAAAGCAACACGACGCGCAGTCAGCTGAGCGAAAGTCTATGGTCGGCTCAGGCGATCGATCCGAAAAAATTCGCACTTACAACTTCAAAGAAAATCGCGTAACCGACCATCGAATCGGGATGACCGTTCATCAGTTGAATCTCGTTATGGAAGGCCAGCTGGCAGACTTTATCGACGCATTGCAGACCAATTACCAGGCCGAGAAAATAAAGGCCGAGGCCATCGCGGCCTGATAGGATGCCGCAAGCAACGCGCTTATATTTGGTTCGTCACGGACAGTCCGCGGGAAATGCGGAAGGTCGCTTCGGCGGGCACGGGCCGACTCCTCTCTCTGAATTGGGCGTGCAGCAAGCCGAAAAGACCGCGCGGCTGCTCGCGAAAGAGGGCGTCGATATAATTTATTCGAGCGATCTGCTGAGAGCGGTTCAAACCGCCGCGCCGCTCGGAGAACTTTTAGGTATCGCCGTCAATGCAACTGCTGATTTTCGCGAGCGCCATGTAGGGGTTCTCGAGGGCCTTACCTTTGATGAATCCAGAGATGCCCATCCGAAGGATTATTACGCCCTCATCAATCGCAACATCAACCACGTAATCTCCGGTGGCGAAAGTTATCGGCACCTGCTCCGGCGGGCCGCGGCAAAGTTGAACGGAGTCCTGCGGGAAAATGCCGGGGCACGCATTGCCATCTTTTCGCACACGGGCGCGATCTGTTATCTCACGCTCCATCTTCTAGGGGCGATCCATCGTGGCACGGTCCAAACTCCGTGGCTGGTTATCTCGAACTGCGGCCTCAACCGTTTCGAAATCCGCGGCCGTCGCAATATCAGGGTTCTCGCCCTGAACGACACACGCCACCTCGTCAAACCAACCGGTAACGACGCGTTCGCAGCTCTGTAGTTTTAAAATTTCGACTTTCGCTGCAGAATGTAGTATTTAACTTGTATTCAACCGAATAGGAGTATCTACATGAAAGCGATCCTTTTATTGGAAGTCTTCGCACTTCTGCTGATCATCTTTCCTCCGTCCGCCCAGGCGCAAACGGACGAACTTCGGCAGGCTACGGGACTACCATTACAGATCGGTGCGGCGGCCGTTTACGGACAGGTCACTATGAAGCGACTCGAAAAGTCTGAAACGAGACCAAGGGCACACGTCACGCTATTAGAAGGAGGAACGCAGCTGGAACGTGTGCAGACTAACGACGAGGGCTTCTACTATTTTAGAAATTTCCCCCGTAGCACCGCGACCCTGGTCTTTGAGGTCGACAACGCCGAGGTTGGTCGGCTTGTAATCAATCCGGGAGCGAGTAGGACCATACGCCAGGATATAACGGTCGATTGGCAGGAGATAAAAAAAGCGAGGGCATCGGTTGTAGATCTTAAACGTGGAGTTGATGCGTATCCTCGCGACGATGCCGGCCGCAAAGTCCTGTCAGAGGCGATCCGGCTCGGACGAGATAACCAGCACGGCCAGGCAATAAAGATTCTCACAGACGTTGTGACAAAGGATCCGAAGGACTATGTCGTTTGGACTGAGCTCGGAACTCTTTACTTCCAGGCAAAATCGCTCGACAGCGCGGAGACTGCCTACGTTAAGGCGATAGAGTTGAAGAAAGATTATTTCCCGGCTCTTCTAAATCTTGGCAAGCTGTACATATACGGTAAGCAGTTCGACAATGCGATCCTCGTACTTTCGAACGCGGCAAAGAGCAAGCAAGACTCGGCAGACGCTCACCACTATCTGGGAGAGGCGTATCTGAATGCCAAAAAGGGCTCGCTTGCCGTCCCGGCATTGAATGAGGCGATCCGCCTCGCGCCAGCTGAGAAAGCGGAGATTCACCTTCGGCTCGCCTCGCTCTACGATGCCGCGGGGATGAAAGCAAAAGCTTCCGGTGAATATAAGCTGTTCCTGGAGAAACGCCCGGATCATCCGAAACGCGAGCAACTAGAAAAATACATCCGTGACAATCCTATCAAATAAAAAAGGAGCCGCGAGATACCGCGGCCCCTTCAGTCTTAGTTCCACTCACTGCTAGAAGTCGTAGCGAAACGCGAACTGCATAACCCTCGCGCTGTTCCTTGTTTCTGTGTACTGGCCAAACGCCCCTTCAGGTGCAGAGCCAGTGAATCCCAGCAATCCGACAGATTGACCCCTAAAATATGGCGTGTTCGTGACATTGAACACGTCCCACCGAATCGTCGCCTTGTGCCCTTCTTTCCACGGCATCTTGAAGGACTTCGCAAGGCCGGCGTCCAGGTTATGTGCTCCAGGGAATCGGATTGGATTACGACTGCCCGTCTCACCCGGATGAGGCGTTCGAAAGCCCCTCATCGCTTCCTCGGGATTCGCGAAGAGGTTAGGGAGACTCGCGTTGCAGCCCGACGCGGCGGTGCAGCCCGCGGCGGCCGAATTGAAAACGCCAGTGGCCGGAAGCTTCCCTCCTACAAGACTCATATAGCTGCGGATCTGCCAGTTCGTCTGCCATCCGGTCTGATCGTAGTATCCGTTAAAAGGGTATCCCGAATCCCACCTGTACACCGTGCTGATATTCCATCCGCCAATGATCGCGTCGACGAACTTATTCATGTTAGAGCCTAAGCGCCTGCCGCGTCCGATCGGTACGTCAACGACGGCGTTAAAATTCACGATATGACGCAAATCGAAATCAGAATAAGATCGCTGATCGTTGAGTCGAAAAGCGTTGAGAACAAAGGTGGAACCAAACAGACTGCCGGTTTGCAGTCCGGACGCCTGATCAGTTGACTTGGAATAAGTGTAATTGAAATCCCACGTGACGCCAGGCATGCGTTGGCGGACAGACAACGTCGCGCCATGATAATCAGACGATCCGCTTGTGCCGAACGCCGACAGGGAGTCGTACTGGCCCTGGAAGAAATCTGTCTTTCCAGCTCTGCTATCCAGCTGCTGCATCATGTATGTCCAGTCACCAGCGATGACCGGAAACGTTGCGTACACCGCCTGGGTGTTATTTGTACATATACTGCAGCCCAACAGGGTCGGGAGGGAGTTGGGGATGTACATGTTGTTGAAGAACGGGAGCGATGGCACCGATGACAGCGGTGCGCCGGCCTGCATGAGAATGCTGAGCTGGGTGGCGGCCTCGTTATATGTCTGACCAGAAATCGGATCACGAATCTCGCCGCGAAGCATCATGACGTCACGGCCGATCAGCAGATTTCGCGCTAACCTCGCTACGTAGGCGGCGTCTATCCAGATCTTCCCAGGCAGCCTCCTACCGTAGGAGACGTTCCAGGAATAGTTAATAGGGGATACCAAATTCTGGTCGAGTGAGGTCTCGATCTTGCCTGCCCCGGGACTGCGGACCGGAGCCGTCTGAGGGAAAGTCAGACTCGTCGGGATAACTAAATTCGGCAAACCACGAATACTCATTCCCGGTCCCGTGTAGAGGGGGGCCGGATTAGTCGTGATGTTGTACGTGTTTACGTTGATCGAGGAAGACGACGCGAAACCGAGTGTGTTTGAGCCGTCCCAGTTTGTCGCAAGCTGCTGCCCAAAATAGTCATTGGTTATCGCAAATCCCGCGCGCAAGACA
>Ga0136640_10000025_pt1 | contig 49521 bp, 48 predicted proteins | sample AntDrymUQ8642106_2_FD_105498 | JGI IMG/M metagenome (GOLD analysis project Ga0136640, IMG submission 105498) | Polar desert sand microbial communities from Dry Valleys, Antarctica - metaG UQ864 (21.06) | ecosystem: Environmental > Terrestrial > Soil > Desert | place: Antarctica: Dry Valley...
GATGCCGCCCCCGCCCCCGCCCCCGCTCCCGCCTCACCTGCTCCTCCCGACGGCCGCTCATGAAGATCCGGGCAGCCGAATCGGGGCAAATGGTTCAAATCGGGCCACACATCCCCATGATCGTCGGGGAACGTGTCGGGGAACGTGTCGGGGGAAGAGCCGGAGGGTCGACCGCGTGAGCGCAGTCTTTGTCGTCGACGGCGTAAGGACCCCGATCGGCCGGTACGGCGGCGCTCTCAGCAGCATGCGCCCGGACGACCTGGCGGCACTGGTCGTGCGGGCAGTGGTCGAGCGTGCCGGCGTACCGGCCGATGCCGTGGACGAGGTCATCCTCGGAGCGGCCAACCAGGCCGGGGAGGACAACCGCAACGTGGCGCGGATGGCTGCCCTGCTCGCCGGGCTGCCCGACTCCGTGCCCGGCTTCACGGTCAACCGGCTGTGCGCCAGCGGGCTGACGGCGGTCGGTACGGCCGCGGCCATGGTCGGCTCCGGGCAGGCCGACGTCGTCGTCGCCGGCGGCGTGGAGTCGATGACGCGCGCGCCCTGGGTGCTGGCCAAGCCGGTCAAGGCGTGGGGCCGGCCGGGTGAGCTCGTCGACACCTCGCTCGGCTGGCGGTTCGTCAACCCGCGGATGCTCAAGTTGGACGGCGGCCAGGCGACGATCTCCATGGGTGAGACGGCCGAGGAGGTGGCGAGTCTGGACCGGATCAGCCGGGCCGACTGCGACGCCTTCGCGCTGCGTTCACACCGGCGGGCGGTGGCCGCGATCAGCGCGGGCCTCTTCGATGCCGAGCTCATCCCCGTCGACACCCCGGCCGGGACGGTGAAAGCCGACGAGGGGCCGCGCGCGGACACCGACCTGGAGCGGCTCGGACGGCTGAAGCCGGCGTTCCGCCCCGACGGGATCGTCACGGCAGGCAACTCCAGCTCGCTCAACGACGGTGCAGCGGCGGTCGTGGTCGCGAGCGCCGAGGCCGTGCAGCGGTACGGACTGACGCCCAGAGCCCGGGTCCTCGGCTCCGCGGCCGCTGGCGTCGCGCCGCATCTGATGGGACTCGGTCCGGTGCCGGCCACGGAGAAGCTGCTGGCGCGCACGGACACCCGGCTCGCGGAGATCGACGCGGTCGAGCTGAACGAGGCCTTCGCCGCCCAGTCGATTGCCTGTATCCGGCGACTGGGGCTGGACGAGGATCTGGTGAACGCCGATGGCGGCGCGATCGCGCTGGGCCATCCGCTGGGGTGCAGCGGCACGCGCCTGCTGGTGACGCTGCTCGGCCGGCTGGAACGCGCCGGCGCGCGGACGGGGTTGGCGACGATGTGCGTCGGTGTGGGCCAAGGCGCGTCGCTGCTCATCCGCCGCGACGCGGACTGAAGTCTGGCCACACCGGCAAGCAAGGCATAGGCCGGTAGGGCCAGACAACCGTGGAAAGGGACGCGACGTGGAGGATGTACACCGGCTGCAGCGCTTCGTGGATGCTCAGGATCCGGTGTACGAGCAGGTGCTGGCTGAGCTTCGCCGGGGCAGAAAGGTCGGGCATTGGATGTGGTTCGTGTTCCCGCAGATCGAAGGACTAGGCCGCAGTGCGATCGCGCAGACGTTCGCGGTGTTGTCGCTGCATGAGGCCGGTGCCTATGTGTCGCATCCCGTTCTCGGACCTCGGCTGATCGAGTGTTCGAGCCTCGTCGCCGCAGTCAGCGGACGTACGGCGCGGCAGATCTTCGGACATCCGGATGACATGAAACTGCGGTCGTCGATGACGCTCTTCATGAAGGCCGCTCCTGGGACGAAGGCGTTCCAGCAGATCCTGGACGGTTACTTCGACGGAGAGCCGGACCAGCGCACGCTCGATCTCCTGGAACGCTTGAGTGCGCTGCCCGGATCGGACCGCGGGCGCGACACCATCGCGAGGATGATGTGAGTCGCGCCGGTACGTCGGGGCAGTAGTCTCTGGCGACACCGCTGCTGTCCTGTCCCGGAGGTCGCCATGAGTGCTCGCCCGCTTTCTGCCCACCCGATGTCCCGCCGGCGGGCGCTCGGCCTGATCGGTGCCGGCTCGGTCGCACTGCTCGGCAGCGCCGCCTGTGGCGGCGGCAGCATCGGCGGAGGCGACGACAACGGCGGGGGCGGGACCACCGGCGGTGGTGGCGGTGGCAATGAAGGCGGTGAGGGCACCGGCGGCGGCGCGATCAAGGTCGGGTTGGTCATCCCGCAGGCCGGCATCTACACACCGCTCGGCGTCGACATGCAGAACGCGTGGGAGCTCTACCTGGAGCAGAACGACGGGATGCTCGGCGGTTACACCGTCGAGACTGTGATCGCCGACGAGGGGGAAGGGCCCGACACCGGCGTACCGGCGATCCAGGGCGTGCTGCAGAACGATCAGGTCGACGTCCTCGTCGGGATCGTCAACTCCGCCACCGCGCTCGGCGCCGCCGACGCGGTCACCGAGGCGCAGAAGGTGCTGATCATCTCCAACGCCGGCGCCGCGGCGATCACCGGCGAGGCTGCCAGCCCCTACATCTGGCGCTCCTCGTTCGTGAACGCCCAGGTCGTCGTACCGCTCGCGGAATATCTGGCCACGAACGACATCGGCCCGGTCTACGTCATGGCGCCGGACTACGCGGCCGGCCAGGAGGTGGTGGCCGGCTTCACCACCGCCTTCGAGGCGGCCGGGGGCTCGATCGCGGGCCAGGTGCTGACGCCGTTCATGACCACGCAGGACTTCCAGCCGTTCCTGTCCGGCATCCAGTCCTCCGGGGCCGCGGCCACCTTCGTCTTCTACGCCGGCGGGGAGGCGGTGAGCTTCGTCCAGCAGTACGCCGCGTTCGGGCTCAAGGACTCGATCCCGCTGTACGGCTCCGGCTTCCTCACCGAGGGCGGTGTGCTCAACGGCCAGCAGGAGGCCGCGATCGGCGTACGGACCTCACTGCACTACTCGACCGAGCTCGACAACGAGGCCAACGCCGCGTTCGTCGAGGCCTACCAGGGCGCGTACGACGCACTGCCGACGTGCTACGCCGTACAGACGTGGGACGCCGCCAACGTCCTGAACCGGGCGCTGGCCGAGGCCGCCGACCTGTCCGGGGACGCGATCTCCGAAGCGCTCGGCGCGCTCGGTGAGATCGAGGACAGCCCGCGCGGGCCGTGGAGCTTCAACGGCCAGACCCCGGAGCAGACCTTCTACCTGCGTGAGGTGGTCGAGGCCGAGGGCGGGCTGATCAACTCGGTGGTCGAGGACCTGGGCACGTTCGCCCAGCCCTGATTCGGTCGGCGAGAACGGAGTTGGTCGGTGCTCGGCTGGTTCGACGCGGACCTCGTCAGCATCCTCAACGGCTTCGCCATCGGGTCGCTGCTGTTCATCCTCGCAGTGGGGCTGTCCATCGTGTTCGGGATGATGGATGTGCTGAACCTCGCGCACGGTGCGCTGTACCTGGCCGGCGCCTATCTCGGTTTTCAGTTCGCCGGGACCTCCAGCTGGTCGGGCTTTCTCACCGCGCTGGGTGTGGCGGCGCTCGTCGGGCTGCTCGCCGGCGGGGTGCTGTCGACGATGACCCAGCCGCTGGCCCGGCGCCCCCACCTCGACCAGGCGTTGCTGACCCTCGGTGTGGCGCTCGTCGTCGCCGAGCTGCTCGCGATCGGCTACGGCAACGACGTGCTGCGCGTGGTGGCCCCACCCGGGTTGAACGGGTCGGTTCAGGTGCTGGGCAACACCTATCCGGCCTACCGGCTGGCGTTGATCGGAGTCGGTGCGGTGATCGCCCTGGCCGTGTACGTCGTGGTGGAGCGCACGACAGTGGGTGCGCTGGTCCGCGCCAGCGTCGCCGACCGGGAGATGGTCTCGGCCCTGGGTGTGGACAACCGCCGGGTCAAGCTCGCGGTGCTCGGTGTCGGCTCGGCTCTCGCCGCAGTGGCGGGGGTGCTGGGCGGCCCGATCTACGGTGCCGGGCCGGGGCTGGACGAGCGGGTGCTGATCCTCGCCCTGGTAGTGGTCGTGATCGGTGGGCTCGGGTCGATCAAGGGGGCGTTCGTCGGCGCACTGCTGATCGGGCAGGTCGAGTCGCTGGGGCGGGCGCTCATCCCCGACCTGGCCTCCTTCGTGCTCTTCGGCGCCCTCGCGCTGGTGCTGATCGTCCGCCCGCGGGGCCTGTTCGGGTCGAAGGCGCTCGCGTGAGGCGGTCGCCGGGACTGCTCGTCGGCGTCGCCGTGCTGGTCGTGCTGGCGCTGGTGCCGTTGTTCGTCGCGCCGTACGAGACCGGAATCCTGGCCCGGATCCTGACGTTCGCCTTGCTCGCGGTGAGCCTCGACCTGCTCGTCGGCATCACCGGCCTGCCCTCGCTGGGACATGCCGCGTACTTCGGGATCGGCGCGTACACCGCCGGCTGGCTGTCGATCAACGTCACTTCCGAGGCGCCGGTGCCGCTGCTCGCGGCGACGGCCGCCGGCGCGCTGGCCGCGGCCGCGACGGGGTGGCTCGCGGTCCGCTCCAGCGGGATCTTCTTCCTGATGCTGACCCTGGCCATCGGGGAGCTGATCTTCCAGCTCGCGCAACAGTGGGAGAGCGTCACCGGCGGCTCCAACGGGCTTTACGGGATTCCTGCGGTCCGACTCGCCGGCAGTCCGCTGACCGAGGTCGGGTTCGTCTACTGGTACCTGCTCGCGGCCTTCGTGCTCGGGTACGCCGTACTGCAGGTGGTCAGTGCCTCGCCGTTCGGCGCGGTCCTGCGGGGCATCCGCGACAACGAGCCCCGGATGCGCTCGCTGGGCTACTCGCCGTTCCGGTACAAGCTCGCCGCCTTCGTCCTGGCCGGGGCGGTCGCCGGCCTGGCCGGCGGGATGCTGGCCGCGCAGCAGCGGCTGGTCACCACCGCTGACCTCGGCTTCACCACCGCCGCGCTCGCGCTGCTCGCGGTGGTCATCGGTGGCGCCGGCACCCTGTGGGGCGCCTGCCTGGGGGCGGCGCTCGTCGTACTGATCCGCGATGCCCTCGGGCCGCGCCTGGACGGGCACGGACCGCTCGTACTCGGGCTGGTGTTCATCCTGGCCGTGTACCTGCTGCCGCGTGGCTTCGCCGGCCTGGCGGGGCTGCGGGTGCGCCGGCGCCGAAAGCAACCGGCATGACCGCGCCGCCGGGTGACTGGGGCGGCGGGACCCCGCCGCCGGGTGACAGGGCCGGCGGGACTGCGCCGGCGGGTGATACCGCAGCGGCGGCGCCGGCGTTGGCGCTGCGCGGCGTGAGTAGGCACTTCGGAGCGCTGCGTGCGGTGGACGCCGTAGACCTGTCGGTGCCGGCCGGTGCCAGGCACGGCCTGATCGGACCGAACGGAGCGGGCAAGAGCACGCTGTTCCGGCTGATCGCCGGGACGTTGCGGGTGTCGGCAGGCACCATTTGGCTGGGCGAGCAGGACATCACCGGGCAACGGGAGTACGTGCGCGCCCGGTGGGGCATCAGCCAGACATTGCAGCACTCGAGCCTGTTCTTGCCGCTGACGGTGGAGCAGAACGCGATGCTCGCCGCGCAGCGCCGGCATGGCTCGCCGGGCAGTCCGTGGCCGCGTCGGCAGCCGGTCGCCAGAGACCGGGTCGCCGAGCTGCTCGAGGCGGTCGGCCTGACCGGTCGGGCGACCGTGACGGCGGGGGAGCTGTCCCATGGTGAGCGCCGGCAGCTGGAGATCGCGCTGGCGCTGGCCTGCGAGCCTCGGTTGCTGCTGCTGGACGAGCCGGCGGCCGGCATGTCTGCGGCGGAGGGCGAGCGGCTGGTGGAGCTGATCGAGGCGCTGCCGGCGTCGGTGACCGTGCTGATCGTGGAACACGACCTCGATGTGGTGTTCCAGCTGGCGAGCGCGATCACGGTCCTGCACCTCGGCCAGGTGCTGCTGACCGGCTCACCGTCGGACGTCCGCGAGAGCGCCGCCGTACGAGAGGCCTATCTCGGTACGGCGGACCGCGAGGAACTCTTCGTTGCACCGGATGGTGCGTGATGCTTCTCGAGGTGCGCGGTCTGCGTGCGGGCTACAAGCAGGGCACCGTGCTGCAGGGTGTCGACCTGGATCTGGACTCGGGCCGCGTGCTCGGGCTGCTGGGACGCAACGGGGTGGGGAAATCGACGCTGGTCAGCACGCTGATGGGGCTGCTGCGGCCGTCCGCGGGGTCCGTCACGCTGCACGGCGTAATGCTGGCCGGTCGGCGGGCCGACGTGATCGCCAGGTCCGGTGTCGCGCTGGTGCCGCAGGGCCGGCGGGTGTGGGCCAACCTGACCGTGCAAGAGCATCTGACGCTGGCCGCGCGGCGGCGGCGGTCGACCGCGTGGACGGAGCAGCGGGTGATCGCGTTGCTGCCGCGCCTGGACGAGCGGCGCGGCCAGCAGGCGGCGACGCTGTCCGGGGGCGAGCAGCAGATGCTGGCGATCGCCCGGGCGCTGCTGACCGGCCCGCGGCTGATGCTCATGGACGAGCCGTCTGAGGGGCTGGCACCGGCCATCGTCGAGCAGATAGCGGGCGCGATCACCGGGATGCGCGACGAGGGCGTCGCGGTCCTGCTGGTGGAGCAGGACCTGCACCTGGCGTTCTCCGTCTGCTCCGACGTCGCCGTCATGGACCGCGGCGTGATCGCCCATCGCGCGACGACCGCAGACTTCCGCCGCGACCCCGGGACCGCCCATCGCCTGCTCGGCGTCGCCTGAGGGGGCGTGACACGCTCAGAGCTGGCCGCGGCTCATCACGCCCCCGTCGAGTACCAGCGTCTGCCCGGTCACCCAGCTGGCCTCGTCGGAGAGCAAGAAGGCCGCCGCCCTCGCCACATCCTCCGGTACGCCGAGCCGCTTGAGTGGGTAGGCGTCGGCCACCGCGGCCTCACGACCCTCGTACAGCGCGGTGGCGAACTTCGTCTTGACGACGGCCGGGGCGAGCGCATTGACCCGGACGCCCGGGCCCAGTTCCACGGCGAGCTGCATCGCCAGGTGGAACAGCGCCGCCTTGCTCGATCCGTACGCGCCGATGCCCTCTGCGCAGCGCAGCCCGGCCACGGATGCGATGAACAGCACCGACCCGCCGTGCTCGCCCAACCAGTCGCGGTGTGCCTCCTGGACGAAGCCCAGCGCCGCCACGTAGTTGACGTCCATGACCTTGCGCACGGCGCCGAGGTCGGCCTCGACCAGCGGCCCGTAGATCGGGTTGATGCCGACGTTGTTCACCAGCATGTCGAGGCGGCCGAACCGCTCAAGCGTGCGCGCTACCGCGTCGGTGCGGTGCTCGGGGTCCCCCGCGTTGCCCGAAACGGCCAGCGCGTGCTCGTCGCCACCGAGAGCCTCTACTGCGGCGGCCAACTCCTCGGGCTTGCGCGCGGTCACCGTGACGCGGGCGCCACGCCGTACCAACTCCTGCGCGATGGCCAGCCCGATGCCGCGACTGCCGCCGGTGACCAGCGCGGCCCTGCCCTGCATGCCGCCCCCGGTGGGGCTCCGTCCGTCAGGTAGCACGGTCGGACCCTAGCGGCACGGCCATCCCGACGCCGTGCAGCAGCCAGCCGAAACCGCCCAGCCCGGCCGGGTCGAGCAGTTCCGCCGCCTCGCCGGCGTCGCGCAGTCCCGCCAGGTACGCCGCCGGGTCGCGGCCGGCGAGCTCCTGCGGCGGCCGCACCGCGCGCACACCCAGTTGGGTGAGCGACGCGCGCTGGGTCGTCAGCAATCCCGGGGCGGCGGCGAGACAAGAATCCAGCGCCACGTGTGCGGTCAGGTCGCACGAGCCGTCGGGGACCGGGGGGACGGCGACGCCGGACCGGTAACCGACCAGGCTTCCGTACGCCGGCCGCTCGCCGGCGCTATGTCCGTAGTCGACCGCGAAGGCAAGCCCCCGCCGTACCTGGGAAACCGCGCCGGCCCAGGCGGCGTCGCGCGTGCTGCCTATCTCGGCCCGGTTCCCTACGCAGGTCAGCGGCCACCACCGCGCCAGCCAGGCCAGCTCAGGCGCTGACGGCACCCCACCGAGTGACTCACGCCCGGTCGGGTCCACGAGAACCGTCCGCGGACCAGCCACCGTCAGCTCGACCACATCGACCGGTACGACGTCCAGCCACTCGTTGGCAAGCAGCAGACCGGTGACCGGCGGAACCTGCTCCGTCCAGCCGATCGCTGCCGGCAGCCCGGCAGGCCGGGCAGCAACCTCCACCCCGGTCAGCCGCAGCCGCGGTGCGAACGGCAGTCCGTCCGCCGCCTGTTCAGCGACGCAAGACAGCAGCTCCCCATGACCCGCCCCCACGTCGACCAGGTCCAGCTGCGCGGGATGACCGAGCTCCCGGTCCACCCGCCCCAGCAGCTCGACGACCGCGGCGGCGAACAGCGAGCCGGTGTGTGCCGACGTGCGAAAGTGCGCCGCCGGGCCGTCGGGACGGCGGTAGAAGCCGCGCTCGCCGTACAGCGCGTCGTTCATCGCCTCCCGCCACGAGCGCACCGGCCCATCATCGTCGGTGCCGGCGGGTGACGTGACGAACGCCACCCGGCGCAGCGGCCATGCCGCACCTACGCTGGGCGTTACTCACGTCAGCACACGTCTGGTACCCCTCGCGGACTGGAACGGAAAGGCGGACGATCATGACTCCCTCGGCACGCACCTCGCGCCTGCGCATCGGCGTCATCGGCGCCGGCCGGGTCGGCAGCGTCCTCGGCCGGGCGCTCGCCGACGCCGGGCACACCGTGGTCGCCGCGTCCGGCGTCTCCCGCGATTCCGTCCGCCGCGCCCGGCAGCTGCTGCCGACCGCGAACCTGCTGCCCGCGGACGAGGTGGTCGCAGCGGCGGACCTGATCCTGCTGGCCGTGCCCGACGACACGCTCGGGGGCCTGGTCGTCGGGCTCGCCGAGACCGGTGCCTGGCGCGCCGGACAGATCGTGGTGCACACCAGCGGCGCACACGGGCTGGCCGTACTCGCACCGGCCGCGGCCGTCGGCGTACTCCCGCTGGCTTTGCATCCGGTGATGACGTTCACCGGGCGCGAGGAGGATCTGGACCGGCTGCGGGGTGTGTCCTTCGGCGTGACCGCCGACGACGAGCACCGGCCGGTCGCCGAGGCGCTGGTCCTGGAGATGGGCGGCGAGCCGACCTGGGTGCCCGAGCACGCCCGGCCGCTCTATCACGCGGCGCTTGCGGTGGGCGCCAACCACCTCGTCACGCTCGTCAACGAGTCGCTGGACCTGCTGCGGATCGCCGGAGTCGGCCGGCCCGAGCATCTGGTCGCCCCGTTGCTGCAGGCGGCGCTGGACAATGCGCTGCGGCACGGCGACGCGGCGCTGACCGGCCCGGTCGCCCGCGGGGACGCCGGGACCGTACGCCGGCACCTGCGCGAACTCATCGACCACGCGCCGGGCAGCGTCGGTGCCTACGTGGCCATGGCCCGGCGTACGGCCGACCGCGCCATCGCCTCCGGCCGGTTGCGGCGCCTGGACGCCGGACCGCTGCTGGACGTCCTGGGACCGAGCCACCCGAGCGCCGCCCAATCCGCGTCGTCCGAGCGGCCATGACGCCGTGTTCACTCCAACTCGGACACGAGAGACCGGCGACTGTCGCATGACGGCTCTGCGCTCACCCATCCTCGTCACCGACCCGCATGCGCTGGCCCGCGAGCGCGAGTTGCTACCAGGCCCGGTGGCCGTCGTGATGACCATGGGGGCGCTGCACGACGGCCACCTCGCCCTGTTGCGGCAGGCCCGAACCCGCGGCGCCAGCGTGATCGCCACCCTGTTCGTGAACCCGCTGCAGTTCGGCCCGAACGAGGACTTCGACAGCTACCCGCGCACCCGGGAGGACGATCTGGCCGCCTTCGCCCGCGAGCAGGTCGACCTGGTCTTCGCACCGAGCGCCGCCGAGCTGTACCCGGCCGGGCCGCCCGGCGTACGGGTGGATCCCGGCCCGCTCGGAACCATGCTGGAGGGCGCCAGCCGACCGGGCTTCTTCCACGGTGTCCTCACCGTCGTGCTGAAAATGCTGCATCTGACCCGCCCGGACGCGGCGTTCTTCGGCGAGAAGGACTACCAGCAGCTCACCCTCGTCCGCGCCATGGTCGCCGACTTCGACCTCGACGTGGAGATCGTCGGCGTACCGACGGTCCGGGAGTACGACGGGCTGGCGCTGTCCAGCCGCAACCGCCACCTGGACCCGGACCAGCGGCGCAGCGCCGGGTCGCTCTCGCGGGCGCTCGCCGCCGGGGCAGCCGCCGGCCACCTGGGCGCTGCCGCCGTCCAGGAGGCCGCAGCCGCGGTGTTGACCGCGGAGCCCTGCATCGCCGTGGACTACCTGGCCCTGACCGACCCTCAGCTCGGTCCGCCCCCGGCGTACGGCGAGGCCCGGCTGCTCGTCGCGGCCCGGATCGGTTCCACCCGGCTGATCGACAACGCCGTCATCGCCATCGCCGGCACTGCCACGGGAGGAGACTGAGCGATGTTCCGCACCATGCTGAAATCCAAGATCCACCGGGCCACCGTCACCCAGGCCGACCTGCACTACGTCGGCTCCGTCACCGTCGACGAGGACCTCATGGACGCCGCCGACCTGTTGTCCGGCGAGCAGGTGGCGATCGTCGACGTCACGAACGGCGCCCGGTTGGAGACTTACGTCATCCCCGGCGCTCGCGGTAGCGGGGTCATCGGGATCAACGGGGCGGCCGCGCACCTCGTGCACCCGCAGGATCTGGTCATCCTCATCTCCTACGGGTTGATGGATGAGACCGAGGCCAAGGCGGCACTGCCGACGGTCGTGCACGTCGACGGGGCCAACCGGATCGTCGAGTTGGGCACCGACCCGGCGGCGACCGGCCCACCCGGCTCCGGGCTTCGCCGCGGCGACCTCACCGCGTGAGCTCGCTGCCGCGAAGGTTGCTCGCGCCGACGCCGGGTTGGACCATGCAGACCGACGTCTGCATCGTCGGCTCGGGCATCGCCGGGTTGTGCGCGGCCCTGCACGCCCGGGCCGCCGGGCTCGGGGTCATCCTTGTCACGAAGGTCAACATCGACGACGGCTCCACCCGCTGGGCGCAGGGCGGTATCGCTGCGGTCCTCGACCCCGCGGACACGCCGGAGGCGCATCTCGCCGACACCCTGACTGCCGGTGTCGGTCTCTGTGACGAGGCAGCGGTGCGGGTCCTGGTCACCGAGGGACCGCCCCGCGTCCGCGAGCTGATGACGCTCGGCGCCGAGTTCGACCGCAACCCGGACGGCTCCCTGGCGCTGACCCGGGAGGGCGGGCACCACGCGGACCGGATCATCCACGCCGGCGGGGACGCCACGGGCGTGGAGGTGCAGCGCGCGTTGCACGCCGCCGTACGCCGGGATGCGGGGCTGCGGATCGTTGAACACGCGCTCGTTCTCGACCTGCTCACCGGCGCCGACGGTCGCGCCGCGGGCGTCACCCTGCACGTGCTCGGCGAGGGCTCTACCGACGGCGTCGGCGCCGTGGTGGCCCGTGCCGTGGTGCTGGCAACTGGCGGGATGGGGCAGGTGTACTCGGCCACCACGAACCCATCGGTGTCCACCGGCGACGGCGTGGCGCTCGGCCTGCGCGCGGGCGCCGTCGTGACCGACGTCGAGTTCGTGCAGTTCCATCCCACGGCGCTGTTCCTGGGTGCCGATGCGCTCAGTGGTCAGCAGCCCCTGGTGAGCGAGGCGATGCGGGGCGAGGGCGCCGTGCTGGTGAATGCCGCAGGTGTCGCCTTCATGCGCGGCGTGCACGAGCTGGCCGATCTCGCGCCGCGCGACGTGGTGGCCAAGGCGATCACCCGGGTCATGCTGGACCAGCACGTCGACCATGTGTTCCTCGACGCCCGGCACCTCGGCGCGGCCACCCTGGAGCGCCGGTTCCCCTCGATCCTGGCCCGCTGCCGGGCGGCCGGAATCGACCCCGTGCACGAGCCGATCCCGGTCGCACCGGCGGCGCACTACGCCTCCGGTGGCCTGCGCACCGACCTCGACGGGCAGACCAGCGTGCCCGGCCTGTATGCCTGTGGTGAGGTGTCGTGCACCGGCGTACACGGGGCCAACCGGCTGGCCTCGAATTCGCTGCTGGAAGGTCTCGTCTTCGCCGGTCGGATCGGGGCCGACCTGGCCGGATCGCTGCCGCCGCGGGCCGATCCGGTTGCCGACGACGCCGGAGCCGGCCTGCTCGACCCGGGTGTCCGCACGGACCTGGCCGATGCGATGAGCGTCGGTGCCGGCGTCCGGCGTAGCTCCGACAGTCTTGACGCGACGCTGGCCGTGCTGGACCGGCTCGGAGCCCGCTCCAGCACCGATCCCGGACCGTTGACGTGGGAGGCGACCAACCTGCACACCGTGGGGACCGCCCTGGTCACCGCCGCCCATCGCCGAGAGGAGACCCGCGGCTGCCACTGGCGTGAGGACTTCGCCGCAGCCGGCGAGGCCTGGCGGGGGCACCTGCTCGCCTCGATCGACGAGAACGGCTTGCTGGAGCAGGAGTTCCAGCCGCTGCCGGCGGTGGTCCCGGCATGAGGAAGTCCACAGTGGACGCTCTCACCTCGGCCGGTCTGGACCCGGCGTGGGTCGACGACGTCGTACGCCGGGCCCTCGACGAGGACCTCGGCGACAGGGGCGATGTCACGAGCCTGGCCACGATCCCGTCCGGGCACTCCGGCACCGCTGACGTGATCGCCCGCTCGGGTGGCATCGTCGCCGGACTGCCGGTGGCGGTGGCGGTGTTCGACCGCGTGGTCGACGGCGTACGCATCGACCAGCACCGCCGGGACGGCGACCGGGTATCGCGCGGTGATGTGCTGCTCACGGTCGCCGGCTCGGTCCAGCGCCTGCTGACCGCGGAACGCACGATGCTCAACCTGCTGTGCCGGGCCAGTGGTGTCGCCACCGCCGCTCGCGCCTGGGCCGATGAGCTGGCCGGCACCGGGGCGGTGGTTCTGGACACCCGCAAGACGACCCCCGGCCTGCGGGCGCTGGAGAAGTACGCCGTCCGCTGCGGTGGCGGCACTAACAAGCGGCTCGGGCTGTACGACGTCGCCATGATCAAGGACAACCACATCGTGGCGGCCGGCGGTGTGGCGGCCGCCTTCGAGGCCGTACTCCGGACGTTTCCCGGCATCGACATCCAGGTGGAAGTGTCCACTGTGGACATGGCAGTCGAGGCCGTCCGGGCCGGGGCCACTTTCCTGTTGTGCGACAACATGCCGCCGGACGAGCTGCGTGGTGTCGTCGCCGCTGTCGGGCCGGCCGTCGAGTTGGAGGCGACCGGCGGGCTCACGCTCGCCCGGGCCCGTGAGTACGCGGACACGGGCGTGCACTACCTGTCGGTCGGCGCGCTGACCCACTCCGCGCCGATCCTCGACATCGCCATGGACCTGCGGGGTCGGTGATGCTGCTCTGCATCGACGTCGGCAACACCCAGACCGTCTACGGCATCTTCGCCGGTGACCGGCTCGAGCGCTCATGGCGGACGAAGACCGACGCACGTGCCACGGCGGACGAACTGGCGCTGACCGTGCGCGGCCTGCTCGACGGTGAGCCGGTGTCAGGGTTGGCCGTCTGCTCCACGGTGCCCGCAGTACTGCGCGAACTGCGCGTCATGATCGCCGACTACTACGGTGATCTGCCGGCCGTCGTCGTAGGGCCGGGGGTGCGCACCGGCGTACCGCTGATGGTCGACAACCCCAAGGAGGTCGGGGCGGACAGAGTGGTCAACAGCCTCGCGGCGCACCACCTGTACGGCGGGCCGGCGATCGTCGTGGACTTCGGCACGTCGACGAGCATCGACGTGGTGGGACGCAAGGGGGAGTTCCTCGGTGGCGCGCTCGCGCCGGGAATCGAGATCAGTGTCGACGCACTCGCCGAACGGGCGGCCCAGCTTCGCAAGGTCGAACTCGTCCGGCCCCGGTCGGTGATCGGCAAGAACACCGTGGAGGCGCTGCAGTCCGGGGTCGTCTACGGGTACGCCGGACAGGTGGACGGCCTGGTCACGCGGATCACCGCGGAACTCGGTGGCGATCCCGCCGTGATCGCGACCGGCGGGCTCGCGCCCCTGGTGCTGGGCGTGGCCGAGACGCTGCGCCACCACGAGCCGGACCTGACCCTGATCGGCCTGCGGCTGGTCGCGGAGAAGAACCGCGCCTGACCCGCCTACCCGCCGGTTTTCCGGCGATCATGAAGATGTGTGGCCCGATTCGCCCCATATGTTCGGGTTCCGGTGCCCGAAACGTCATGATCGCTGGGCGCGGCGGCGGATGTCAGCCCGCGACGGTGATGCTGATGATGCGGGCAGGAACGTCACGTCGTCATCCTCGTGGAGTGGCCCGCCAGCAGCGGGTGATGTAGGGCAGCACGAACGTCTCCCGCCCGGCCAGGTCGGGGTGCCGGCGGGTCAGCTCGTCCACCCGGTGGAGCAGGTCGGCCCGCCCCGCCGGATCCAGAAGCAGGTAGTAGCTGAAGGTCTGCATCAGTGCGAGCAGTGACTCCCGCGACAGCCGATGCGCGTGCGGAACCTCGAGCGTCTCGGCTGCATGAAACCAGTTCAAGTCGGCGGGACTCTTCGACCGGCCGATGCGCCGCTGTTCGGCGTCGGTGATCTCGTCCAGTTGTCGAACCCAGTCGCAGCGGTCGTCAGGTTGGTTCCAGACCAGGGCGAGCGAGCCGCCTGGACGCAGCACCCTGGCTATCTCGGGCACCGCCCGGTCCTGGTCGAACCAGTGGAACGCCGAGCCGGCCACGACGGCATCGACCTGGGAGTCCGGCAACGGGATGTCCTCTGCCGTGCCGATCCGCAGCTCCGCCTCCGGCACGTACGCCGACAGCTCGGCAGCCATCCGCGGTGACGGCTCGACCGCCACGACCGCGTGGCCTGCATCCACCAGTTGTCGGGTGAGCTTGCCGGTGCCCGCACCGAGATCGAGCACCCGGCGGGCGTCCGGCGGCACCACCCAGCCGACCGCGTCGGCTGGATAGGCCGGCCGGTTGGCGGCGTACGTCGACGCGGTCTCGCCGAAGCGGCGACCGACGGTCATCCGCGGGTTCCCCGCCAGCAGCGGGTGACGTAGGGCAACACGAATGACTCGTGGCCGGCCAGGTCCGGATGGGTCGACACCAGGTCGCGGGTCCGGCGCAGCACCTCCGCCTGTCCTTCCGCATCCTGGATGAGAAAGCGGCTGTGCGTTTGCAACAGCCGGCACAGCGAGTCGGCGTCGAGCCGTTGCCCATGGGGGAAGTCGGCGGTGACGACATCGGTGAACTGCTCGACTGCGATCACACCGGGGTTGCGCTGGCTGACTCGTGCGATCGTCCCGGTGAGGTCCGCCAAGGCGTTCACCCACGGCACGCTGTCGTCGTCGAAGTTCCACAGCAGCCCCAGCCGGCCGCCGGGCCGCAGCACCCGCGCGATTTCCGGTAGCGCTCGGTCCTGGTCGAACCAGTGGAAGGCCTGCCCGACCAACACCGCGTCGACATCGCTGTCCGGCAGCGGGATCTGCTCGGCACCGCCCTCGAGCAGTTCCGCCTCCGGCACGTACGCCGCGAGTTCGGCGCGCAGCTGCGGTGACGGCTCGACTGCCACCACGTCGTGGCCGGCGTCCACGAGCTGCCGGGTCAGCTTTCCGGTGCCGGCACCGAGGTCGAGGACCCGCCGTGCCTCCGGCGGCAGCAGCCATGCCACGGCCGCGGTCGGGTAGTCGGGACGGACGGCGGCGTACATCGCCGCCACCTGATCGAAGGATCGTGCCTGGTCAGTCATGTCCGGATGAGTATCACGCGCTCGCCGGCTGACCCTGAAGGGTGCGGGCCGGTTCCGGGCCGCGGTTACGCTCGGCCCTGTGAGCACCGAGCAGCCCGGCGAACCGGAGCAGATGCGGGTCCGCCGGGGGAAGCTGGAGCGGATGCGTGACAGCGGCATCGACCCCTTTCCGCCTGGCGTGGCTCGCACGCACACTCTCGCCGAAGCCCGCGATCAGCACCCCGAACTGCCCTCGGACACGAAGACCGGGCATCTGGTCGGTATCACCGGACGGGTGATCTTCGTGCGAAACACGGGCCGGTTGTGCTTCGCCACGCTTCGCGAGGGCGGTGTCGAACTGCAGGTGATGCTGTCACTGGATCGGGTGGGCGAGCAGGCATTGCGGACGTGGAAATCCGACGTCGATCTCGGCGACCATGTCTTCGTCGAAGGCGAGGTGGTGACATCCCGGCGCGGCGAGTTGTCAGTCCTTGCCGAGTCGTGGGCCTTCACCGCCAAGGCGCTCCGGCCGCTGCCCGTTGCCCACCGACCGATGAACGAGGAGACGCGCGTCCGGCAGCGCTACGTCGATCTCATCGTGCGGGACGAGGCGCGGAGGATCGCCATCTGCCGTGTCGAGGCGGTGCGCTCGCTGCGGGCCACACTGCACGGCCGCGGCTTCCTGGAGGTCGAGACACCGATGCTGCAGCCCGTGCACGGAGGTGCCACTGCTCGCCCGTTCACCACCCACATGAACGCCTTTGACATGGACCTCTCTCTGCGCATCGCGCCGGAGCTGTATCTGAAGCGGTGCGTCATCGGCGGGTTGGACAAGGTGTTCGAGATCAACCGCAACTTTCGCAACGAGGGCGTCGACCGCACGCACAACCCGGAGTTCGCCATGCTGGAGGTGTACGAGGCGTATTCCGATTACGACGGCATGGCGGGGCTGACCCGCGAGCTGATCCAGAGCGCCGCGATGTCCGCCTTCGGCTCCATGGTCGTGCGCCACGCTGACGGGACCGAGCACGACCTCGGTGGCGAGTGGTCCTCGATCACCCTGTACGGCGCGGTGTCCGAGGCGCTCGGAGAGCAGGTCGGTCCCGACACTGCACCGGAGCAGCTCCGCTCGCGCGCCGAGGCACAGGGCATCGCCGTCGACCCGGCGTGGGGGCCGGGCAGACTCGTCGAGGAATTGCTCGAGCACCTGGTGGTGCCGGGTCTTCTCGCTCCGACGTTCGTGCGGGACTTCCCGCAGGAGACCTCCCCACTGACCCGCGACCACCGCTCGGTGCCCGGGGTGAGCGAGAAGTGGGACCTCTACATCGGCGCCGTGGAGACCGCAACGGCGTACTCGGAGTTGACCGACCCGATCAGGCAGCGAGCGCGTTTCATGGAGCAGGCGCGGCTGGCCGCCGCCGGTGATCCCGAGGCGATGGTGCTGGACGAGGACTTCTTGACCGCGCTGGAATACGGCATGCCGCCGGTAGGCGGAATGGGCATGGGGATCGACCGATTGCTGATGGCGTTCACCGGATTGGGAGTCCGCGACACCATCTTGTTCCCGTTAGTACGGCCCTATTAGCTTTCGGGGGAGCGGCATGCTTCAATGGGCGCACACAACGCCCCGGTAGAGACGGCATAGGAGTTCCGCATGGCTCAAAGAGTCCAAGTCATTCTTGTGGATGATCTCGATGGCGCTCAGGCCGACGAGACGGTGACATTCGGGCTTGATGGTTCCGCGTACGAAATCGACCTGTCGAGCAAGAATGCTGCTGCGTTGCGTGAGGCGTTGGCATCCTATGTCGGGGCGGCACACAAGATCGGCCGGTCCGGGACGCGCGCACGCGGCGGTCGCGGGAAGGGTCCGGCGACCGCCGATCGGGAGCAGACCCAGGCAATAAGGGCGTGGGCGCGACGAAACGGCCACACCGTCAGCGACCGCGGCCGGATCCCCGCGAGCATCGTCGAGGCATATCACGCCGCCAGCTGAACTACTTCTCGGGGCCCGGTGACTTCGCGATCCTGCGATTCTAACCGCGGTAATTCAGTGCAGCCACGCAGTGGGCAACGATGTCCGCCGCCTGGCATGGCGAGCCAGCCTGGCTGACAAGCCGGCGTTCACGGCGGGACAGCCTCGTTCGGTTTGCCACCGGGCCTGTCTCATCCACGCAGGCGCCAGTTCGGCATAATCGTGACTTACCTATCGTAATCGGCGGGTGTCGCTACCATTGCCGACTCCTGGTAGGTCGCATGACTACCCCGGGAACATGCCGGTTTCGCTCTCAGCGCAGCGCCGCCCGGAACAGCCCTGTGTCGCCGCCCGGTTGTGCATGATGCCGGTTGGCCGTCGTACCTCTCAGTCCTGCGGATACGCGGTTAGAGTGAACTGGACCGGCACGTAGGCATGCGGGTCTGTCGCGGTACACAGACTCTCGGGGTTCGGGTACCGCGCGGCAGTGAGGAGCATTGATGTTCGAGAGGTTCACCGACCGGGCGCGTCGGGTCGTCGTCCTGGCGCAAGAAGAAGCCAGGATGCTCAATCACAACTACATCGGCACCGAGCACATCCTGCTCGGGCTGATCCACGAGGGCGAGGGTGTCGCCGCCAAGGCGCTCGAGTCACTCGGCATCTCCCTCGAAGGGGTCCGCCAGCAGGTCGAGGAGATCATCGGTCAGGGCCAGCAGGCGCCGAGCGGGCACATCCCGTTCACCCCTCGTGCGAAGAAGGTGCTCGAGCTGTCCCTGCGCGAGGCGCTGCAGCTCGGCCACAACTACATCGGCACCGAGCACATCCTGCTCGGGCTGATCCGCGAGGGCGAGGGCGTCGCGGCCCAGGTGCTGGTCAAGCTGGGCGCCGATCTGAACCGCGTCCGCCAGCAGGTCATTCAGCTGCTGTCCGGTTACCAGGGCAAGGAGCCGGCCGGCAGCCCCGGCGGACAGAGCGAGGGCACGCCCTCCACGTCGCTGGTACTCGACCAGTTCGGCCGCAACCTGACCCAGGCGGCGCGCGAGTCCAAGCTGGACCCGGTCATCGGCCGGGAAAAGGAGATCGAGCGGCTGATGCAGGTGCTCAGCCGTCGTACGAAGAACAACCCGGTGCTCATCGGCGAGCCCGGTGTCGGCAAGACCGCCGTCGTCGAGGGCCTGGCCCAGATGATCGTCAAGGGCGAGGTGCCCGAGACCCTCAAGGACAAGCAGCTCTACACCCTGGATCTCGGTGCCCTCGTGGCCGGTTCCCGGTATCGCGGTGACTTCGAGGAGCGGCTCAAGAAGGTCCTCAAAGAGATCCGCACCCGCGGTGACATCGTGCTGTTCATCGACGAGATCCACACCCTGGTCGGTGCCGGCGCGGCAGAGGGCGCGATCGACGCGGCCAGCATCCTCAAGCCGATGTTGGCGCGCGGGGAGCTGCAGACGATCGGCGCCACGACCCTGGATGAGTACCGCAAGCATCTGGAGAAGGATGCAGCCCTGGAGCGGCGGTTCCAACCGATCCAGGTCGGCGAGCCGACCCTCGGGCACACCATCGAGATCCTCAAGGGTCTGCGTGACCGCTACGAGGCGCATCACCGGATCTCCATCACCGACGCCGCCCTCGTCGCCGCGGCGACGCTGGCCGACCGCTACATCTCCGACCGGTTCCTCCCGGATAAGGCGATCGACCTGATCGACGAGGCAGGGGCGCGCATGCGCATCCGCCGGATGACCGCACCGCCGGATCTGCGTGAGTTCGACGAGCGGATCGCCAGTGTGCGGCGGGAGAAGGAGTCCGCGATCGACGCGCAGGACTTCGAGAAGGCAGCGAACCTGCGCGACAAGGAAAAGCAGCTCCTGGTCGAGAAGGCCGAGCGGGAGAAGCAGTGGAAGGCCGGTGACATGGATGTCGTCGCCGAGGTCGACGAGGAGCAGATCGCCGAAGTGCTGGCGAACTGGACGGGCATCCCGGTCTTCAAGCTCACCGAGGAGGAGACATCCCGGCTGCTGCGGATGGAGCAGGAGCTGCACAAGCGGATCATCGGCCAGGAGGAGGCCATCAAGGCAGTCTCCATGGCGATCCGGCGTACCCGCGCCGGCCTCAAGGACCCGCGCCGCCCGGGTGGTTCGTTCATCTTCGCCGGCCCGTCCGGTGTCGGTAAGACCGAGCTGTCCAAGGCACTGGCCGAATTCCTCTTCGGCGACCAGGACGCGCTCATCCAGATCGACATGAGCGAGTTCCACGACCGCTTTACCGTCTCGCGTCTGGTCGGTGCCCCACCCGGGTACGTCGGCTACGACGAGGGCGGGCAGCTGACCGAGAAGGTGCGGCGCAAGCCGTTCTCGGTGGTGCTCTTCGACGAGATCGAAAAGGCGCACCAGGACGTGTTCAACACGCTTCTGCAGGTGCTTGAGGATGGCCGTCTGACCGACGGCCAGGGCCGGGTTGTGGACTTCAAGAACACCGTCCTGATCCTGACCACGAACCTCGGCACCCGCGACATCAGCAAGGCGGTCGGACTGGGCTTCCAGGCCGGCAACGACTCGCAGTCCAACTACGAGCGGATGAAGCAGCGAGTCAACGACGAGCTCAAGCAGCACTTCCGGCCGGAGTTCCTGAACCGGATCGACGACACGATCGTGTTCCACCAGCTCAGCGAGGAGGAGATCGTCCAGATCGTCGACCTCATGCTCGAGCGGGTGGACGAGCAGCTCAAGCACAAGGACATGGGGCTGGAGGTCACCGCAGAGGCTCGGAAGCTGCTGGCCAAGCGTGGCTTCGACCCCGTCCTCGGCGCACGGCCGCTGCGCCGGACGATCCAGCGCGAGATCGAGGACGCACTGTCCGAGCGGATCCTGTACGGCGAGCTGACGCCCGGTCAGATCGTCGTCGTGGACACCGCTACGGACGAGGCCGGTGAACCAACCGGCTTCACCTTCCGCGGCGAGGCCAAGGTGCTCATGGTTCCGGAGTTGGCGGCCGTGGATCTGGGCAAGTCGACGAAGGACGCGCTGCCCAAGGTCGACTGAGACAGAGCTGCACGTGCGGGTCCGGACGTCCCAGTGATGTCCGGACCCGTGCTGCTCTCTACCCCCGCTTCAACCACTTTGCCCGTCGGGTGGCCGTGTCGGCGCCCGATTTGCCCGTTCTGTGCGACCACTCGGCAGGCAAGGTGCGGGGCGGTCAGTGGCCGGGCAGGGCATACCGGCCGTCGGGGAGTACGATGACCAGCCCATCGCTCATCAGAGTCCGCAACGCTCGCTCCCGCTGCCGGGCGTCGGCCCACGCCGCTGCCAACGCCCCGGCCGAAACGGCGACGGGCGAGCCGCGCAGCACGGCCAGCAACAGTCCCCTCACCTGCCGGTCGGTGCCGGCGAACCGCTGCGCCGGCCGCACCGGGCCGGTCCGGGCCGGCCGTCCGGCCAGCTGCCATGCGCAGTGACCGCGGATTGGACAGCGGGTGCAGGCTGGAGCACGGGCGGTGCAGACAAGCGCCCCGAGTTCCATCGCAGCCACCGAGAAGATCGCCGCACGTGCCGGCGCCTCCGGAAGCAGCGACTCGACCAGGGCCAGATCCCGTGCGGCAGCCGGCGCCGCCGCCGCGGCCTGCCCGAGGACGGCCCGTGCGACGAACCGCCGTACGTTCGTGTCCACGACGGCATGTCGCTGTCCGAAAGCGAAGGCGGCCACCGCCCGGGCGGTGTAGGCGCCGACCCCCGGTAGCGCCTGCAGCGACCCGACGTCGGAGGGCACCGCTGCACCGTGCCGGTCGGTGATTATCACTGCCGTTGCATGCAGCCGAAGCGCCCGTCGCGGGTAGCCCAGCTTGCCCCACATGCGGATGGCCTCTCCGCAGCTGTCCGCTGCGAGGGCCGCAGGACTCGGCCAGCGGCGCAGCCAGGACTCCCACACCGGTAGGACGCGGGCCACCGGTGTCTGCTGCAGCATCACCTCGCTGACCAGCACCGCCCACGGGCTTGTACCCGGGTGGCGCCACGGCAGGTCGCGAGCGTTCCCGCGGTACCAGATGATGACCGGGTCAGCGAGCGGCGGATGTATGGCTTCACCGGTGGTTGTGAGATGCGCCGCCATGACGGGTGTGATGCTGCCACGACGACAGCCGAGGCATTCTCCTGCGGCCGGAAGTGCGGTCGAAATCGATGCCATCCCGGCGCGGCGGCGGCAACTGCCGCTTAGCCGGCATTACCGTTGGGCGCGTGCTGCATCCGGTCGGGTCGCTACCCCCGCGCGTCTACTGGAAGCGACGCCTGCTCGGCATCGCTGTGGTGCTGCTCCTCGCCGTCGTGCCCTTCTTGCTTTTCAGCGGACGGGGTGCGTCGGAGGCTTCCGTCGCCGAGATTCCCCCGCCCCCGAGGGTTCCTACGGCGACCCCGCAGCTGGAGTTGATTCCGGCCCAGCCGCTGCAGACCTCTACCGCCGCCCCGACGACGACCACTCCGCCGGGCACAACCCCGCCGGGCACAACCCCGCCGGTCACAACCCCACCGGGGACAACCGCTCCGCCGGCAACGCCGGTGCTGTGCACCGACGAGATGCTGGCCGTGACCGCCGGCGCAGAGCAGCCGCAGTACTCGGTGCAGGACAAGCCGACGCTGCTGATGATGGTGAAGAACGTCAGCGCTCAGCCCTGCGTCCGCGATGTCGGAACCACCCAGCAGGAGTGGGGCCTGTTCGACGGCGACGTACGGCTGTGGGGCAGCAACGACTGTCTCTATCAGCCCGGCAGGAAGCTGCAGACGCTGCAGCCGGGGCAACAGGTGACGCTGCGCGTCGAATGGACCGGCTTGACCTCCGACCCCGACTGCGCCGAGCCCCGCCGCCGCTTTGCGCCAGGTGAGTATCGGCTGAGTGTGCGACTGGGTACGGCGAAGGATCCGGACGCCACGTTGATCCTGCGCTGACCCGGCGCGACCCCGGCGCCGACCCCGGCGGTGCGCGTCGCTCAGACGTAGCGCTCGAGGATGCTGCTCTCCGCCATCCGCGACAGTCCTTCACGCACGCCGCGGGCCCGCGTCTCGCCCACGCCGTCGACCGCCTGCAGATCCTCGATGGTGGCCGCCAGCAGCTTCTGCAGGCCGCCGAAGTGCTCGACCAGCCGGTCGATGATCGCTGGCGGAAGGCGCGGGATCTTGGCCAGCAGCCGGTACCCGCGCGGACTGACCGCGCCGTCGAGCGCCTCGGGCGTGGCGGCGTACCCGAAGGCTTTTCCCAGCAGCGACAGATCGAGCAGTTCCGTCGAGGACAGCATTGCCATGTCGTCGAGAATGGCCTCGACGGCTCGCGCCCGGCGCACGGCCCCGGGCGCGTAGTCGCGAGCGACCAGGGAGCGGTCACCCTCGACGCCGGCCATGAGCTCGTCGAGCTGCAGTGAAAGCAGCCGCCCGTCGGTGCCGAGTTCGACGATGTGCCCTTGAATCTCCTCGGCGATGCGACGGACCATCTCCAGGCGCTGGCTGACGTTCATCGCATCCCGGACCGTAACGAGGTCCTCGATCTCCAGCGCCGACAGCGTCCCGGCCACCTCGTCGAGGCGCATCTTGTAGCGCTCCAGCGTGGCCAGCGCTTGGTTGGCGCGGGACAGGATGTCGTTGGGATGGTCCAGCGCGTAGCGCTGGTCGCGCAGATAGAGCGTGATGATCCGCATCGACTGGCTCACCGAGATGACGGGAAAGCCGGCTTGGATGGCGACCCGCTCGGCTGTGCGGTGTCGCGTCCCCGATTCACTTGTCGGGATGGTGGGGTCGGGCATGAGATGTACGGCGGCCATCAGGATTCGCAAGCCGTCCTCGGACAGCACGACAGCGCCGTCCATCTTGGCCAACTCCCGCAGCCGGGTGGCGGAGAACTCCACCTCCAGCGAGAAGCCGCCCGTGCACAACGACTCGACCGTCTTGTCCATGCCGAGCACGACGAGCGCGCCGGTGTTACCCCGCAGGATGCGCTCGAGACCGTCGCGCAGTTGGGTGCCCGGCGCGATCAGGGCCAGCATCGACCGCAGTGCGGCCGCACGCTCGGACAAGGTGGGCAAGCCACGCTCCTTTCCGGGGCTGGTGGGCATTCAGGCACGCGGAGTGTACGGCGATGCACGCGCCCTGAGCCGTACCGCACCCGGGTCGCAACCGGACCGTGACCGGGCCGCCGCCGTAGTCGCCCCCGCTCGCCGGACCCCGCTCGCCGGACCCGCTCGCCGGACCCCGCTCAGCCGAGCAGCGCTCGGATCGCCGTGGCGACGTCATCGACGACTGTCACTCGCAGGCCGCAGTCGATCCGGCCGGAATCCGCCGGGACCAGCGCATGGCCGAAGCCCAGCCGGGCGGCCTCGGCCAGCCGCCGGCCGACCCCGTTCACGCGGCGAATGTCACCGGCCAGGCCGACCTCGCCGATCGCCACCAGGTCGCCGGGCAGAGCGCGGTCACGCGCCGACGAGGCCACTGCCAGTGCCAGCGCCAGATCCGCTGCCGGTTCCACCACGCGTACGCCGCCCACTGTGGCAGTGAAGACATCCAGGCTCGCCAGCGAGATGCCGGCCCGCTTGTCGAGCACGGCAAGCACCATGGACGCGCGGGCGGAATCGAGTCCGCTGACGGCGCGTCGTGGACTGGGCAACGTGGAGGTGGCTGCCAGCGCCTGCACCTCAGCCAGCAGCGGGCGGCGTCCCTCGACGGTCACCGTCACACAGGTGCCGGGAACCGGCTGGCTGCGCTGCGACAGGAACAGCCCGGACGGGTCGGGTAGGCCGACGATGCCGGCGTCACCGAGTTCGAAACAGCCGACCTCCTCTGCCGGCCCGTAGCGGTTCTTGACCGCCCGCACGAGTCGCAGCGAGGAGTGCTTGTCACCCTCGAACTGCAGCACAACGTCGACGACGTGCTCCAGCAGGCGGGGTCCGGCGATCGAACCGTCCTTGGTGACGTGCCCCACCAGCACGGTGGCGATGCCGCGCTCCTTGGCGACGGCGATCAGCGCCGCGGCGACCGCACGGACCTGGGTGACCCCGCCGGCCGAACCGTCCACCGTCGCGGCGGAGATCGTCTGAACGGAGTCCACGACCAACAGGCCGGGGGAGACCTCGTCGATGTGGGCGAGCAGGGCGGACAGGTCGGTCTCGGCGGCGAGATACAGCCGGTCGTGTATCGAACCGGTGCGCTCGGCCCGCAACCTGACCTGCGCGGCGGACTCCTCACCGGTGACGATCAGCGCCGGCTGGTCGCCCCGTTCTGCGTAGCGGGCCGCGACCTCCAACAGCAGCGTCGACTTCCCGACACCGGGCTCACCGGCGAGCAGGACGACTGCACCGGGAACGAGGCCCCCGCCCAGGACACGGTCGAGCTCGGCGACACCGGTCGGCCGCGCCCGTGCGGCCTGTACGTCGATGTCCCTGATGCGTACGGCGGGTGCGCTCACCGGACCAGCCGTGAACCGACGCAGGGCCGCTCGGGATGCACCCGCCTCCACCACCGTGCCCCAGGCCTGGCACTCGGGGCACCGGCCGAGCCACTGAGGGGCGGTGCACCCACACTCGGAGCAGGTGTATCCGGGCTTGACCCGGACCGACGGCGGCATGCAGCGGACCCTAGGCGTTGGTACCGACAATCAGCTCCCACCGAAGCCTGATGTCGCGGGTTACTCCTCGCCGTGGAAGTCGAACGGCTCGACCTCGGGCTCGATGTAGTCCAGCGGCACCGCCACGGGCACCATCACGGTGACCTCCCCGGCGGTCTCGAACGTGAACGTGACCGGGACGCTGACCGACGGACGGAGCAGGTCATCGAGACCGGTCAGCTCGACCACCGGGCCGTCCTCGCGGAATCCCACGTCGCTGCTCGCGGGCAACTCGACCGGCAGGTCGGAGTCCGCCCCCTCCGTGGACCCGGCGAACGACTCGCTGCTCACCGACAGCAGACGATCCGGTTCCAAGGCATTCTGATTCACCGCGACGAACACCACCCGAGCATCGTCGCCGGCCTCGTACACACCGTCCTCGGGATACTCCAGGGTGATGTCGCGCAGCGCGATGTCCCCGACGTCGGCAGCCGAACCGTCGACCGTGGGCACCTGGTTGGCGGTCTGGGCGACCTGTCCGGCGCTGCAACCGGTGACCAGGGTGACTGCGACGGCGGCGGTGGCTAGGACGAGCGGGGAGAACAGGCGGTGCACGAGGCGGTCCTCCTCACGAGCGGGATCCTCACAGTAGTGCGTCGACGGCCCGCCGGCCGGGAGCGGGTCAGCGCAGTCGGGTTCCCGATGTAACCAGCAGGGTCACTGCTACGACGGCGATCACCAAGACCGACGTGAAGGCCGCCCGCGAGCCGGGACGCCGGGTGAGCACCAAGCCGAGGGCCCCTGTCGGCACGGTGAGGAGCAACGCAGCCAATCCGCCGGGCGTGGGCGGACCGGGTGGCCCCAGGGCCAGTACGGCAACTGCTGCCAGCAGCAGTACTGCCGCAGTCGCGGCGCAGCCCCGACGGCCCAGCCGATGCCCGAGCCCGCGTACCCCAGTCGCTGCGTCGTCGTCGAGGTCGGGCAGCACATTGGCGAAATGAGCGCCGGTGCCCAGCAACGCGCCGGCCAGCACCATCCACACCGGCGCCGGCTCGGAGCCGGGCGCCGCCGCTACCACGAATGCCGGCAGCAGCCCGAACGAGACCGCGAACGGCACGGGCGAGGCGACGGTGGCCTTGAGCCCCAGGTTGTACGCCCACGCCCAGGCCACGGCCGCCAGATGTAGGGTCCCTGGCACCGTGCCGTTGAGCAGGGACAGCACGACGCACCCGCCGACCGCCGCGAGGGCAGCGGTCAGCACCGTGGCGGGGGCCACCGCACCGGCGGCGATCGGCTTGTCCCGGCGCGACGAACGCCGATCGCGCTCCCGGTCCAGCCAGTCGTTGCCCCAGCCGATAGACAGCTGGCCGGCCAGCACGGCGGCGGTCACCAGAACCCCGCTGCCGAGGCCGTGCCCGACGGCCACCGCGAGCACCGCCGTGACGGTCGTGACCGCCACCGTGGGACCGGGATGGCAGGCCAGCGCGAGGGCTAGCACGGTACGCCGCACGTTCACTGGCCACAGGGTGCCGCCGCCCGCGGCGGGGAGTCAACCGGCGCCGGGGGACGCGCCGACAAGGCAGGTCCACGGCGCGCCGATGCACGTCGGGGGCCTGCCTGTCAAGCCCTCATCTCTGCGCCATAAGGGCTCTGACCTGCGCAAATGCGGGCATCGGAGCGACGCCCCTCACCGCCGTGCGTGTTATCCTTGGGTCAGCGAAAGGGGACATATCCACATGGTTTTCACAGTCGGCGAGACCGTTGTGTACCCGCATCACGGCGCCGCTCTCATCGAGGCGATCACGACCCGCGTCATCAAGGGCGAGGAGCGTGAGTATCTCGTTCTCAAGGTCGCTCAGGGAGATCTGACCATCGAAGTCCCCTCAGACAACGCCGAAGAGGTGGGTGTCCGGGATGTCGTCGGCCAAGAAGGCCTGAACAAGGTGTTCGAGGTGCTGCGTGCACCGCACACCGAGGAGCCGACGAACTGGTCGCGCCGCTACAAGGCAAACCTGGAGAAGCTCGCCTCCGGCGACGTCAACAAGGTGGCCGAGGTGGTTCGGGACCTGTGGCGTCGCGACCGCGAACGGGGGCTGTCCGCCGGTGAGAAGCGGATGCTGTCCAAGGCCCGGCAGATTCTCGTCAGCGAGGTCGCCCTGGCCGAGGGGACGAACGAGGACAAGGCGGAGATCCTGCTCGACGAGGTTCTGGCCTCCTGAACTCAGCCCAACGCGCCGGTGAGCGTCGCCGCGATCGTCCCCGCCGCCGGCAGCGGTGACCGCCTCGGCGGTGGTATCCCCAAGGCGTTTCGCCTGCTCGCCGGTACGACGTTGCTCCGGCGCAGCGCTGACGCCGTAGCCACATCGGTCGACTTGGTGGTGGTCGCTGTTCCCGCCGACCGGCGCGACGTTGACTGGCGCAACGCTGCCGTCGCAGCGCTCGAGGGCGCCGCCTGCCCCACCAGGGTCGTGGCCGGGGGCGCCTCGAGGCAAGCCTCGGTGGCTGCCGCACTCGCGGTTCTGCCGGCTGACGTCGATGTCGTACTGGTACACGACGCGGCGAGGCCGCTGATGCCCCCGGCGGTCGTCGCGGCGGTCATCGCCGCCGTACGCGCTGGTGCGCCGGGCGTCATACCGGCTCTTGCCGTCACCGACACGCTCAAGTCCGTCGATGCCTCCGGCCGGGTACTCCGCACCGTCGACCGGACCGGGCTGGTAGCCGTTCAGACCCCGCAGGGTTTCCGTCGCGATGTGCTGGAGCGGGCGCACCGCGCCGATCCGGGCGTCGCCACCGACGATGCGGCTCTGGTTGAAGCGCTCGGGATCCCCGTGCTCACCGTCCCCGGCGATCCGGCCGGTTTCAAGATCACCACGCCGTACGACGTCGTACTGGCCGAGGCGCTGCTCGGTGGCGGCAGATGAGGGTGGGGGTCGGCTGCGACGTCCACCCGATCGAGGCGGGCCGGGAGTGCTGGCTGCTGGGGCTGCATTGGCCGGGCGTGGAGGGCTGCTCCGGACACTCCGACGGCGACGTCGCCGCGCACGCGCTCTGCGACGCCCTGCTGTCCGCCGCCGGGCTGGGCGATGTCGGTTCGGTGTTCGGTACCGTCGATCCGCGGTGGGCCGGCGCCGGCGGCCAGGACATTGTGGCCGAGACGGCCCGGCTGCTGGCATCGGCCGGGTGGAAAGTCGGTAATGCCGCCGTACAGGTGATCGCGAACACGCCCACGATCGGGCTGCGGCGTGTCGAGGCGCAGGAGGTGCTGTCTGGGGTCCTCGGCGCGCCGGTGAGCGTGAGCGCGACGACCACCGACGGCCTCGGGCTGGCCGGGCGGGGCGAGGGACGCGCCGCGGTCGCCACCGCGCTCGTGCTCCCGGCGTGAGCGCGGCGGTAGAGTCGGGACGGTGAGTTTGCGGCTGTTCGACACCGCCACCCGGGGTATGCGCGATTTCGTTTCGCTGGTCGAGGGCGAGGTCTCCATCTACTTGTGCGGAGTCACCGTCCAGGGTGCGCCGCACATCGGTCACGCTCGTAGCGCGATCAACTTCGACATCCTGAGTCGCTGGCTCGAGCGCAGCGGACACGCTGTGCGTCTCGTGCGCAACGTCACCGACATCGACGACAAGATCCTTGCCAAGTCCGCCGAAGCCGGCGTGCCGTGGTGGGCCTGGGCGGCCAGGTTCGAACGCGAATTGAGCAGGGCCTACGAGGTGGTGGGCTGCCTGCCGCCGACGTACGAGCCCCGCGCGACCGGACATGTGCCGGAGATGATCCGGCTGATGCACCGGCTGATCGACGCCGGCCACGCCTACCCCGCCGGCGACGACGTCTACTTCGACGTCGCGTCCTACCCCCGGTACGGCGAACTGTCGGGGCAGCGTCCGGACCAGATGCTGTCGGCGGCGGACACCGACGACGGATCGGCCAAGCGCGACCCGCGCGACTTCGCCCTCTGGAAGGGCGCCCGCCCCGGCGAGCCGTCCTGGGACACGCCATGGGGCGCCGGGCGCCCGGGCTGGCACCTGGAGTGCTCCGCGATGATCGAGCGCTATCTCGGCCCGAGCTTCGACATCCACGGCGGCGGGCTGGACTTGATCTTCCCCCACCACGAGAACGAGCAGGCCCAGTCCCGGGCCGTGGGTGATGGGTTCGCGTCGTACTGGATGCACAATGCCTGGGTGACGCTGGGCGGGGAGAAGATGAGCAAGTCCCTCGGCAACTCCACCCTCGTCGCGGACCTGGTCGGAGAAGTCCGGCCGGTCGAGCTGCGCTACTACCTGTCCGCCCCGCACTACCGCAGCACCATCGAGTACACACCCGACTCGCTGGCCGAAGCCGCCGTCGCGTTCCGGCGGATCGAGGGGTTCGTGACAAGGGCCGCCGAGCGGGTCGGATCCGAGGCCGGTACGCCGGTGCTGTGCGCGGACTTCGTCGCGGCCATGGACGACGACCTCGGCGTGCCGGCCGCGCTGGCCAGCGTCCAGGACATCATCCGGGCGGGTAACACCGCACTGACCGCAGCCGACGATGCCGCCGTTGCTGGCAGCCTGGGAGCGGTCCGGGCGATGCTCGGCGTACTGGGCCTGGATCCGCTCGCGGCGCCCTGGGCCGGCTCGTCGGACAGCGGCTTGCGGCCGGTGGTCGACGCCCTGGTAGGAGTGGCGCTGGAGCAACGCGCGGCCGCCCGGGCCCGGAAGGACTACGCGGCAGCAGATGCCATCCGCGACCGGCTGGCTGCTGCCGGTGTCGTGGTGGAGGACACCGCAGCCGGTCCGCGGTGGACCATGGAAGGGGCGCGCTCATGAGTGGCGGCGGTTCGGCCCGGCGCAAGCCCGCCGGGAAGAAGGGGCCCACTGTGGGCTCCGGTGGGCAGCGGCGCAAGCAGCTCGAAGGCCGTGGACCGACACCTCGGGCCGAGGAGCGGCCCAAGCACGCGGCCGCCCGCCGGGCAAAGGCCGCGGCCAGGCGCCCCGATCAGCGGCCGCGCCAGCAGCGTAAGCCGGACAACGCACCCGAGCTACTGGTCGGCCGCAATCCTGTGGTCGAGGCGCTGCGGGCGCAGATCCCGGCGACCGGGTTGTACGTCGCGTCGAACCTCGACCTCGACGAGCGGGTGGCCGAGGCGGTGCAGCGGGCAGGTGACAGGGGCATCTCGATCCTGGAGGTCAGCAAGGCCGAGCTGGACCGGATGACCGGGGGGTTGTTGCATCAGGGTCTGGGTCTGCAGGTTCCGCCGTACTCCTATGCCCACCCGGACGACGTGCTGGCCCAGGCAATCGACAGCGGTCGCGCGCCCCTCATCGTCGCCCTCGACGGGGTGATGGACCCGCGCAATCTCGGTGCAGTCGTCCGCACGGCAGCGGCGTTCGGCGCGCACGGCGTACTGATCCCGGAGCGGCGGGCGGCGGGGATGACGGCGAGCGCCTGGCGGACCAGCTCCGGTGCCGCGGCCCGGCTCCCGATCGCCCGGGCCACGAACCTGACCCGGGCACTGGTCGCCTACCGCAAGGCGGGGCTGCTCGTCGTCGGGCTGGACGTGCAGGGCGGCACCAGCCTCTTCGACCTACCGGCTGCCACCGAACCGCTGGTCCTGGTGGCCGGCTCGGAGGGAAAGGGGATGTCGCGGCTCGTGGGCGAGGCGTGTGATCTCACCGTCTCCATCCCGATCACCTCGGGCGCGGAGTCGTTGAACGCCAGTGTGGCGGTTGCGGTCGCGCTGGGCGAGATTGCCCGCCGCCGCGCCACTCGCACAGCCTGACCTCCGGCCGTCACCCGATCAGCTGCGCGACGCTGTAGATCAGCAGGCCGGCCAGGCCACCGACGACCGTGCCGTTGATCCGGATGAACTGCAGGTCACGCCCGACCTGCAGCTCGATCCGGTTGCTGGTCTCCACCGCGTCCCATTTGGCCACAGTCCCGGACACCAAGTCGGCGATGTCGTCGCTGTACTGATCGACGACGTACGCCGCCGCCCCTTCGACCCAGCGGTCGAGCTTGGCCTGCAACTCAGAATCGTCGCGCAGTGTCTGTCCGAAGTGGACGATCGAGGACTGGAAGCGTTGCCGTAGCTCGGACGACGGGTCGTTGCTGAGCTCGAGCAGGCTCTTCTTGAGGCCTCCCCAGAGCGAGGCCGACCATTCCTTGACGCTCGGGTGCTCAAGAATCTCGTCTTTCACCAGCTCTACCCGCGCTGCGGCGTCAGGGTCGGTACGGAGCGCGACGACGTACTCCTGCAGCCGCAGGTCGAGGGCGCGCCGCAGCTCGTGGTCGGGAGTGGACGCGACCTCGCCGAGAAACCTCTGCAGCGCAGTGAACGCCTTGGCGAACACCCGGTCGTCGATCCACTCCGGCACCCACTCCGGGGACTCCTCCCCGAGTTTCGACCTCAGCACTGCCTTGTTGTCGTCGAGAAACCGCCCCAGGCCCCGCAGCCCGGAACTGAGCACATCCTGGTGGTGGCCGCCCTCGACCGCGATCTCCAGCACCCGGGCGAGGATCGGAGCCGCTGGGGTCGACCGGATCCGGGAGGAGACGAGTTGGTCGACGAACGCCTGCACGTCCTCGTCGCGGAGCACCTGCGACATACCGGTAAGCACCGCGCCGAGGTTGTCACCAAGCCGGCGGGCATGCTCGGGTTCGGCGAGCCACTCGCCGGTACGCCGGGCCACGCCCAAACTGCGCAGCTTCTCGCCCAGCACCGAACGGGTGAGAAAGTTGCGCTGTACGAAGACCCCGAGGGCTTCACCGATCTGGTCCTTACGGCGGGGAATGATCGCGGTGTGCGGGATCGGGATGCCGAGTGGATGCCGGAAGAGCGCCGTGACGGCGAACCAGTCCGCGAGCGCACCGATCATCGACGCCTCGGCGGCAGCGCGGACGTAGCCCACCCACGGGCCCGCGTCCGCGCCGAGCAACAGGCAGGCCAGGAACACGGCTGCGGCGGCGAGGAACAGTCCGGTGGCGATCAGCTTCATCCGCGTCAAGCCGACTCGGCGCATCTCGTCGTCGGCAGTCATCGGAATGCCGATGGCCGCGCTCGCCGTTGGCAGGTCGCGGTGGGCCATCGGGCAACTGTAAACAGCGGCGGACGCGGGTGCGGTTACGCTGCCTAGCGCTGACCCGCCTCCGTGGCGCAGTGGTAGCGCAGCCGCCTTGTAAGCGGCAGGTCGTCCGTTCGATCCGGACCGGAGGCTCAGCAGAAATCGGTTGGTTACTGACAACTCGGCGGTGGACGGGCCGGAACCGCCACCGGCTGTCTTGGCAGAGGAGTCAGAGCCGGGCTCGTGTGCCGGTACGCCGGTTCAACTCGAGGTCGGCCAGCGCGATGCCCAGTGCCAGTGTCATCAAGCCCGCGACGACCAGCAGCGAGATCATGAACGCCACGAGGTAGTCGGCGCCGCCGGCCAGAACGGTGAAGAACGCCGCACCTACGGTCGCGATGCCCAACGCGGTGCCGATCCGCTGACCGGTCTGCACGACTCCGGCGGCGCTGCCGCCCCCGGCGACCGGGACCTCGCTGAGCGTCAGGGCCTGATTCGGGGAGACCACCAGACCGCTGCCGATACCGGCGACGAACAGCGGGCCGGCGATCGCCCAGCCGAGCGCCGCGGCAGGAACCAGCCCGACGACGGCCGCTGTCCCGAGGACACCCACGATGCTCAGGGCCAGGCCGATGGCAACGAGCGCTCGACCGAAGCGGTCCACAAGCCGGCCGCCGCCCAGCGCGGCGATAGCCCCGCCGATCGCGAACGGTGTGGTGGCGATTCCGGCGAGCAGTGGGCTGTAGCCGAGGCCGGACTGCAAGGTCAGCGTGAGCACGAAGAAGATCGGGGTGAAGCCCGCGAAGTACACCAAGGCTAGCGCCGCGCCGAGGGCATAGGAGCGGCGGTGAAACAGCGTCATGTCGACTACCGGCGCGCCGCCCTTGTCGGCATGTCGGCGCTCCCACCCGAGAAAGCCGACGAGCGCGAGCACGCCCGCGCCGAGCAGCCACCACGGCCGATCTGCCAGGCTCGCGTCGGTCCCGATCAGCGGCAGCAGGATGAGCACCGTTCCCGCGCCGAGCAACACGACCCCGACCGGGTCCAGCCGGCTGTCCCGGGTGCCGGGGTCGGTCTCGGGCAGCAGCCGCAGGGCGAGCACCAGCACCAGCAGGCCGACCGGAAGGTTGACCAGGAAGATCCATCGCCAGGCGTCCGGGCCACCCACGAGATCCAGGATCACGCCTCCGGTCACCGGCCCGGCCGCGGTGGACAGGCCGATCGCCGCGCCCAACAACCCGAAGGCCCGCCCACGCTCGGGGCCATGGAACAGCGTCTGGATGAAGCCGGCTATCTGCGGCATGAGGATCCCGGCACCGACACCCTGCACGACGCGCGCACCGGAGAGCCACCCCGGGCCGGGGGCGAACCCGGCCATCGCGGACCCGGCCGTGAACACGAGCAGGCCGAGGAGGAAGATTCGCCGACGCCCGCGTGCGTCGCCGAGCCGCCCTGCCGAGACGAGCACCAGCCCGAACGCCACGGCGTACCCGGTGAGAATCCATTGCAGGTCAGCCGGTCCGGCACCGAGCCCCTCCTCGATGGAGGGCAGGGCGACGTTGACGATGCTGACGTCCAGCAGGGTCAAGAAGCCCGCGCACAGGCACACGGCCAAGGCCCGCCACCGCTTCTGGTCGGCCTGCTCCGGCTGCACCGCCCGAGTCTGCCCGGCACCGATGTGCCTCCGGTCCGCCGATAGACACAGTTGGGTCACGGCTCGTCGGGGGCACTGGGCCGGCTGCTCACAGTATGTTACTGATGTTGCACATGAGGTCAGAGTGATTATTGAGAGGGGTGCGTCGTGTCTGGATGGGACCTGGCCTTCCTGATCTGCCTGGTGGCGGTCACCGGGACGGTTGGAGGCGCGGCAACCCGCTACGAGCGCCACGGGCCGGCGAGGCACCAGGGTCCGGCGGGAGCGTTGGCAGTGGTCAGCCTCATCCTCGCCGTCACCGTCGCCCTGACCGTCTTCGGCGTGGCCACCGTCCAGACCGACGGAGTCGCGTGGCGACTGCTGGGAGTGGCGTGCGCTGGTGGGGTCTTCGGCGGACTGGTGGCCGCACGCGGGGTCGATCACTACGTGGTTCTGCGCTCGCGGCGGCAGGCGCTGGCCGCCCTCGCCGAGGACGCCCGGTCGGCGCTCCGCCGGCTCGAGCCGGCGCGCCGCCGGGCCGCGGATGTGCTCCGCCGGGTTCCCTGGCGCTCGATCGCCGAGGCGACCGCTGTCGCACTCTCCGGCGTGCTGGCCGACGCGCGACGGCGCCTCCAAAACGACCGCTCCCGCACGTGAACCGGGCGGGCGGCAGCTAGCCGACTTGCCGGTCCCCAGCCACCTCCCGGCTTCCGGGTGCAGGTGGCTCATCCGGTCCACCATCGCAGGCCACTAGCCTCCCCGTCGTGACCGACCCGCGCCGCGGCATCTGGTACGCCGTCGCTGCGTACCTGTGCTGGGGCCTCTTCCCGCTGTACTGGACCCTGTTGAAGCCGGCCGGCTCCCTGGAGATCCTCGGGCACCGGATCGTGTGGTCGCTGGTGTTCACCGCTGTCATCATCGCCGTACGCCGGCAGTGGACGGCCGTGCGCTCGGCGGTGCGGACCCGGCGTACGGCGTTGACCCTGGTCGCTGCAGCTTTGCTGATCTCGGTCAACTGGGGCACCTACATCTACGGGGTCAACAGCGGCCAGGTCGTCGAGACATCCCTCGGTTACTTCATCAACCCGCTGGTCAGTGTGGCCCTCGGAGTGGTCGTCTTCGGCGAACGGTTGCGTGCTGTCCAATGGGTGGCGGTCGGCATTGCGACGCTCGCCGTTGCAGTGCTCACCATTGATTACGGCCGGCCGCCGTTCATCGCCTTGGTGCTGGCCTTCAGCTTCGGGTTCTACGGCCTGCTCAAAAAGATCGCGCCGGTCGGAGCCACGCAGGGTCTGGTGATCGAGAGCGCCGTTCTGGCCGGCCCGGCGCTCGGGATGCTCTTGCTGCTGCACGCGCAAGGGGATGCGGCGTTCGGCGGTGTCTCGGCGCCACACACCGCATTGATGGTCCTCACCGGCATCGTGACGGCGGTGCCGCTGATGTTCTTCGCGGCTGCGGCACGGCGAGTGCCGCTGACGACGATCGGCCTGTTGCAGTACCTGGCGCCGACCATGCAATTCGTACTCGGCCTGGTGGTGTTCCACGAGCCGATGCCGGCCAGCCGGCTGGCCGGATTCGGCCTGGTCTGGTTGGCACTCGCGGTCTTTACCGTGGACCTCCTGCGGCGAAACCGGCGGGAGTTGATCGCTCCGGCCGTGTAGGCGGGCGTGGCTGAGCCCGCCGCTGGGCATCGTGGCCTACAGTGTCAGCCGCGGGGAATGACACATGTGTGATTCGCGATCGGAGTCGGATGGATTCTGTGGGAGCGCGCGAGGCGGGGAGCGGCGAGTCGCTGTCGCCGGCCGCCGAACCCGCCGACGGGCTCGGCCGGCGTGAGCGGGAGATCCTCAACTTCGAGCGGCAGTGGTGGCAGTACGCCGGCGCAAAGGAGCAGGCCATCCGTGACCTGTTCGGCATGTCCACCACCCGCTACTACCAGGTGCTCAATGCCCTGATCGACCGGCCCGAGGCCGTGGCCGCCGACCCGATGCTCGTGAAGCGGCTGCGCCGGCTGCGGGCGACCCGCCAGCGGGCCCGCTCCGCCCGCCGGCTGGGAATCGAACTATGAGCGCTGCCTCGCCGGGTCAGTCGATGATCTGCATGCTGCCGAGCACCTCGGCGCAGGCGGAGTCGATGACGTCGGCCTCCTCGACGTAGGCGCAGTTGATCTGCACCTCGTTGAGCCCGCGGAAGATGAAGTGCGTGACGATGTTCTGGGACCCGTCTGTCGACGTACCCTGGTAGGCGAATCCGCGCGCGCCGTCGACTGTCAATGGCGTCGGCTGCTCCTCGAAGTCGAAGCCGCCGGCTTCCAGGTCGGCGATCACGCTGACGAGTTCGGCGACGATCTCGTCGTCGGTCAGGGTGTCGGTGTCGATGCCGACGACGTAGGCCTGGACCTCGACGTGGTCGGTCGGACCGAAGCCGTAGCTGGTGCGGAACGATCCCGATTCCCCTGCGGTCGGGTCGCCGAGTTCGACCTCGTCCAGCCCTGTCGGTGCGGTGTAGCAGTACGGCGCTCCGGGGGGCGACACGCTTTCCCCCGGGCAGTCCAGTTCGCCGTCGCCGGTGTCGGTGTCGGTAGGTGTCGTTGTCTGCGTCGGCTCGGTGCTCTCGGTCGGCTCCGTGCTGTCGGTGGGCTCGGTGCTGTCGGTGGACTCCGTGGTCTGCTCGGACCGGGTCGCATCCGCGGCGAGGCGACCGTCACCGGCGATGGTCGACGCGCAGCCCGTCGCCGTTAACGCGACGAGCGCGCCGATGATGGCAGCGGCGGGACCTGAGATTCGCATGGCCCATCCCTACCAGAGCGGCGGCCCGCCCGTCATCCAGGTGGTGTTGCCCGTTGCGGCTATCAGGGCCACGGCGGTAGGTCGGGAAGACCCGGCCGTCCCCGTCCGTACAGCCAGGCCAGGACGTCGTGCGCCGCCAACTTGGGCGGGCTCACATCCGGGGCGCGTTCGGGCAGCCGCCGGAGCTGCCGAGGCAGGTTGAGCTCGACGAACTCGGCCGGCCAGTCCGCAGGACCGTAGCCGCGGTCCAGGTCGACCTGATGGATCTCCACCTCCTGCCACCGCATCCACACGACGTCCTCGATGCCGAGCAGGCCGCCGCCACGGACGTGGCGTATGTGGCGCTCCCAGTCCGGCTCGGCCAGCGCCCGTAACCCCTCGCGCAAGCGGCTGCTCGTGCGCTGGACGTCGTCGACGAGTTCGGGTGCGGGCCTGGACGCGCCGGTCTCGATGCCGGCATTGCGGGCCACGACGCTCCCGCCGTACATCGCGAGCACCTCGCCGCGGCGGGCACCGTCGAGCACGTCGGCAAAGGTCTCGGCGTTGCGCGCGAGGTGGGTCAGCACGTGTCCGCGGGTCCAGCCGGGCAGTGCGCTGTCTGCTGCCATCTCGTCGTCGTCGAGCCCGGAGATCCGGGCGAGCAGCGCCTGCTCGGACTGCTCGACGCGGGACAGCAGCAGCTGCCTACCCGGCTCAGCCATCGGGATGGTGTGTCGGCATGCAGCCGAGGTTAGTCGGCTGTGTGCCTTGAGGCTGCGAGGCAGCGACGTACGCTGGTCTGCAGATCGGCCCACGGCCGCTGGCCGGCAGGCCCGACCCCAGGAGACCGCGATGAACGAGCGAGCCGGGTGACGAGCCTGCGCAAGGTGTTGTCAGCCGTCCGCCGGTGGTCGGGGCGCACCCAGATCGCCGTCGTCGCCGTACTCCTCCTGCTGGCCGGACTGGTGACCTGGTCGGTGATCGCACCGTCGGGGCTCAGCGGCTTCCGGACGGAGTACCTGACCGTCGCATCGGGAGCCGGGCCCGATGAGGTGCAGCTGGACACCGCCGTCTTCGTTCCCGATGGCGTTGACGAGAATGCCCCAGCGGCCGCGGTCGTCCTCGCCCACGGGTTCGGGGGGTCCCGGGCGAGCGTGCTGGCCGACGCGGAGGCGCTGGCCGGGCAGGGGTACGTCGTCCTGACGTACAGCGCGCGCGGATTCGGTGAGAGTTCCGGCCAGATCGGGCTGAACAGCCCCGAATTCGAGGTCGCCGACGCACGACAGCTGGTCGACTTCCTGGCCGAGCGGCCGGACGTGATCCAGGATGCGCCGGGTGATCCCAGGGTCGGGATCAGCGGCCCGTCGTACGGCGGCGCCCTCGCGCTGCTGGCAGCCGGCTACGACGACCGGGTCGACGCGATAGTTCCGCAGATCACGTGGAACAGCATGGTGAACGCGTTCTTCCCCAACTCCGTCGGCGCGCCGGTCGCGGTGACACCGGCCGCCGGCAGCCCGTCGTCCCCGGACGGGGTGTTCAAGCAACTCTGGGCCGGGCTATTCTTCGCCTCGGGCAGTGCGCTCGATCCGGCCGCGATCCTGGCTGCCCAGGACGGCGCCGGGACCACGGCCGGGAAGTTGCCCGACGGTGTGACGAACCCGGTCTGCGGGCGGTTCCGGCCCGAGGTGTGCGCGGCGTACGCCGACGCGGCCACCACCGGCCGGCTCTCCCCGGAGACCGCTGCCCTGCTGGAACGGTCCAGCCCCGCGTCGGTTCTGGACCGGATCACCGCTCCGACGCTGCTCATCCAGGGCGAGGCGGACACGCTCTTCCCACTGACCGAGGCCGACGCGAATGCCCGGGGCATCGCCGCTAGCGGCACGCCGGTGAAGATGGTCTGGTACACCGGTGGCCACGACTCCTCCGGCTCGGAGGCCGACGCCGGCCGGCTGCGCGAGCTGACCACGGAATGGTTCGACTTCCACCTGCTCGGCGAGGGTGCGGACCCGGGTACCGGCTTCGAGTACGCCCAGGTGACCGGGCTGTCCACGAACAACGGCCGGCCCACGTCGCGGACGACGTTGAGCGACAGCTACCCGGGGCTCGTCGAAGGCACCACGCGACGCAGCGAGATCGCGCTGGCCGGACCGACGCAGCGGGCGGTGACCCCGCCGGGGGGCAGTCCGGCTGCCATCTCGAGCCTGCCCGGTCTGACCCAGATCACCAGCCTGCTGGACGGCCTCGCGCTGGACCTGCCGAGTCAGTCGGCGGCCTTCCAGAGCGCGGTGTTCGACGAGCCTGTGCAGGTCGTCGGGACGCCGACGGTGTCCGTGCGGATCGCCGCACCCACCGGAGAAGCAGTGTTGTTCGCCAAGCTGTACGACGTCGGCCCCGACGGGCAGACATCACTGCCGCAGGGCCTGGTGGCCCCGATCCGGCTCAGCGGCTTGCCGTCCACTATGGACGGAGCGGCGTCGGTGGAGGTCACGCTCCCGGCGATCGCCTACCGGTTCGAGGTGGGCCACGCGATGCGGCTGGTGCTGGCCACTACGGATCAGGCCTATCTCACCCCGGTCGAGCCCGTCGTCTACGAGATCGCGCTCGCCGCCACCGACCCAACCATCAGTGTGCCTACGGTCGACGGTGAACCCTTGGACGCCGCCTCGACGCCCTGGCTGCTGGCCCTGCTCATCACCCTCGGGCTGGCGGCCGCGTTGGCGCTGGTGGGCTGGGTTGTCGTCCGACGAAGGCGCGGCGACGAAGTGTCCGATGCGGACGGCGAGCTGATCGACGTACCGCTCGTCACGACCGGGCTCACCAAGGCGTACAGCGACGGCTTCGTGGCGGTGCAGGACCTGTCCTTCCGGGTCGAACCCGGTCAGGTCGTCGGCCTGCTGGGCCCGAACGGGGCCGGCAAGACCACCACTCTCCGAATGCTGATGGGCCTCATCAAGCCGACGCAGGGCGAACTGCGGGTCTTCGGTCACCGGGTGCACGCCGGCGCGCCGGTGCTGTCCCGCCTCGGCGCATTCGTCGAGGGCACCGGATTCCTGCCCCATCTGACCGGCGCGGACAACCTGGCCCTGTACTGGCGGGCCACCGGCCGGCCGCCGCAGGACGCGCATCTGGAGGAGGCGCTGGAGATATCCGGGTTGGGCGCTGCCGTGCACAAGACGGTACGGACCTACAGCCAGGGGATGCGACAGCGGCTCGCCATCGCGCAGTCGATGCTCGGGCTGCCCGACCTGCTCGTGCTCGACGAGCCGACGAATGGGCTCGATCCCCCGCAGATACGGGAAATGCGGGAGGTGTTGCGGCGTTACGTCACTCGTTCGACCCCCGGCGACCTCGGGTGGCACAGCTCCCGTGCCGTTCTCGTGTCCAGTCACCTGCTTGCCGAGGTGGAGCAGACCTGCACGCATGTCGTCGTCATGCACAAGGGCCGGCTCGTCGCGCAGGGCACCGTCGGTGAGGTGGTCGGCGAGTCCTCGTCCGTGCTCATCGGTGTGGACGACCGGCCGGCGGCGGTCCGGGTGTTGTCGGGCATGTCCGGCGTACACAGCGTGGAGAGCACCGCCGACGGCGTGATCGTGGAGATGGACGGGACCGAACGCAGCAGTCTCGTCCGCGAACTCGTCGGCGCGGGTGTCGGCGTAGAGCGGTTCACTCCACGGCGCCGGCTGGAGGACGTGTTCATCTCCCTGGTGGGGGAGGGCCGGCATGACGTCGACTGACCGCACCGGCGCCGCCGTCGGATACCGCCCGGGCGCCACTCTCGGCATTCGGGTGGAGTTGATCCGGCAGCTCAAGCGGCGGCGGACCAGGGCCACGTTCGCGTTCCTCGCCCTGCTGCCGCTCATCCTCATCCTCGCGTTCACGGTGGGCTCCGAGGACTTCGACGAGGGTGACAGCAGGGTCAATCTGGTCGATGTGGCCACGGCCGGATCGCTGAACTTCGTGCTGTTCGTGATGTTCGCGACGACGGGTTTCTTCCTCGTGGTCGTCTACGCGCTGTTCTTCGGCGACACGATCGCGAGTGAGGCGAGTTGGGGCAGCCTGCGCTACCTGCTCGCCGCCCCGGTCCCGCGGTCCCGGCTGCTGCGGCAGAAGTTCGCTGTCGCCTTGATCCTGTCGGTCAGTGCGCTGGTCACCTTGACGATCGTGTCGCTCGTCGCCGGGGCGATCGTCTACGGCTGGGATCCCGTGCGTACGCCGGTCGGCATCACGCTGGGCCAGGGCGAGGCGCTGGTGCGGCTGCTGGCGATCGTCGCCTATCTGGGCTTCACGCTGCTGACGGTCGGATCGTTGGCGTTCATGCTCTCGGTCATCACCGATGCCCCGCTGGCGGCGGTGGGCGGAGCGGTGTTCATGATGATCATCGCCTCGATCCTCGACGCCATCGAGGCGCTCGGGGAGATCAGGAACTACCTGCCGACGGAAAACCAGTTCGCGTGGGTGGGCACGCTGTCCGAGCCCATGCAGACGGAGGAGATGCTGACCGGATGCATCCAGACCCTGGCGTATTCGGCGGTGTTCCTGGCGATCGCGTTCTGGCACTTCGGCCGCAAGGACGTCGTCTCCTGACGGGAGGCGGGTCGTAGTGGAGATCGTCGTATCGACGCTCGCTGAGCGACCCGACCTGCGGCCACGGTTCTTCGAGTTGACCGAGGGCTTTCCGGCGTTCATGTACCACGACCCGACCGCCGACCTCTTCTTCGACCATCTGGACGAGTTCACCGACTACTGCTTCGTCGCGGTGCGGCAGAACGCATCCAACGACCTCGTAGGTACGGCCTGCAGTGTGCCGTTCCACCAGGCCCGCGCCCCCGACGGAGGGCTGCTGCCGCTCCCGGACGGCGGCTGGGACGACATCATTCGCCGCAGCGCCTGGACCCGCCGCACCGGCGCAGTGCCGGATGCGGTGTCCGCACTGGAGATCCGGCTACGGCCGGACGTCACCGGCCTGGGCCTGTCGGCCGTCGTACTCGCCGCGATGCGCGACAACGCCGTACGACGGGGGTTCACGACCCTGGTCGCTCCGGTGCGGCCGACTGCGAAGCACCTCGAACCCGGTACGCCGATGTCTGACTACGCCTTCCGGGTGCGCGATGACGGGTTGCCGGCGGACCCGTGGCTGCGGACCCACGCTCGGCTGGGGGCGGTCATCGAGAAGGTGGCGCCGGCGTCCATGGTCATCACCGGGTCGCTCGCGCAATGGAGGTCGTGGGCCGGGCAGCCGTTCGACACCGACGGGCCGACGATCGTGGAGGGTGCGCTTGTTCCGGTGCTGGTCGACGTGGCGCGGGACCTCGGTGTCTACGTCGAACCGAACGTCTGGATGCGGCATCGGCTGTAGCGGATAGAGTGGCCGCACAACTGAACATCTCATCCCGAGGGGCAGAGGGAACGGCCCGTTGAAGCCCCGGCAACCACCGCGATTGCTCACCCACCGGCGAGGCCGGTCGCGACAGGTGCCACTTCCGTCCCGTGCGCCTGTGCGGGAAAGATGAGCTAGAGAAAGGCCTCCCCGATATGACGCTCACCGCATCGGACGCCATCCTCGACTGCCCCGCCGACGGGTTGGTCTGCCGCAACTGCGGCGCCGGCTACCCGCTCAGCCCGATCCACGCCTGTGCGGAGTGCTTCGGCCCACTCGAGGTGGGCTACGACGCCGCCGTGCTGGCCTCGGTCACCCGGTCGCAGATCGAAGCGGGGCCGGCCAACCTGTGGCGGTACGCCGGCCTGCTGCCGGTCGGCCAGGATCCGGCGGCCCGGGTGTCGCTGAACCCCGGTTTCACACCGCTCGTCCGTGCCGACCGGCTGGCCGCCGCGCTGGGGATGCGGACTCTGTGGGTCAAGGACGACAGCGCCAACCCGACGCACTCGTTCAAGGACCGCGTCGTCTCGATGGCCGCGACCGCCGCGCTCGGTTTCGGGTACGACCGGCTGGCATGTGCCTCGACCGGCAACCTGGCGAACTCGGTGGCCGCGCATGCAGCTCGGGCCGGGATGTCCTCGGTGGTGTTCATCCCGGCGGACCTGGAACCGGGCAAGGTCGTGCAGAGCGCGGTCTACGGAGGCACCCTGGTCGCGGTCACCGGCTCGTACGACGACGTGAACCGGTTGACCAGCGAGCTGGCCGAGACCGACGAGTTCGAGGCCACCGCATTCGTCAACCAGAACGTGCGTCCCTTCTACGCCGAGGGCTCCAAGACGGTGGGCTACGAGACGGCCGAGCAGCTGGGCTGGCGGCTGCCCGCCCAGGTGGTCGTACCCGTGGCGTCGGGGTCGCTGCTGACGAAGATCGACAAGGCCTTCGCCGAGCTTGTGGCCGCCGGGCTCGTTGAGGATGCTCCGTGGCGGGTATTCGGCGCCCAGTCCGCCGGGTGCGCGCCGATCGCTACCGCGTTCCACGCCGGGCACGACGTCGTACAACCGGTCCGGCCCACCGGGATCGCGAAGTCGCTGAACATCGGCAACCCGGCCGATGGCCCGTATGCACTCGACGCGGTACGGCGTACCGCAGGGTCCTTCGCCGCCGTAGGGGACGAGGAGATCCGCGACGGCATCCGGGTGCTGGCACGCACCGAGGGGATCTTCGCCGAGACCGCCGGCGGGGTCACCGTCGCCGTACTGCGGTCGTTGCTGGCTTCGGGGGCACTCGACCCCGAAGCCGAGACCGTCATCTACAACACCGGTGACGGCCTGAAGACCCTCGACGCCGTGGCCGGCCTGGTCGGGCCGTCGGTGACGATCGCGCCCACGTTGCGGGCCGTCCGCGACGCCGGCCTCATGCATTGACGGCCGCCTAACCGACTTTGCCTGTCGGGTGGCCGCGACGGCGCGCGGATTATCCGCTTTGCGGGGCCACCCGACAGGCAAAGTCGTAGAGCTGTGGACGGTTGCTGCCCCTGTGGATGACGGCGAGCCGCCCTCGGTCATCCGTACGACGATGCGATCGTGCCAAGCGAGGCGATCTCCTACGGTGACCTGGATCGATGCGGCGTTTCTCGGCGGCGTTTGCGGACCATGCTGCTGCACGAATCGTGGGTGGCGCTACGACGTTCTGTGTACGTCGAGGCGGGCCAGGCTTCGATCCGTGTGCTGCTCAGCGCAGCCGAGGTGGCGGTGGGCGGGGGTTGGGTTGCCAGCCATGCGACCGCCGCCCAACTGCACGGCCTCGCCTTGCTCAGAGGATCTCGACCGGACCGCCTCGTGCTCACCGTGCCGCCGACGGTACGAGGGCACGCCGACCTGCGCGGCATCCACTTCCACCGAGCCGGTCTCTGCGCCGACCACATCGCTGTAGTGGACGGAGTGCCGGTCACCACTGTCGCCCGCGCAGGCAGTAGCGCTCTCAGACGCCGCGGCCGAGTCGGCGCTGGAGTCGCTGTCACGGCTCTTCTTCGTGAACCACGACATCCCGATGCCGGCCAGCCAGGTCACGCTCACCAGCGGGGGCCTCTTCCTTGCCCGGTCCGACTTCTGGTGGGAGGCGCAGCGGGTGGCTGGCGAGGCGGATGGACTGGCCATGTACACCGATGCGGATGTCCTTCGCGCGGAGAAGTTGCGGCAGGAGCGGATCGAGTTGGCCGGCATCCGGGTCGCCCGTTGGACCTGGTACGACGTGGACCGGCCGCCCGAGGCCCGGCGTACGGCGGACCGGCTGCGGCGCATCCTCGGCTTGGCCGCCTGACGCTCGCGGGTCTAAGAGCCGGGGAGGGGCGTTACTGGCCCAGGGCGTCGATGCGGGCTACCTCGTCGTGGCTCAGCCTGAATCCGAAGACGTCGAAGTTCGACGCGAGCCGCTCCCGCTGAGATGACTTCGGGATCACCACCACGTCGTGCTCGATGTGCCAGCGCAGCACCACCTGAGCGGGCGTGCGATCCAGCAACCGGGCGATCTGGACCACCACCGGATCGGTGAGCGCCCCGGACTTGAACGCGCTGTACCCCTCGAGTACAACGCCGGCAGAACGGCTGTGCTCCAACCGCTGGCGGTCGAAGTCCGACGGACTCCACCGGATCTGGTTCAGCGCCGGCGTCTCGCCGGTCGCGGTGATCAGCTCGTCGACCTGCTCCGGAGCGAAGTTGCTCACCCCGATCGCCCGGGTCAGCCCTTCGTCGCGCAGTCCGCGCATTATCTCCCAGGCGCTGACGATGTCCGAAGGCGGCCAGTGCGCCAGCCACAGGTCGACGGCCTCGACACCGAGCGCCGACAGGCTGTCCTCCAGCGTGCGGCGGGCGTCGGCGAAACCCTCCGCCGGAATCTTCGTGGTCAGGAAGACCTCGTCTCGCGCCACCCCGCTCTCGGCCAGGCCCCGGCCGATCTCGACCTCGTTCGCATACATGGTGGCCGTGTCGATGTGCCGGTACCCGATCTCGAGCGCGTCGACCACGGCGGCCCGCGCGGCCGCACCGCTTAACTGCCACGTGCCCAGCCCGACCCGGGGGATCCGGCCCACCGGTAGCGCGATGTCTTGAGTCATGCCCGGAAGCATTCCCCGCCGCCCGGCGTTCGAACCAGCGGGACGATCCCAGCTTGCACTCGACCCGGTCGAGTGCTAAACCTGAACTAGCACTCTCCTCATGTGAGTGCCAGCCAGACCCTTGGCCGGGATGGTGAGGATCTGGACTGCGGAGGGCCTATCCGACGTGGTCCCGTTCCGTCCGTCGCGGGCACCCTGCCCGGCCACGAGAAGTCCAATCATGGAGGACACAGCCGCATGGCAAAGATGATCGCGTTCGACGAGGAGGCACGACGCGGCCTCGAGCGAGGGATGAACATCCTCGCCGACACCGTCAAGGTGACCCTCGGTCCCAAGGGCCGAAACGTGGTGCTGGAGAAGAAGTGGGGCGCGCCGACCATCACCAACGATGGTGTGTCGATCGCCAAGGAGATCGAGCTCGAGGACCCGTGGGAGAAGATCGGGGCCGAGCTGGTCAAGGAAGTCGCGAAGAAGACCGACGACGTCGCCGGTGACGGTACGACGACAGCGACGGTGCTCGCCCAGGCTCTGGTCCGCGAGGGGCTGCGCAACGTCGCGGCCGGCGCGAACCCGATGGAGCTGAAGAAGGGCATCGAGAAGGCCGTCGAGGCCGTCTGCGAGGAGCTCAGCCGCAGCGCCAAGGACGTCGAGACCAAGGAGCAGATCGCCAACACGGCATCGATCTCCGCGGCCGACACCAGCATCGGCGAGCTGATCGCCGAGGCGATGGACAAGGTCGGCAAGGAAGGTGTCATCACCGTCGAGGAGAGCAACACCTTCGGCTTGGAACTCGAGCTCACCGAGGGCATGCGCTTCGACAAGGGGCACCTGTCGGCGTACTTCGTCACCGACACCGACCGCATGGAGACCGTGCTCGACGATCCCTACATCCTGATCGTCAACTCCAAGATCGGCTCGGTCAAGGACCTGCTCCCGCTGCTGGAGAAGGTCATGCAGTCGGGCAAGCCGCTGGCCATCATCGCCGAGGACGTCGAGGGCGAGGCCCTGGCCACCCTGGTCGTCAACAAGATTCGCGGGACGTTCAAGTCCGTCGCAGTGAAGGCTCCCGGCTTCGGTGACCGCCGCAAGGCCATGCTCCAGGACATCGCGATCCTCGCCGGTGGCCAGGTCATCAGTGAGGAGGTCGGTCTCAAGCTGGAGAACGCCGGGCTGGATCTGCTCGGTCGGGCCCGCAAGTTCGTCACCACCAAGGACGAGACCACCATCATCGAAGGTGCCGGTGACTCCGACCAGATCGCCGGCCGGGTCAACCAGATCCGCGCCGAGATCGAGAAGTCGGACTCCGACTACGACAAGGAGAAGCTGCAGGAGCGGCTGGCGAAGCTGGCCGGCGGTGTTGCGGTGATCAAGGCCGGAGCTGCCACCGAGGTGGAGCTCAAGGAGCGCAAGCACCGCATCGAGGACGCGGTGCGCAACGCCAAGGCTGCTGTCGAGGAGGGCATCCTCGCCGGTGGCGGGGTGGCCCTGGCGCAGGCCGGCCGGACCGCGTTCGACAAGCTGGACCTCGAGGGCGACGAGGCGACCGGGGCGAACATCGTCCGTATCGCGCTGTCCGCTCCGCTGAAGCAGATCGCCATCAACGCCGGCCTCGAGGGCGGCGTCGTGGCGGAGAAGGTGGCGGGTCTGGAGACCGGTTGGGGCCTCAACGCCGCAACCGGGGAGTACGTCGACATGCTCGCGGCCGGTATCCCCGATCCGGCGAAGGTCGTGCGCTCTGCACTGCAGAACGCGGCGTCCATCGCGGCGCTGTTCCTCACCACCGAAGCAGTCATCGCCGACAAGCCTGAGAAGGCCTCGGCCGGCGGCGGCGGCGGCGGTGGCGGCGACATGGGCGGCATGGGGGGCATGGACTTCTAAGTCCCCCGCCAGATCACGAAGGGGCGGTTCCGCGACAGCGGGACCGCCCCTTCGCCTGTCCCGCGACAGCGGGAACCGCCGCTTCGCCCTGCCGCGTGAGAGGGTCGGCGACGTGGGCATCATGATCGACCGGCCGGTCTGGCCGGGTCGCGGCCGTCGCTGGTCACACCTGTGCAGCGACCAGAGCTTCGCCGAACTGCACGAGTTCGCCCGCCGCCTCGGTGTGCCGGAGCGCGGCTTCGAGCGGGACCACTACGATCTGCCCTCCGACCTGTACGCCGCCGCACTGGCGCTCGGTGCCGAGCCGGTCGCGAGCCAGCAACTCGTCCGCCGGCTGCACGCGGCCGGCCTACGCCGCCGCAAGCAACCGAAGCCGCACCGCCCGGCCGAGCCGGTGTGACGGCGCTGCACTCGTGCGAGTCGGCTTACGAGCCCCGATCGGGGGTGAGTCCAGCGTCGTCACACCGGGGATGTCTCCGTCGACCATGTAGCCGGCTGCTTCCTCTGCCGCGCCGCCTCTGCCGCGTCCCGGTCGAGCCTGCCCTGCCCGGCTATCTCGGACGCGCAGCCGCACAGGACCAGCACGAGGAGCAGGCACACAGGACGCACGGCGGTCACGCTAGTGCCGCAGGAGGACGAGTTCGGCCCGCAGGTTGTCCCGCGCCGGCTCCTCGAGAGCGGAGAAGGCGGCCGTCCCGAACAGCCGATCCCGGGCGAGCAGCGAGTCGAGCACTGCCGTCCGGCCGGTGCGGAACGCCTCGTCGGAGACGTGCGCGTACTCTCCGCGGACCGCGTTGGCGTACCGGACGTAGGCTTCGGGCGGCGCGGCCAGGATCGACAGATCGGCGTCGCAGAGTAGGGCGGCGTCGGCGTCCGCCGCGTCGTACTGGTGCGTCTTGGTCACGAGGATGAGTCGGCTCACCTCACCGGCCGTCTCCGGCTCGACGCCGAGCGTCGACAGCGAGGCCTGTGACAGTTCCGCGCTGCGCTCTTCGTTGTCCGAGCGGGTCGGGTCGTAGACCGCGTCGTGATACCACGCCGCCAGCCGCACCGCGTCCCCGTCGTTGGTGGCGCCGTCGTGAGCATCCACAATGGACAGTACGGCGACGAGGTGGGCGATGTCGTGGTAAAGCCGATGCGGCTCGCTCCAGCGGCTGACTAGATCGGTCCAGCACAGTCGCGACGCCTCCCCGGAACCGACGACCGCCGTCCAACGGGCCAGCAGATCGGGCTCGACGGCGGACATGGCTCCCAGGGTGGCACGAGCAGATAGCCTCGCGCCCATGGGTCAAGGATCGCCGCAGCCAGGCTGGTACGCCGATCCCGCTGGTACGCCGTGGCAGCGCTGGTGGGACGGCGGGCAATGGACCGAGCACACCCAGCCGCCGCCCCAAGTCGCGGTCAGCGATCCGGGGCGCGTGCAACGGCAGGTGCAGGAGCAGGCGCGGGTGGTCCCGACGCAGTCTGGCGGCGGCACCCTGTTCAGCGAGCCGGTGTTGGTGGTGAACCAGAAGGCGAAGCTGATCGAGCTCACGAACGAGTACGCCGTCTACGACCGCAACGGCACGCAGCTCGGATCGGTGGTACAGGTGGGGCAGAGCGGCCTGAAGAAGGCCATGCGTTTCGTCAGCTCCTTCGACCAGTTCATGACCCATCGGCTGGAGGTGCGCGACAGTGTTGGCCGGGCGCAACTCGTCCTGACCCGGCCGGCGAAGTTCGTGAAGTCGACGGTCGTGGTGTCCCGACCCGACGGCCAGGAGATCGGCCGGATCGCCCAGCAGAACGCCATCGGCAAGATCCGCTTCGACTTCGAGACGCCGTACGGCGTGGTCGGCTCGATCCGCGCGGAGAACTGGCGGGCGTGGAACTTCGCCATCCTCGACCAGAGCGGCGCGGAGGTGGCTCGGATCACCAAGACCTGGGAGGGGCTGGCGAAGACGATGTTCACGACTGCGGACAACTACGTCGTCCAGATCCATCGTCCGCTCGACGACCCACTGCTGAGCATGGTGGTCGCCAGCGCCCTGTCGGTGGACACCGCGCTGAAGCAGGACGACCGCGGCTTCGGCTGAGCCCGCTGTTGCCTCCGTTCATCCGGCCGGTTTGGCGGCCACTTCGACGGACGTTGCGGGATTCTCAGTCGCCTACCCCCGATTTCGACTCCTGCGCCGGGGCAGCCGGTGGGGTCAACTCGCGTCGGGCAGCGACGGCCCGACGACGTCGTCCGCGTCGACGATGGTGTAGGCGTAGCCCTGCTCGGCGAGGAATCGCTGCCGGTGCGCCGCGTAGTCCTGGTCGAGGGTGTCCCTGGAGACGACCGTGTAGAAGTGTGCCTGCCTGCCGTCGGCCTTGGGTCGCAGCACCCGGCCGAGCCGCTGCGCCTCCTCCTGCCTCGAGCCGAACGTCCCGGACACCTGGATCGCGACCGAGGCCTCGGGCAGGTCGATGGAGAAGTTCGCCACCTTGGACACGA
>Ga0136640_10000026_pt1 | contig 48480 bp, 36 predicted proteins | sample AntDrymUQ8642106_2_FD_105498 | JGI IMG/M metagenome (GOLD analysis project Ga0136640, IMG submission 105498) | Polar desert sand microbial communities from Dry Valleys, Antarctica - metaG UQ864 (21.06) | ecosystem: Environmental > Terrestrial > Soil > Desert | place: Antarctica: Dry Valley...
GTCGACTTCGATGCGCTGATGCGGGGCCATGCCCTCGGCGGCGAGACCTGCGAGATCCACGGCTTGGGACCCATCCCGGTGTCGCTGGCCCGCCAGCTCGCCGAGGACTCGATCCTCAAGATCCTGCTCACGGGGGCCACCAACGTCACCACCATCACCAGCCACCGCCGCTACATCCCCGCCGCCCTCCGCGCCGCCGTGATGGCCCGCGACCGCACCTGCGTCGTCCCCGGCTGCGGTGCCACCCACAACCTCGAGATCGACCACACCACCGACTTCGCCAAACGCGGACCCACCGAGCTCGGCAACCTCGGGCCGCTCTGCAGGCATCACCACCACCTGAAGACCCACTGCGCCTGGATCCTCCGCGGCCCACCCGGCCAATGGACCTTCGAGCCTCCGTGACGCGCGCGAACCGCAGCGACGCGCCGACTTCTCAGACGTCGGCCCTGCCCGTCGCCCGAGCCCGAACGGCACGGAGCCCGGCGCCCGCGCAGACGAGCGGACCGCACTGCCCGTCTCCCCGAGCGACGAGGTCATGTGGGGACGAGCCCCGCTCGCGTGGAGCTTGGCCGAGGCGTGGTGCCCGGCCGCCCGGCACCACGCGTGGGAGTCGCGATCGACAACGGTGAAGGTGGGCAACGAGCCCGGATCGCAGTGAACTCGGCCGAGGGGCCCGCCCCCGGCCGCCCGGGCACATGCTTGGGCCGTACCGGGCGCTGCCGGCGACGAACCAGCCACCGGTGGTGCCTCCAATCGATACCGTCGGAGCTGCGATGGGTGACGACGAGCTGCGAGCCCGATTGCTGCTCGAGCGGATCAGCACCGCCGACCAGGTCGCGTCGCTTGGCCGGGAGTTCGACGACATCGTCGCGTCGACCGAGCTGGTGGCGACCGACGACGAGCACGATCCCGAAGGTCACACCATCGCCTTCGAGCGTCAGCAGGTCGCCGCGCTGCGCCAGGCGGCGCGCTCGCACCTCGCCGCGCTCGACGACGCCCTCGCCGGCCTCGAGCTGGGTGACTACGGCACGTGCGAGCGGTGCAGGCAGCCGATCGCCGCCGAGCGCCTGGAGGCGCTCCCGGCCGCCCGGACATGCATCTCGTGCGCGAGCTGAGGGCGACCCGAGCACCGAAGCCTTGGCACCGGAAGCCACTCGCGGATCGCCAGCTCGGCTGCCGGCTGCCGGCTGCCGGAAGGGACCCGTCCCGCGATCGGATGGGATGGGTAGCGCCGTAGACCGTTCGCAACGCATGCCGGAGCGGGACCTCGCTGGAGAAGTGCTGTTCGGTTCAAGGGGCACCGACCATCCCGGGACGAGGATCTCGCGGACGCCGGGACACACCGCAGCACAGCCGGTCAGCACCGGCGTCAGAGCCGCCCGGCAACCCAGGCGATGCCCTGGATGAGGCGCCAACCGAGGTAGACGACGACAGCCACGACGAGGAGCCAGAAGTGCCAGGGCGCGCGGTCGTTGACGCGCCCGGGATCGGCGTCATCCTCGGCCTTGGCGATGAACCGTCCGCACTGCATGCACGTCCCGTCGGGCGCGAGCGACCGGGGGTCGTAGAAGCGGTCGCACCCATCGCACCACGGCACGGGCCAACCCTGCCGGATCGGCCGAGACGACGACGAACCGCCGGCCGCGCATCCGGCAGGCCGATCAGGCGTTGGGCGCGACGCGGGTCCTGGGCCCCACGTGGGCGACGCCGCTGGGGACGGGCCGACCGATCAGGTCCTCCACCATGAGGGCGGCTGTGACCAACCGGTCGACGTCGACCCCAGTGGTGACACCGAGGTCATCGAGGAGGGCCACGAGCTCTTCGGTGGCCAGGTTGCCGCCCGCCCCGTGGGCGAACGGCGAGCCGCCGAGTCCGCCCACCGCCGTGTCGAAGCGCGTGAGCCCCAGCTCGAGTGCGGCGTAGGCGTTGACCAGGGCGGTGCCTCGGCTGTCGTGCAGGTGGAGACCGACATCGCCGGGGGCATCGCCCAAGGCGTGGCCCAGCTCCGCAATGCGGCGCGGGGTCGCCATCCCTGTGGTGTCGGCATAGGTGATCCGGGTCGCTCCCCCGTCGAGGAGCCGCCCCCCGAGGGCGACCGCCTTGGCCGGCCCGACGTCGGCCTCGTACGGCGACCCGAAGGAGCACGACACCACGGCATCGACAGGGGTCGGACTCGACAGGGCGCAGACCGCAGCGATCTCGGCGACCGACTCCTCCACCGTCATTCGGACGTTGCGCTGGTTGTATGTCTCCGACACCGAGATCGTCACGGTCAGCTCGTCGATGTCGGTCTCGAGGGCCATCTCCGCCCCCCGCTGGTTCGGGACCAACGCCACATAGGTCACGCCCGGACACCTATCGAGCGAGGCCACGACCTCCGCGGCGCCGGCCATGGCCGGCACCGCCTGCGGCGAGACGAACGCAGCCACCTCGACGTGTCGCAACCCGGCATCGGTGAGGGCGCGGACAAGGCTCACCCGATCGTCGATGGCGAGCGGCGGCTCGGGCTGGAGCCCGTCGCGCGGACCAACGTCACGGATCGTGACCTCGGGCGGAAGGCCCATCACTGCAGTCGTGGCGCCGGCGAGGCGCTCACACCGGGGGGACGCCGTGGCGGCGGTACGAGAAGTGCCTGTCCCTGCCGCTGGCACGAGCGAGACGGCGGATCAGCTCGTCGCGCAGGGCTTCGGGCTCGATGACGGCGTCGACCACCATCTCCGAGGCCAGGCGCAGCAGGTCGACGTCGGCCTCGTAGATGGCCCGCCGCTCGGCCACGAACGCATCCCGCTCGGCGGGATCGTCGATCTCAGCGATCCGGTTGGAGAACACGGCGTTCACCGCCGCCTCCGGTCCCATCACCGCGATCTCCGCGGTCGGCAAGGCGAGGGTGGCCTCGGGCTCGAACGCCGGGCCAGCCATTGCGTAGAGCCCGGCGCCATAGGCCTTTCGCAGCACGACGCAGACCTTGGCCACGGTGGCCTCGGAGACGGCGGTCACCATCTTGGCGCCATGGCGGATGATGCCCTGGGCCTCGACCCGGGACCCGATCATGAAGCCGGGCACGTCGGCCAGGAACACCAGCGGGATGTTGAAGGCATCGCAGCACGACACGAAACGGGCTGCCTTGTCGGCGGAGTCGACGAAGAGCACCCCGCCCTTCACCGCCGGGTTGTTGGCCACGATGCCGACAGGCCGCCCGTCGAGCAGGCCCAGGCCGACGACGATCTCGGGTGCGAACAACGGCTTCTGCTCGAAGAAGCTCTCGGCGTCGACGAGGCCGTCGATCACCGAGTGGATGTCGTAGCCCACCTTGTCGTCGGTGGGTATGGCCTCGGAGGTCAGCGGCGCCACCGGGGCGAGCGCCTGGTACCGCGGCGGCGACTCGCTCCAGGTGGTCGGGAAGTAGGTGAACCACGCCTTGGCCTGCTCGATCGCGTCGGCGTCGTCGACGGCGAGGTTGTCGCCGCAGCCCGACACAGTGGCATGCATCCGGGCCCCACCCATCTCCTCGAGCGTCGCCCTCTCGCCGATGACCATCTCGGCCATGCGCGGCGAGCCCAGGTACATCGAGGCGTTGCCCTCGACCATGATCACGATGTCGCAGAAGCTGGGTATGTAGGCCCCGCCTGCGGCCGACGGGCCGAACAGGCAGCAGATCTGCGGCACCCGGCCCGAGAGCTTCACCTGGTTGTAGAAGATCCGGCCGGCTCCCCGGCGGCCTGGGAACAGCTGGACCTGGTCGGTGATGCGGGCTCCCGCGGAGTCGACCAACCAGAACAGCGGCAGGCTGTCACGCAGGGCCAGCTCGGTGGCCCGGATCATCTTCTCGACGGTCCGGGCCCCCCATGATCCCGCCTTGACCGTTGGGTCGTTGGCGACGACGCACACCGGGCGACCGTCGATGCATCCCGTTCCGGTGAGAACGCCGTCCGCGGGCAGGTCCGAGGCGCTGTTGTTGGCCAGCAGGGCGTCCTCGACGAAGGTGCCCGGGTCGAGCAGCAGGTCGAGCCGGTCGCGCACGAACAGCTTGTTCTCGCGAGCGAGCTTGTCGCCGACCTTGGCCAGGTTCCCGGCCAACGCTCGCTCGGTCGCCGCCGCCACCCGATCCGCAGCCGAGGGCTCGTTGCCTGGGGGCAGCGGCGAGACCGGGGGAATCGGGCCTTCGGTCACGCGTCGATCCTACCGACGGGCTCCGCCTGGGCCCGGGACGGGCCGACGAGCGTTAGCGCGAGCGGGCCCCGTTCGGACAGACGCGGCCCGAACGGTCCCCACCTCGAGCAGGTCGATCAGCCCAGGCGGCGGATGGCGAGGATGGCGGTGTCGTCGGAGAGCGGTTGGCTGGCGAAGTCCTTGGCCGCCTCGAGCAACGACTTGCAGAGCACGTCGGGATCGATGCCTGGATCACGGCGCACGATGGTGCCGATGCGCTCCTCGCCGAACTGCTCGTCGCCGTTGCGGGCCTCGGCCAGGCCGTCGGTGTAGAGCAACAAGAGATCGCCGGCCGCGAGGGGCAGCTCACGACTGCTGAAGGTGGCATGGGGATCGAGCATCAGCAGGGGCCCGGTGTGGCGCAGTGGTCGAACATCGCGGTCGTGCCACAACCAGGCTGTCGGGTGCCCGGCGGAGGACCAGCGCAGGGTGCCCGCCTCGGTGTCGAACACCACCACGCACAGGGAGATGAACTCCTCGAAGCGTTCGAGGGCCGACATGCGGTCGTTGAGCTCCTCGAGGGCCTGCCCGGGATCTCGGTACTGGCGGAGGAAGACACGCAGCAGATACTTGGCCTGCAAGGCCGTGATCGACGGCTCGATGCCGTGCCCGGTGACATCTCCTATGACGGCGGCCACCCGACCCCGGCCCAGGTCGTAGACGTCGAAGAAGTCTCCCGCCATGAGCCCGGTGCCGGCCTTGTAGACCCGGCCCACCTCGAACCCGGGTAGATCGGCGAGCACTTCGGGTGCGAGGCGCGCCGCCCATCGCTGAGGGGCGAGCTGGTCCTGGGTCAGCACCTCCTCGGCCCGGCGCTCGATGTCGTAGCGGTCCTCAGCCAGCCGGGACTCGCGCCCGAGGTCGCGCGCAGACAAGACCGAGAGGGCGACGGGCACCAGGATCAGCCCGAGGATGACCTCCAGGCGAGGCGGACGGGTGGCGGCGAGCACGGCGCAATTACCGCAGAGCACGGCGTAGAGCACTGCCGTGTGGACGTCCTTGCGGAAACCCGAGCGAGACAGGCTGGCGGCGTCCGACGCGCCGCCCCGCTCGGCGACGACCCGACGGTGGACGCGCTCGAGCCGCCGGGCGGAGCGGGCCCAGTAGATGCTGGCGACTCCGCTGGCGAAAGCGGTGATGGCGAGGACGATGACGGCCATGGTGATGGGACCCTCAGGGCGGTGAGGGTGACCCGATGGTACCGGTGGGGTGAGACAGCGGCCCGTCGATCCGGTCTGGCTTGCTCGGGTGCCCGTCCGTCGCCGGCACCGGCTCGAATCACAGCAACACGTTGGGGTTGAGGACTCCGTGGGGGTCGAGCGCACCCTTGATGGCGCGCATGGCCCCCATCGCCGTGGGCCCGCGCTGGCGGGCGACCCAAGCCCGCTTGGCGGCGCCTACGCCGTGCTCGGCGCTGATGCTGCCGCGATGGTCGAGGACGAGGCTGAGCACCGCGTCGTCGACGGCGTCGTCGTCGGGGGCGACGCCGGTGACGTTGACGTGGAGGTTGCCATCGCCCAGGTGGCCGAAGATCCAAGTGGCCGATTGCGGAGCGGCGACCTTCACCCGCATCACCACCTCCTCCGCGAATTGGCCCAGGGCCCCGACGGGGAGCGAGACGTCGAGCTTGTGGTGGGGACCCAGCGTGGCGATGGCCTCGGTGAGCGCTTCTCGGTGGCGCCACAGCGAGGCCCGGCGGGGGCCGTCGTCGGCGATGACGGCGTCGATGACGTCGTCGAGGGAGTCCACGGCGGAGGCCAGCAGATCCGCTTGGCCGCCGCTCCCGGCGCACTCGACGACCAGCGTGATCGGTGGCGCCGGGCGCAGGATCGGGGCCACGTCTAGGTGCCGGGCGACGAGCTCGGACTCGGCCGCCCGGTAGGCCTCGGCGGCCTCGAGGCCGGGCAACACCCGCCGCAGCTGGCCGACGGCGGCCACCGCCGCCTCCAGGGACCGGAGACCGACCACTGTGACGGCGCGGTCGGGCTGGTGGGGAACCAGACGCAGGCGCGCTGCGGTGATGACACCGAGCGTGCCCTCGCTTCCGCACAACAGGCCCGAGAGGTCGAAGCCGGTGGCGTCCTTATCCAGCCGGCCGAGGTCGTCGAGCACCGCGCCCGAGCCCAGGACCGCCTCGACGCCCAGGACCTGGGCTCGCGTCGATCCATAGCGCACGACGCGCAGGCCCCCGGCGTTGGTCGCCACCGACCCGCCGAGGGTCGCAGAGCCACGGGCCGCCCAGTCGACGCCGTAGGCCCAACCGGCGTCGCGAGCCGCGGTCTGGACAGCGGCGATCGTGGTGCCCGACCCGGCGGTGAGCCGCCCGGCATCGGCGTCGACGTCGACTACCCCTGACAGCCGGCGCGTCGACAACACGACCTCGCCGGCGAGCGGGACCGAGCCGCCCACCAGCCCGGTGTTGCCTCCTTGGAGGACGAGGGCGACCGAGCGCCGGGCGCACAGCTGGACCACCGCCGCCACCTCAGCTGTCGAGCCCGGCCTCACCACCAGCGGCGTCGAGCCTCGGAAACGGCCCGTCCAGTCGACCTCGTAGCCCGCGGTCAGGTCCCGATCGGTGAGCACGTGGTCGTCGCCGACGATGGCGACCAGCTCGCGCCGGGTCACGGCGCTGACGCTCGTCGTCACCGGCCCACCAGCTCGCGGCGGTTCGTGGGCCGGTCGATCAACCGGGGTCGGTGTAGACCGGCGGGCGACCCTCGAGCTCGGCGGTGACGGCCTCGATCTGGTTGGGACTGCCGATGATCGCCTCCATGCGGCGCGATTCGTCGGTGAGGGACTCCTCCAGTGGGCGGGTGCCGGCCGCGTTCAACAGGGCCTTGGCTCCCTGGACGGCATGGGGGTTGCGCCCTGCGATCTCGGCCGCGAGGTCGCGCGCCGCGGCGAGCGGTTCGTCGACGACGTGGGTGACCAGGCCCAGCTCGAACGCCTCGCGGCCGGTGATGCGACGCCCGGTGAACACCAGCTCCTTGGCCACATCGAGGCCGCACAGCCGCACCAGCGTCTGAGGCCCGGTCATGTCCGGCAGCAGCCCCCACCGGACCTCCATGACCGACAGCCGGGCGTCGGGCGTGGCGAAGCGGATGTCGGCTCCGAGCGCGATCTGCAGGCCACCCCCGAGCACGTTGCCGTGGAGGGCGGCGATGACCGGTTGGCGCAGGGCGTGCCACACGTGGGCGACCTCCTGGAACAGGTTCGAGGGGCGCCCCGGCAGCCGGTCGACGATCGAAGCAACACCCGAGGCAGCGCCGACCACGGTGTCGCCCCCGTCTGATCCGCTGTCGGCGGGCGACGCTGCGCCAGGCCCCGGCGTCGATCCGAAGGCGGCCAGGTCCAGGCCCGCGCAGAACGACCGGCCCTCGCCCGACAGCACCACGGCCCGAACCGAACGGTCTGCGCCCACCCGATCGCCGGCGGCGACGATCGAGGCGAACATGCGCCCGTCGATGGCATTCATCTTGTCGGGCCGGTTGAGGCGGACCTCGGCCACCCCGTTCGTCACCTGGACGGCGACGCGGTCGGGGTCCGGCGAGCTGGGGACGGCGACGGGCACGAGGGGAGGGTACGGCCACCCAGACGGCCCCGCGATCGAGCGTTGTCAGTCACGCCTCGGGGTCGACGAGGCGGGCGAGGGATGATCGGCCGCGACGAAGGGGAGGCCTTGGGGATCGGTCGCCGGGTCGAGGCGGGCGGCCAGTACGGCGAGCTCCTCGGGCACCTCGCCGAGGTCGCGCAGGACGGTGAGCTCGGCGGTGTCGGGATCGACGAGCCCGTCGAGGACGTCGAGGTCGTGCTCGGCCTGCTCGGCGTCGCGGTCGCGGCCCAGATCTCGGAAGGCATCGCGGGCCCGCCGCAGGGCTTGGCGGGCTTCGCCGCTGCGACCGACGGCGTGCAGGGCCACCCCCATGTCCAGCTCGCAGGCCGCTTCATCGGCCCGCCGACGGAGCGAAGCGAAGATCTGGCGAGCCACGACGAATCGCTCGATCGCGTCGTCGGCCCGTCCGTCGTCGAGGAGAGCGACTCCGAGGTCGAAGTCGCACACCGCAGCCAGATCAGGACGGCGGTGGGCCAAGAAGGTGGACCGGGCCTCGCCCAACAGGGCGACGGCGGCGGCCACATCGCCCTCGTCGTGGTGCAGCACCGCCCGGTCGAGCACGCAGGTGGCGGCGCGCACCGGCATCTCGGCCTCGAGGTACCCACGCTCGGCGCGGTGCAGCGCCCGGCGTGACTCCTCGATGAGGCCGAGGGCCCGCAGGCTTCGGGCCGCAGCCGCCTCGGCCCCGGCGACGTCGGGGCTGCGGGCGTCATCGCGGGCAGCGGCCACGAAGGTCCGCCGGGCCCGCTTGAGCAGACCGAGGGCGTCGTCGTGGCGGTCGGCATCGGCGAGGCAGTCGGCGGCGAGGCGCTGCACCCGAGCGGCGGCCAGGTCCAGGCCAAGGCGCCGGAAGACAGCCGCGGCCCGCCCGGCCGCCTGCGCCCCCTCCAGGGGATGACCGGCGCCACGCTGCGCCGCGGCCAGGGCGGCCAGGGCCCGAGCCCGGGAGAGGGGCGTCGCCGCCTCCGAGACCGCAGAGTGCGCCCCTGCGAAAACGTCCCGGGCGTCCACGGCGGCGACGCTAGCGGCGGGTCCGGGGCCGTCCGGCGCCCGGGTTGTTGACGCCGTGCCAACCACCTTCTAGGTTGCCGCCCCGTTGACCGGCATGACGCCGGTCACATGCACCACGACTCGATCGGAGGCGGGCCCACAGCCCCCTCCTCACCCATTGGGGGCTAGCACGTGACCCACGCTCGACGGCGCTACGGCCGGTTCTTCTCGCTGCTCATCGCCCTCGCGCTGGTCGCCAGCGTGAGCGCATGCGGGGGGAAGAAGGGGGGCGGCAGCGCCGGCGGAAACGGCGAGGAGGACGTCGGCGATCCGGTCCGGGGCGGATCGATCAGCTACGGCCTGGAGGCCGAGACCAACGACGGTTGGTGCCTGCCCGAGTCCCAGCTCGCCATCTCCGGCATCGTCGTGGCCCGGGCGATCTTCGACACCCTCACGGCCCCCAACGCCGAGGGCGACTACGTCCCCTACCTGGCCGAGTCCGTCGAGCCCAACGACACCTTCGACGAGTGGACGATCACACTGCGCGACGGGGTGAAGTTCCACGACGGCTCGGACCTCACCGCCGAGGTGGTCAAGAACAACCTCGACGCCTACCGGGGCAAGTACGAGGGCCGCAGCCCGCTGCTGTTCCTCTTCGTGCTGCAGAACATCGAGTCCGTCGAGGTGACGGCGGACATGGAGGTCACGGTCACGACCACGGTGCCATGGGTCGGGTTCCCCGGCTTCCTCCACGCCAGCGGCCGCCTCGGCATGGTGGGCCAGGCCCAGCTCGACGACCAGGAGAACTGTGCCACCGAGCTCATCGGCACCGGGCCGTTCAAGATCGAGAGCTGGGACAAGGGCACCGAGTTCGTGGCCTCGGCCAACAAGGACTACTGGCAAGAGGCGCCCGACGGCAAGCCCTACCCCTACCTGGACGAGATCCGCTTCGTGCCCATCGTCGAGGGTGAGCAGCGGGTCAACGCCCTCGAGTCCGGTGACATCGACCTGATGCACGGCTCGTCGGCCCAGGACATGGAGACCCTCGAGAGCCTGGAGGAGGGCGGGGCGGTCCGCACCCGTCAGTCCGACGACTTCGCCGAGGTCGCCTTCATCCAGGTCAACAACTCCAAGCCTCCGCTCGACGATGTGCGCGTCCGCCGGGCTCTGAGCCTGGCCGTCGACCGGGAGAACTACAAGGAGGTCATCAACCTGGGTCGCTTCACCAACGCCTCCGGGCCCTTCGCCCCTGGCTCGATCGGGTACCTGGAGGATACGGGCTGGCCGACCGAGGCGGACGTCGACGAGGCCAAGAGCCTGATCGCGGAGTACGAGGATGATGTCGGGCCGCTCCGTTCGATCACCTACCAGGCCACCCCGGGCACCGTGACCCAGGAGGTCGCGGTGTTCGTCCAGCAGGCTCTCAACGACGTCGGTGTGGAGTTGAAGATCGAGACGGTGCAGCAGGACACCCTGATCGACAACGCCATCGCCGGCGAGTTCGACATCATGGGCTTCCGGAACTACCCCGGCGGCGACCCTGACGAGCTGTTCGTGTGGTTCAACGGCGACTCGCCGGCCAACTTCTCCCGGTTCAAGGACGAGGAGGTCAACCGACTCCTCGCCGCCGGTCGCTCCGAGCCCGACCCCGAGACTCGCAAGGGAATCTACGAGGACCTCAACCGTCGCATGGCCGACCAGGCCTTCAGCCTGTGGGCCAACTGGACGACGTGGATGGTCGCCGGGGGATCGAAGGTCTACGGCTACACCGAGGACACGCTGCCTCTGCTACCCGGCGACAGTGCCAACGAGCCCTTCCCGGGCCTGGCCACCGGTCACCCCCTCCACGGCCTCTGGGTCACCGAGGAGTAGGCCCCGGCCACCTCGTCCCGCCGCGCCACCCGACCGCCCGGATCGGAACCCCTTGCCCCTGACCACCACCCGCATCGCCCAGGGCCTGGCCGCCCTGGGCGGCGCGCTGCTGCTGCTCACCATCGCGACCAACATCATCGGTGAACCCCTGCCGGGTGCGGTCATCCGCATCGCCATCGTGGCCCTGGTGATCGCTGCCTTCGTCGGCGCGGTAGGCACCGTGGGCCCGCGAGAGGTCGCCCGCAAGATCGGACAGCTCGTCGTGGTGCTCTTCTGCGTCACGGTGTTCGCGTTCCTGCTCGTCCGGATCCTGCCCGGCGAGCCCGAGGATCTGCTCGTCCCGATCCGGACCGACACCGAGGACCCCGCCCAGCGCAGGCTCATCGCCGACCGGCGGGCCGACATCCGCGAGGACCTGGGCCTCAACGACCCCCTCTACGTGCAGTACGGCAAGTGGCTCGGGGGCTTCGTCACCGGCGACCTGGGCAACAAGTACACGGTCAGCGGCACCGACCCGGTCAGCGACGAGGTCGGAGACGCGCTGCCCAAGTCACTGCAGCTCATCCTCTACTCCCAGATCATCTCCCTGGCCATCGCCCTGCCGGTCGGGGTGATCGCCGCCTACCGTCAGAACGGCATCTTCGACCGCTTCGCCAACAGCTCCGCCTTCGGGATGTTGTCGCTGCCCAACTTCGCCATCGGCCTGCTGCTGGCGTACTGGGTGGGGGTGAAGCTCAACGCCCAGCTCCCGGAGTCGGTCAACATCCCTCCGCAGGGGTACAGACCGTTCTCCCTCGACAGCTTCGAGGCGTTTCGCGACCACTTCTTCACCATGCTGCTGCCGGCCCTGAGCCTGGCGGTGGGCCAGATCGCGGTGTACATGCGCCTGCTGCGCAGCGACATGATCCAGACGCTGCAGGAGGACTTCATCCTCATGGCCAAGTCGAAGGGGGTGTCGAACTCACGGGTGCTGTGGCGCCATGCCCTGCGGCCCTCCAGCCTGACCCTCGTGACAGTGGCCGGGCTCAGCATCGGCACCCTCATCGGCGGGACGGTGGTCGTCGAGGTGATCTTCAGCATCCCGGGCATGGGGCAGGTCATCGCCCGCTCCATCCTCGAGCGCGAGTTCGTCACCCTGCAGAGCTGCGTGGCCATCGTGGCCGTCGCCTTCGTGCTCATCAACGCCGCCCTCGACATCCTCTACTCCATCCTCGATCCCAGGATCCGCAATGTCCGTGCGTGAGACCGACGTCCCATCCGCTGCCTCCCTCGCCGTCCTGACCGAAGACGCACCGGCCGACCGGACCGTCACCGAGCCGGAGGGCAAGGGCAAGGCCCCCACCATCGGCCTGGGCGGGCGCATCGCCGCGGGGTGGCTGCTGCTCGTGGTGGTGCTGTCGGTGCTCGCGCCGATCCTGCCCATCGACGAGCCGACCGCCCGCGGCGCGGGCTCGGAGCTGGGTCTGTTCACCGAGGGTCACATCCTCGGCACCGACACCAGCCAGCGCGACGTGTTCTCCCGACTCATCTTCGGCGCCCGGTCTTCGCTCATCGTCAGCGTGGGGGCCATCCTCGTCGGTCTGGTCATCGGTGGGACCCTGGGCTTGATCTCCGGTTTCCGGCGGGGGCGGATCGACACCGCCCTGTCCAGCGTCTTCGACATCCTGCTCGCCTTTCCCCAGCTCGTCTTGGCCCTCAGCCTGGTCGCCTTCCTGCGCCCGCCGTCGGCGTCGTCGGGGACCGGCAACGCCCAGGTCGACACGTCGGGGGGCCTCACCACCATCCAGATCCTCATCATCGCGCTCGGCATCGTGGCCATCCCCCTCCTGGCCCGCATCACGCGCGCCACCACGCTCAGCTGGTCCCAGCGCGAGTTCGTCCTCGCCGCACGGGCGCAGGGGGCCAAGAACCTGCGGATCATGGTGCGCGAGGTCCTGCCCAACGTCATGCCGGCGATGTTCTCCATCGCCCTGCTCAGCATCGCCATCGCCATCATCGCCGAGGGCGGCCTGAGCCTGCTCGGCGTCGGCGTCCAGGCCCCGACGCCCTCGTGGGGCAACATGATCACCGACAACCGGGCCGTGCGGTCTGCGCCCCTGAACGCCTTGTTCAGCCCCATCGCCGCCCTGTTCCTCACCGTTATGGCCCTCAACTACCTCGGCGACGCCGTCCGCCAGAAGTACGACGTGCGAGAGAGCGCCCTATGACCGCTACCGAGGTCGACGAGACCGCTCCCGCCTCAGACGTGGGCGCCCTGCTCGAGGTCACCGACCTGTCCACCACCTTCGCCACGGCCAAGGGCCCGATCCGCGCCGTGGAGGACGTCAGCCTCAGCCTCGACCGGGGTCGGACCCTCGGCATCGTGGGCGAGTCCGGCTCGGGCAAGTCGGTCCTCTCCCGCTCGATCATGGGTCTGATCCCCGCCTACGCCAGCCGCACCGGCAGCGTCCGCTACGACGGCGAGGAGATGCTCGGGGCCAGCCCGTCGCAGCTGCGCAAGGTGTGGGGCGTGCACATGTCGATGGTGTTCCAGGACCCGATGACGGCGCTCAACCCGGTTCAGCGCATCGGGCGCCAGATCACCGAGTCGATCAACGAGCACCTCGACTACTCCAAGTCCCAACAGCGCGACACCGCCGTCGCCCTGTTGCGCTCGGTCGGCATACCCGAACCCGAGCGGCGCCTCAAGCAGTACCCCCACGAGCTGTCGGGCGGCATGCGCCAGCGCGTCGTGATCGCGATCGCCCTGGCGTGCGGTCCGGCCCTGCTGTTCGCGGACGAGCCGACCACCGCCCTCGACGTCACGGTGCAGGCCCAGATCCTCGACCTGCTCGCCGACCAGCAGCGCGAGCGCAACATGGCCGTGATCCTCGTGACCCACGACCTTGGGGTGGTGGCCACCCGAGCCGACGAGATCGCGGTGATGTACGGCGGGCGCATCGTCGAGCAGGCCTCGGCCCCGGTCCTGTTCCGCCAGATGCGCCACCCCTACACCGAGGCCCTGCTGAAGTCGATCCCCCGGCTCGACCTGCCCAGCCACACCCGCCTAGAGGCCATCGGCGGGCGTCCCCCCGACCTGATGAACCCCCCGCCGGGATGCCGCTTCGCCCCTCGTTGCCCCTACGTCCAAGACGACTGCCGGGCCGAGGAGCCGCCGCTCGCCGACGACGGCACCGGCCACCTGTTCCGCTGCTGGCACCCCGTCGGCATCGAGTCGGAGCAGACGACGCTCGACACCATCCTCACCGAGGCCCACGTGCGCGAACCGGGCGATGCGCTGGCAGCCGACGGCGTGAGCGACGGAGATGGTGATGGCTCGGCGCCGGCGACCGACATCTCGACCCCGGTCCCGACGGCCGACCCACCCGCCGCTGAGCGGAGCTCGGCCGCACCGGCGAACGACGCGCCGGCGACCGGGCCCGGTGGGGCGGACTGATGGCCGGCCGCGGCGACGCTCACCTGGGCGATCCGGACGATGCCCTGCTGCGCGTCGAGGACCTGCACGTCCGCTTCAAGACCGGCCGGGGGACGGTCCACGCCGTCACCGAGGTCTCGCTCGACATCCGCCGGGGCGAGACGATCGGGCTGGTCGGTGAGTCCGGATGCGGGAAGTCCACCACCGGTCGGGCGATCATGCAGCTCCCCGCGCCCAGCGAGGGGCGCATCGTCTACGACGGCAAGGACGTCACCGGCCTGAAGGGCGAGGCCCTGCGGCGCACCCGCACCAAGCTGCAGATGATCTTCCAGGACCCGATCTCGTCGCTCAACCCGCGGCGCAAGATCGAGGACATCGTGGCCGAGGGGCTGCGCATCTGGGCCCCGGTGCAGCGCGGCCCTCTGTTCCTGGCCGCTGTCGGCCTTACGGTCCTGGGCGCCCTCCTGCTGGTCGTCGGCTTGCTCGGCGTGGCCAAGGGGGCTCTGCCCCTGATCGGCCTGCTGGCCCTGATCGTCGGGCTCGGCCTGGTGGCGGCCCATGCCGCCGGGTTCGGCCAACCACTGTCCGCAGAGGCTGCGGCCAAGGTCGACGAGGTGCTCGAGGCGGTTGGGCTCGATCCGGCCACGTCCCGGGGCCGTCGACCCCACCAGTTCTCCGGCGGCCAGTGCCAGCGCATCTCCATCGCCCGAGCCGTCATCACCGAGCCCGACCTCATCATCTGTGACGAGCCGGTATCGGCCCTCGACGTGTCGGTCCAGGCCCAGATCCTCAACCTCCTCGAGGACCTGAAGACCCGCTACGGCCTGACCCTCGTGTTCATCGCCCACGACCTCGCCGTGGTGAAGAACGTGAGCGACCGGGTCGCGGTCATGTACCTGGGGCGCATGTGCGAGGTCGGTCCGCCCGAGGTCATCTACAGCCGCCCGGCGCACCCCTACACCGACCTGTTGCTGCAGGCCATCCCTGAGCCCGACCCCGACCTGCGCGACCGCGAGAGCACGCCCCTGGCCGGCGAGCTGCCCTCTCCCCTGTCACCCCCGAGCGGCTGCCACTTCCGCACCCGCTGTCCCCGCGCCGACCAGGTCTGCGCCGACTTGGTGCCCGAGATGGCACCCACCGGCGACGGACGCTTCGTGGCCTGCCACCACCCACTGGTCGAGACCACGGTCTCGGTCGGTGCCACCAGGGCGGTGGAGTCCGACCCCGACCTGGCCAAGGACTGAGGGCCCGGGAGGCCGGCGGTTCCTCCTCTCCGCCCATGGCTGCCCGGACGCCTCGAACCAGGCTCGACCCCCAGCTCAGGCGCCAGCTCATCCTCGACGCGGCGGAGCGGGCGCTGGCCGACCGCCTCCCGGCCGAGGTCACCTTCGAGGAGATCGCCGAGGCCGCGGACGTGTCTCGGGGCCTCGTGTACAACTACTTCAAGGACCGCACCGGCCTCCTGGTGGCCCTGGCCGTGCGCACCCTCGATCGCCTCGACGCCGAGGTGCTGTCGGCCCTCGATCCAGCCACCGACCTCGACACCCAGCTCACCGCGCTGGGCCGGGCCTACCGCCATTACGGGCGCGTCAACGCCGACACGTGGCGCCTGCTCGCCCGCAGCGGCCTGCTCGACCATCCGTCGGTGCTGGCCGCTCGCGACAAGCGAGTGTCTCGAGTCGCGGCGCTGTGGGGCGACAGTCCCGACGCCCGCCTGGCGGCGTGGGTGGTGACCGCGGTCTTCGAGGTGGCGGTCCTCGACCCGCCGCCGGATCCCTCCGATGGCGAGGACCTGGTCCGCTTCGTGCGCGACCTACTCGGACCGGGGCTGACCGACCGCCACGTCGGCCCCGTCGCCACCGCCGGCTGAGTTTCGTCGTCACTCGCTTCGCTGAGCAGCAAGCTGGATCGGCTTCGCACTCCTGGGGGGGGGGACCCCCAGACCCCCAGTGGCAGAGCAGCGCGACAGGCTGGCGCGGGCGCTCGTCGGCGAGGCTGGATGACTCGCCAGGGTGGCCGAGTTCGGGCTCGGGGCGGGCAGATGGCAGGATCGCCGGATGGCTAGCCAACCCGAGATGCAGATCGACACCGACACCCGCTACCAGGTGGTGGTGAACACCGATCGGGGCGACATCACCATGGTCCTCGATCCTGGCCTGGCTCCTCAGACGGTCAACAACTTCGTGGTGCAGGCCCGAGCCGGCTTCTACGACGGCCTCACGTTCCACCGGGTGGTCCCCGGCTTCGTCGTCCAGGGCGGCGACCCGAAGGGCAGCGGATCGGGCGGACCCGGGTACCAGTTCGCCGACGAGCCGGTGCGAGCCGAGTACACCCTGGGTGCGGTGGCCATGGCCAACGCCGGCCCGAACACCAACGGCAGCCAGTTCTTCATCTGCATCGAGGACTGCCGCTCGAAGCTCGGCAAGCTCTACAACCTCTTCGGGTACGTCACCGGCGGCATCGAGGTCGCCCAGGCCATCGAGAAGGGTGACGTGATGCGCTCGGTTACCGTCACCGAGAAGACTGACTGACGAGCCGCCGGCCTCAGCGGCAGCGCTCGTACAGGAGGTAGTGGGGGCCCTGGTCACCGACCCGGCAGAAGCGCTCGGCCACGACCTGGTTGGGCTCGTTGGCGCCGAAGTCACGGGAGTCGTTGGGTTCGGACCAGGCATCCCAGACGTGGGAGAGCACCAGCCAGTCGGCCGAGGCCACCTCGTCGGCCAGGCCGGAGTCTCCGGCGTTGGCGATGCCGGGGTCCATCTCGATGTAGCGCGTCGCCGGCGTGGCCTGCGGGAACAGGAAGTAGAAGTAGGCGTCGCTGTAGGGGGTCTTTCGGAGGTCGGCGGTGCCCACGAAGAGGCGGTCGCCGGGGGCGATGCGGGCCTGCAACTCGTCGGTGACGCCCTGGGCGGTCGCGGCGATGTCCGCCGCGCCCAGGTAGAAGGTCCGGTCGCCGTTGCGCACGGCGTATCCGAAGTACTCGTCAGTGAGCGACTGACGGGTGAGGTCGGTCCAGGTACGGGCGGTGTAGGCGGGCAGGGCCAGGACCACGAGCACCAACGGGGCGAGGGCGGTGGCGGTGCGGATGAGGGTCGGCCGCATGCGCGCCGGAGCCTCCCCCACCCGGGCTGCGCGCTTCGCCGACCGCCGGCGCCGCTCGGCCCACCACTCCCCCCACTGCACGAAGGCGACGGGCAGGAACACCATGCACACACACGACACCCAGGCCAGGTGGGTCGTGTCGGGCCGCTGTAGCGCTTGGGGCAGCAGCCCGACGCCGAGGGCGCCGATGACGAGGAGCACCCGGCTGCGCGCCCGGTCGGGTTCCCGGCGCAGCGCCACGACCCCTGTCGCCAAGATGGCCACCGCGGCCACCGGAAGGGCCAGGAACCACAAGGTCACCTGGGCCGGCGGGCCGAGCATGGGTAGCGGCCACGGCGGGACCCGCAACAGGGCGACGGCCTGCAGGGCTCCCTCGAACCGTGACGGGTTCGGCGGGATCGGGAGAGTCCGGCCCCCCCGCAGCTCGAACACCGGCTGCAGGAACATTCCTTCGAACGACGGCCCCAGGCCGGCCGTGGCCAGGTGAACGACGATCGGCGCGATGCCCAGGACGGCACCGGCGAGCAGAGGGGCCAGGAGTAGGCGGCTGCAGCGGCGCCAGGCCAGGGCGACCACCGCGAGGCTCACACCGACGGCCAGGTCGGGACGGAACATCAAGGCCGTCCCGAACAGCACCCCGGCGCCGACCAGCCGCCAGAGAGCCCCTGAGTCACCGCCGTGCAGCCGCTGTGCGCCCCGGAGCGCCAACCCGCAGCCGCCGATGGCCAGAGCCACGGCGCCGTTCCAAGCCAGGGCGGTGAGCCCGATGGGCGTGATCACGAGCAGGACGCCGACCAGGCCGCACACCGTGGCCACACGCCGACCCCAGGCCAGGGCAAGCCAGAACAGGCCATAGATGATGCCGAGCTGCTGGGCCAGCCCGTACACCCGCTCCGCGGCCAGGCTCGTGCCCGCCATCTCGAACCAGGCCGCCAGGGCCCAGAGGCCGCCCGGCCCGTAGAGGTGGAGGAAGTCCCGGTTGGGGAGGTCGCCGGCCAGCACCCGCTCGGGGAAGACGAGCATGAAGCCCTCCTCCATGGGCGGGCCCTGGTACTGGAACAGGGCTGGGAGGGGGAAGGCGACCGCGACGGCTACGACCCCGACTGCGATCGCCGTCCCTCTCGGTCCGGCCACCAAGCGTCGCAGCCTCCGATGGAGGTCGGCCCAAGCCCCTCCCCACCCTCGGGCCGGCGGGGCCGAGTCGAGGTCCCGTGCCGCCCCCGGCGCGGCTCGGTCGCTTCGCGGTGTCAGGGTCGCGGTCATGCAGCGGTCACCGTGGCCCCGGCGGTCGCGGCCGCCGTCACGCCTGACTGCGGGCGCACACGGGCCCAGATGTGGTCGAGCGCCACACCGGCGCCGACGAGGAGGGCCAGCTCCAGCGGGGTGCGGAAGCGGACGGCGCCGTAGGCGTATACGGCAGTGACCAGCACCATCACCCCCAGGGCTAGGAGTGGCAGCGCCAGGACCCGCCGCCGACGGAGCAGGAAGAGGCCGGCGACGCCGACCGGGGCCAGCATCCACCACCCGATCTGCCCGGCCCGGGCCACACCCGGGGGTCGACCCTCGATCTGCAGGAACAGCACGGCCTGAGAGGGGCGGTAGAGGTCGAGCTCGCGCAGCACCCGGACGGCCACCACGGTGGGGATTCGGTCCGGGTTGTCGCGGGCGAAGGCGACCCCCTTGGCCCGCCAGTAGCGGGCCTTGTCGGCCTCGTCGCCGGGTGGTTCGCCGGTGCGCGCCCGCTCGCGCTGCTGGCAGTTGAACGACCAGTAGCCGAGGAACTCGCCCTCGTAGGTGTCGGAGCAGTTGGCGTAGTACAGGACCTCGTCGCTGTTGGTCGACAGCAGCACGAGGTCATCGAAGGCGCGCACGTTGCGCAGCGTCCATGGCGCCAGGAGGAGCAGCCCGACGAGACCGGCGACCAGCCCGGCCCGTAGGCGGTGGCCGAGGGCCAGACCCCGGCGCCGCCAGACGAGCGGGGCGACGAGGAGCGGGAACAAGAAGAGAGCCTCGCCTCGCGTGAGGGCGGCGGCCGCGATGGCCGCGCCGAGCGTCGCGGCGCGCCGTAGGTCGGGTTTCTCCCACCAGCGGTAGGCGGCCAGCACCGACAGGCCGATCATCGTGGTGTAGGCGCCCTCGGGCCACAGCGAACCGTCGATCACCCACAGGTTCGGGTACACCGCGACGAGGCCGGCGGTGATCAGGGCGGCGCGGTCGCCGGCCAGGCGGCGACAGATCATGGCTGCGACCACGACGATCGCCACGCCGATGACCGCAGCGAGCATCTTGTGGGCGAGGAAGGTCCGGGCCCCGACGAACGAGCCGACGGAGAGCCATGTCGACAGCAACGGAGGGTGGATCGCCGAGGGGACGGCCAGGCCCAGCTCGATCCAACGGAACGGCTCTGAGTACCCGACGCGGTCGACCAGCATGTTGGCCTGGTGGTGGTAGTAGAAGGGATCGCCCCCGTCAGGGTTGCGGCGCATGATCGACACCAGGGTGAGGAGACGCCAACCGAGGGCAACGACACCGATGGTGGCCAGCCGGGCGCCGAAGGGACTGAGGCGACGGACGCCATCGGTGCCGAAGCAGCGACGCCCTGCGGCACCCAGGCCGCTGCCGAGCAGCAGCGACCCGGCCACGGTGACGAGGAGGAGCGGTCCCAGCCGCTGGCTGTCGGCCGGGCCTCCGGCGCGCAGAGCCCAGAGCTGGGCGACGAGGGGCACGACCAGGAAAGCAGCGCCGAGCGTCCCCCGAGACCAGCGGGCCACCGCAGCGATCGCGTCGGTCCACGGGTGGTGCTGGCCGGGCGGGCCGGGGTGCAGCCCCCACAGCGCAGCCGCGCTGGCGACCATCACCAGCCCGACCCGAGCGACGACGGTGGAGGCGATGCCGTCGGGATCGAGGAGGCTGCCCGAGGCCGGTCCGGCGGCCCCGGCGACCAGGGCGAGGGCCACGATCCCTCCGAGGCGGGGCGCGGCGGCGCGCACGGCCGTAGTCGTCCCGGCCAACGGGCCGACCCCGCGGCGAGCCCCCGCGACGAGGGCGCCGACCACGACGCCGGCTCCGATCAGATCGAGCTGGGCGGGAGGCATCACCCGGGCGACGATGCCCCAGCCGGTCGGCTCGAGCGTGGCCACCACCAGTCGGACGATCAGGCCGACGACGGCGAGGACCACCCCGGCCAGAACGGCGACGTCGACCGTGCTGCGTGCAGGACGCCCCGGGCGCCGCAACCACCTCTCCCAGGCCGGCAGCAGGGCCCAGGCCACGATGGCGGTGGTCAGCACCCAGCTGTGGCCCAGGCGGCCCGCGCCACCCGGCGGCCAGGCCAGGTCTGCGTCGGGCGGGCGCAGAGGGGCGAGCAGCAACCAGTCGAGCACCACGTCGACCCACGTCGGGGTGGCGGCGTCGGAAGGGATCACCGCCCCGGCGGCGGTCGGGAAGCCGAAGGTCGCGACGGTCACGACCAGCCACCACGGGACCAGGACGGACCGCAGGCGACGTCGGTAGCCATCGAGCAGCGGGGGGACGCCGACGCCGTCGAGGGCCCGGCCGGTGACGCCGAGCTGGGCTGCGGCGGCACCGAGGACCAGCAGGACAGCGAGGCTCCCGTCGAGGCGACCCAGGGCCCGGCCCAGGCCGGTGCCGGTGGAACCCGAGTGGGTGGCTGACCAGGCCACCGCGAAGGCGACCACGGCTCCCAGTCGGACGAGCCACAGTCCCGACGCATCGCTGGCGCGAGCCCGCCCAGCGGCCCCTGAGGCCGTGACCGTAGGACCAGGGTCGGGCGCGCGGCGCGAGGGGCGCGGTGCGGTTTCCGTCGCAGCAGGCACTACCGCCCATCCTACGAGGCGTCGTCATCGCCCTCCCGGTACCCGCCAGCCGGCGACTCCCGAACGGCGAGGTCGGTCCCCGCTTCAGTCCTTGGTGGCCACGGCGTTGGGCGTGACGTTCACCTTGGGCACGTACTGCTCCTCGACCGCCGTGCGAGCGTCGCCACCGAGGGTGGCTCGGAGCTGGGCGCGACACGTCGGGCACGGTCCGTAGGTGGCCTCTTGGACCTCGAGGCAGCAGCGGGGGCAGACGAAGGCGAGGTCGCCCGCTGCAGCTTCGGGCGGCACCATGGCCTGGCGCCACGGCTCGATCGGGATGTCGGTGGTGGGATCGGGCGACGGCATGCTCCCGAGCATCGCAGACCGGCTCGGGGGCCACGGCCACCCCGGTTCGCCGCAGCGTCGAAGGCCAGCCAACCACCGGGCGTCGATCCACACCCCTCGGGCGGCGCTCCACCGCCAATCCACAGCTTGTGACCCTTCCCTCCCCCAGGGCGCCCGCCGTAGGTTGCCCACATGGCCTGCTTCGAGGTGACCCTGCGGGATCGGACCATCGAGGTGGTCGACGATGCCGACGCCTACCAGCAGGAGGGTCCGATGACGACCTTCTTCCGCACCGGCGAGGGACGCAGCACCGTCGACTCGTGGTCGCGCCGGGTGGCCAGCGTGCGCACCGCCGAGGTGCTGCTCATCCGGCAGGTCGGACACGGGTCGCCGGTGGCGACGAGCATCGAGGCGGCCACCCTGCGCTCGGCCTGAACCACCCGGGTGATGCCGGATCAGGGGGGCGGGTAGCGGTACGCGCTGGCCTGCTCGAAGTGCTGCGCGTCGGCCAGCTCCACGGGCTGGCCGGCCGGGCGGGCCCGTTGGAGCTCGTTGGCGAGGTCCTCACAGGTGCCCTCGTGGGTGCGGTAGGTCCCCGACCACACCAGCCAGACGGGCCGATCACCCGCCCGTTCAAGCGCCCGGCCCGCGACCTCGGCGGGCGACGCCTGTTCGAGTCGCTGCTCGTAGTCCACCCAGTCGACCAGCTCGGCACGCTCCAGGCGCGGGTAGGTCACGATGTCGGACCCGTCGGGCATCGCCCGGCCGAGCGACGGGCCCAGCTGGTCGGGACAGACCACGATGAGCGCCGCTCCCGAGCCGACCACCGGATCGAGCTCGATGATGGCCTCGGCCGCCTTTCCCGCCTGGGTGCGGGGCCGGCTCACCGCGGTTCGCACCGCCGAGACCGTCCCCAGCAAGAGCACGCCAGCCAGGACCACCCGGAAGGCGACGGCCCCACCGATGCGCGACGCCCCCACCGCTGCGAGCACCAGCACAAGGGGTGCGACCACAGAGAAGTAGCGGGTGGCGTAGGCGGTGTCGGCGCCGTAGGACGCCGCCGTGGCCAGCACCAACGTGGTGACCACGACGATGGCCAGCCGGCGCACCTCCGGCCGGGTGCGCAGATCGAGGTCGATGCGCGATCCGGTGCCGGGCGCCGCGAACAAGCCGAGGGCGCATAGCAGGCCCAGGGCCAAGCCGAGCAGGACCGATTCACCGGCGGGCCCGCCGCCGAGATCGATGATCGAGGCCGCCGCGATCTCGGTGGGCACGGCCGGCTCGGCCCACGGCGTACCCGTGTGGGCCGACTGGTAGAGCAGCGTGGGCATCCAGGGCACGAACGTCAAGCCCCCAACGACCAGCGCAGCCAGGACCCGCAGCGATGCGGTGCGCCGGCCCGGCTGGGATCGACGGTGGGCCAGCCCGGCCCGGACCAACAGGCCGAGGGCCGATGCACCGACCAGCCACAGCCCCCAGTAGTGGGTCCAGAGCAGGGCGCCGGTCAGCGCTGCCAGCGCAGCCAGGCGGGCGAGGTCGGGCCGGCGCAGGGCATGGTCCGACATCAGCCAGCCGGCCAGGACCAGCACCATCACCAGCTCGTACATGCGGGCTTCGGTCGAGTAGCGCAGGACGTAGGGGTTCAGGGCGACCATGAGGACCGCACCCCACGCCGCCCGGCGCCCACCGATGCGACCCGCCGCCAACCACGCCAGCGGGACGAGGGCCAGGCCGATCACGCCCGACAGTGATCGGATGGCCACATCGCCTTGGCCGAACAGCTCCTGCCAACCTCGGAGCAGCACGTAGTAGAGCGGCGGGTGACCGTCGCGCCGCAGGGCCGAGCCGATGTCACCCAGGGGCAACGAGGCGATGTTGGCGCTGAGGGCCTCGTCGAGCCACAACGGAGACCGCTGAAGGAACCGCAGCACCAGGCCGACGACCCCGATCACGACGAGCAGGACGACGTCGAGGACGCGGGCCCAGGCCCGGACCGGGCGGGCCAGGTCGACCGCCGGCCAGGGCTCCCACCGGTGCTCGCCCAGGTGCAGCGCAGGCTCCTCAGGAGCCGGGTGAGGCTCCGGCTCGTCGCCGTCGGGGGCGACTGCTGGGACCAAGGTGGGGTCGAGGGTCACCGCAGCAAGGTACGCGCGCGCCGGCTCGCAACTCGGGCACGGCTATCGGCTCGCCCTCTCGACGGGGGCGGCCGCGCGTCGGTCCAGCCCTGGGGGCACGACCGACAGTGCGGGGCGGTCACGCCGAAGGGTCTGCAGCGGGCGCTCCAGCGCGTACCAGCTCACTGCGGCGGCGCCCAGCCCGAGACCGAAGGCGCCGGCCAGGAGCGCGACCAGAGGCACTTCGGCGCCGGGTCGGTCGAGCCACACCGGGATCCGTTGCAGCAGCGGGAAGTGCCACAGGTACAACCCGTAGGAGACAGCGCCCAGCCACACGACGGGCCGGCTCGACACGATGGCGCGCAGGATGCCGTGCTCCTGGTCGCCGAAGACGGCCGGGACGAGGAGCGTGACGGCCACGAAGGCGAAGGTGGCCTGGCGGACTTGCCCGTAGGCGAGGTCGTAGCCGCCGGTGAGGTTGGGTGCGCCTGGGCCGTAGGCGAAGGCCAGCCATCCGGCGGCGGCGGCCGCCCACCACAGCCCGGCGGGGCGGGCCAGGCGGTCGAGCCGGGCCCGCAGTCCCGGGTTCCGGCTGGCGGCCACCGACAGGACCGCCAGCAGCATTCCGAAGGCGAACAGGTCGACGGTCGTGGGCAGCCAGGCGAAGGTCAGCTCGCCCATCCGCACCGGCCGCCCGTCGCCGGTGGTCGCCCACACCCGGTCGATGCCGGACACGATCACCCGCGCCGCGTAGCCCAGCACCACCAGGGCGACGGCCCCGGCCGCCTCCAGTCGCAGGGTCGGTCGGCCCCGTCCCAGTACCCGGCGCACGAAGAACGCCCACACTGGAACGAGGAGGTAGAAGGCGATCTCGGTGTTCAGGCTCCAGGCCGGCACCACGCCGTCGATGAATGTGTAGGCGTCGTAGATCTGCAGGAACAGGTAGTAGCGCCACGGTTGGTCGTCGACGGTGATCCACCCGAGGGCCCACAGCACGGTGAAGGCCAGCCAGTAGGCCGGCACGATGCGCAGGATGCGGCGCCACCAGAAGCGCAGCGGGCCCTGCACAGGACGTTGCTCCGCCCCGGCGGCCACGAAGGGTCGGTACAAGAGGAAGCCGGAGATGACGAAGAACACCGAGACGCCCATGTCGAGCACCGAGGCCGGCGTGTGCAGCGGCCCGGCCGCTGCCGGTCCGGCCACCGACACGGCGTGGAACACCACCACCGCCCCAGCGGCGAGGGCCCGCAGCCCCTCGAAGCACGGGAAGTAGGCCCGAACAGGGAGTGGCGCGGTAGCGTCGGTGACGTCGGTCGGCGGCCTCACCGCTACATCCGCACGGCGAGTGGCCATCGGCCTGAACTGTACCGACTGGTCCCCGTCGCGGCCATGACGGCGCGCCACCATGGGGACCCCAGCGGCCCCCGATCCGCCCCCGATCCACAGCGAGAGCCGAGAGAGTGCAGCGCCAGTGAGCGACGACACCATCACCGACGAGCCCAGCCCCGCCCCGGTGGCCGACGACCCCCTCGACCTCGTCATCATCGGGGCCGGTCCGGCCGGGCTCACCGCCGCTTACCAGCTCCACAAGCACGGCGTGGCGTCGACCATCCTCGAGTCCGATGAGGTGGTCGGTGGCATCAGCCGCACGGCGCAGCGCGACGGCTGGCGCTTCGACCTGGGCGGCCACCGGTTCTTCACCAAGGTGACCGAGGTCGAGGACTTCTGGCACGAGATCCTCCCCGACGAGGACTTCCTGCTGCGGCCCCGCAAGAGCCGCATCTTCTACGACGGCAAGTTCTTCGACTACCCGCTCAAGGCGTCCAACGTGCTGCGGAACCTGGGTGTCGTCGAGGCGGTGCGCTGCGTCGGCTCCTACGGCTGGGCCCGGGTGCGACCGCCCAAGGACCAAACCAACTACGAGGGCTGGCTCGTCGCCCGCTTCGGCTGGCGCCTCTACCGGACGTTCTTCAAGACCTACACCGAGAAGGTGTGGGGAGTGCCGGTCAGCTCCATGCCCGCCGACTGGGCCGCCCAGCGGATCAAGGACCTATCGCTCGGCAAGGCGATCATCAACGCCCTGCTCCCCCGCCGCAACCAGAAGGACATCACCTCGCTCATCGAGGAGTTCCAGTACCCGAAGTACGGGCCCGGGATGATGTGGGAGGTCTGCCGGGACAAGGTCGTCGCCCAGGGCTCCAAGGTCGAGATGGGCGCCAAGGTGACCCGGGTCCGCCACCACGGCGGCCGGGCCGTCGAGGTCACCAGCACCGACGCCAGCGGTGGTGCGACCACCCACCCGTGCTCGCACGTCATCTCGTCCATGCCCATCTCCGAGCTGCTGGCCGCAATGGACCCACCGGTGCCCGACGAGGTGCGCCAGGCGGCCGACGACCTGAGCTACCGCGACTTCCTGACCGTCGCCCTGGTGGTCCCGGCCGACGACGTGCCGTGGAACGACAACTGGATCTACGTCCACGCCAAGGACGCCGAGGTGGGCCGCATCCAGAACTTCGGGTCGTGGTCGCCGTACATGGTGAAGGCCGGCCACAACGTGCTTGGCCTCGAGTACTTCGTGTTCGAGGGCGACCGAACCTGGACCAGCGAAGATGAGGACCTAGTCGAGCAGGGCAAGCGCGACCTGGCCACCCTGGGGCTCATCGAGCCGGAGAAGGTCGAGGCTGGCTACGTCGTGAGGGTGCCCAAGGCCTATCCCACCTACGACGAGCACTACCGGGCCAACGTCGCCGTGCTGCGGGAGTGGCTCGAGCGCCACACGCCCAACGTCCATCCCGTCGGCCGCAACGGCATGTTCCGGTACAACAACCAGGACCACTCGATGTTCACCGCCATGCTCACCGTCGAGAACATCTGCACCGGGGCCGGCCACGACATCTGGGACGTGAACGTCGAGGAGGAGTACCACGAGACCCTCTCGGAGACCTCCACGGCCAAGCCTGGCTCCCGCGGCACCGGCCGCGACGCCCCGGTGATCGCCCGTTCCGAGACCGACAAGGTCCGCGCTGCGAGAGGGGTCGACACCAGCGCACCCCGGGCCTGACACGGCACTCTAGACGGGGACGGCCTCCGGAGCTGGCTCGTCGGCGGACTCGGGAACCGGGTCCACCACCGGTTCGGTGGCTAGCAGGGTGCGCAGGGCGAGCACCGCGACGGTGTAGGTGGCGAGGGCGATGACCATGACGGCCCGGAAGCCAAACGTCATCGACAGCAGCGTGGTGAGAACCGCACCGGCCACCGAGGCGAACCCGTTCACCGCCCACCCCCACGCCACGTACTCCCGCGACAGCGGGGTCAGGCGTGCCACCGCCCGCAGACCGAGGGGCATGAACATGCCCAGGCACACCCCTAGGGGCGCGAGCACCACGAAGGTCACCGCCACCCGCACCGCCAGACCCAGGTCGAACAGCGAGTCGGTGAGCGCCGGCAGGGCCAGCTCGTAGAACACCGTGAGGACGGTGAGCGCGCCCAGCAGGCCGAGCCCCGCCTTCCAGCCCCAGTCGACCACCCGCTCGCTCAGCAGGGCCCCGACACCGGTGAACAGCAGGATCGACGCCAGGGTGACGGTGAGGGAGTACGTCGGGTACCCGAGGAACAGCGTCAGGCGCTGGATGAGGGTGATCTCGAAGAAGAGGAAGCCGAAGCCCAGGCAGGAGAAGTAGAGGGCCGACACGCCTTTGCGAGGAAGCACCTTCCAGTCGCTCCGGATGGCCAGGAACGGCAGCAGCAGGAAGACGAGGGCGAAGAGGACGGCCACGCCCAAGAGCAGGAGCAGCACCCGCTCGCCGGTGCCGGCCTCGGGGTCGGCCGTGTCGATGGGCTCGGAGAAGTCGCCGACCACGTCGCGGTAGCGGGAGAAGTTCCAGAAGTAGGGCGCGTCGTCGGTGATGGGCCGGACGTCGTACTCGTAGTCGTCGTACCAGGCGTCGAGCTCGTCGTCGCCCAGGGTCATGATCTTGGAGGCGACTCCTCCGTCGGCCGGCGCCCCCGGGACATGGCGGACCGTGGCATTGGTGACCTCGGTGGTCTGGCCGGTGAAGCGGGAGACCTCGTCCTCGGTGAAGGGCGTCGGCTTCACGATGATGGTGGACACCGACGTCCCGCCCAGCTCGGTGGGACTGGTCGCGACGAGCACGTTTTCTGCCGGGTCGTCGATGCCCATCTGTGCGAGTGCGTGGCGGACCGTGCTGAGGTAGCGGGCCGTGCGGTTGGGCTTGGCCTCGTAGTTGACCTCACCGAACTGCGCGGCCAGGATGCCGTCGTCGGTGAGCTGGGAGAGGCTGGCTTGGATGGCGTCGGAGGTGTACAGGTAGCTCTCCGACAGCACGAAGGCTCCGGAGGTGGCCGCGTTGGCGGCGGCATAGCTGTCCGGGGCCGGGTACCAGACCAGGTCGTAGCGGCGCTCGCTGCGCTCTAGGTAGGACCGGCCGTCGTCGAGGATGTAGTCGACCCGCGGGTCCTGCGCGATGTTGCCCGAGTACTCGGCGTAGGTGTCCTGCAGCAGCCGATGGGTGATGGGGTTGAGCTCCACGGCGTCGACGTGCTTGGCGTCGAAGTACAGAGAGGTGAGGATCTCGTTGCCACCGGCGGCCCCGATGATCATGAGGTCCTCGGGCGGCTCGTCCAGGACCGCGAACGGGAAGGCCCTGGGGTCGGAGTCGTAGCGGCTCAGCGTGGACGGGTCGCCGTTGTAGCGCAAGATCCGGGAGCCGAGCAGGCCGTCGTGGTACAGGAGCAGCTCGCTCTCGACGACCCCGCCATCGACCCGGAAGATCGGGCTCCACTCCGAGAACAGCTCCGACCCCGGGACCGGCGGGTCCTTGCTGGCGTCGACTCGGACCTCGATGGAGCTGGCCGCCACGGTGGCCCCGACGAGCGCGACCACCAGTGCGGCTGCGCCCGCCAGCACCGGGGTGCGGCGGGTGGGGACGGCGCGTCCGAGGGCAACGGCGGCCAGCACCAGGCCGGCGAGCATGATGGCGATCGGCGGTCCCACTTCGCGGATGAGGAACACGGCGATGCCGCAGGCCAGCCCGGCGCCGACGAGATCGGCGAAGTAGAGGCGGCTGATGCGCTCGGTGCGTCGCCCGAACAGGGTGGCGATCATCACACCCACCATGGCGAAGGGCGCGAACAGGGCCAGGCAGATCACCAGGATGCGAGCCAAGCTGGCGAACGACTGGTTCTCGCCGTAGTCCCAGAGATCGTACGTGGTCACCGGCAGTCGGGCCATGACCACGAAGCCGATGACCACACTCACCGCCGCCAGCGCGGCCGAGATGCCCATGATCGCAGCGGTCGAGGCGCGCCGCAGGCGACCCGACAGGGCGACGGCCACGCCTCCGCTGCCGATGCCCAGCAGCGCCAGCCCGATGATGAGGTAGGTGTAGTAGTAGAAGAGCTTGAAGGAGATCACCCGCGTGTAGCTGATCTCCAGGAGCAACCCGGCGAAGGACACCAGGAAGATGTCCACCAGGTCATGGCGCGGCAGGCGACCCGATGCTGAGCCGCCTGCCGGCTCGGCCGACGCGACGGACGGGGATGCCGAGTTTCCGCTCATCGAGGCGACGTTAGGAGACCAGCCTCGTCCTCCTGGGGTCCCCCTCGAAACCGGACGGGGAGCAGAGCGGCGGCGCAGACGATCAGGAGCGGCACGGCGGGGACCTTGAACCGGGGCTCGCCGAAGGTCACGAGCGGCGGCAGGATCAGCCCGACCACGGTCAGGGGGACGATGATCTGCTCGCCCCGCCGCGACCAGACCATCCGGGCCGCGCCAGCCAGCCCGGCGACGCCCACCACATACCAGGCGCCGTTGCTCAATCCCGACAGCAGCCGGGCCGCTCCGGGGTCGAGCCACGGGTCGAGGTCGTAGGACTGCACCGCTCGGAGTGCGTCGTCGTCGCGCTCCACCGTGATCGCGAGTCGCCGGAAGGTGAGGCGGGGTTCGTCGCGCCATCCGCGCCGCCAGGCCCTCAGCCCCCGACCGATCTTCTCCCGGTCGGATCGGACCTCAGGCCCCGGCCCGTCCTGCACGCCGGTCCCGGTGGAGCATTCGAGGGCCAGGCGGAACCCTCCGTTCGCGCCCGGTCCGTGGCCGATGCAGAGGTTGTCACCGGTGTTGGTCGACAACACGACGGGAGCGTCCATGCGGATGAGGTTGCGCACCGTCCACGGCGCCACGCACAACGCGGCGACGCCGACCAGGACGGCCAGGTCCCGCCCGGTGCGACGCCAGCCGCGACCGGATGCCAGCCATCCGACGCCGACCGCGCCGAGGACCCCGACCGACACCGGCCGGACCAAGACCACCGCGCCCAGCAGCACCCCCGCGCCGACGAGCCGGCGCGCCGTCATGCCGGTGGGCCACGGACCAGCGCTTGGGGGAGGCACCAAGGCGACGAGGAAAGCCAGGAGGACGGCGATGGCCAGCGTCTCGCTCAGGAGCGTGCCAGTGTGCAGCACCAGGCTGGGCATCACCGCCACGAGAGCCGCCGCCGCCGCACCGGCCCACGGCGACAACAGCCGCCGGCCCAGCACCGCGACCAGCACGACCGATCCCGCACCGAGGGCGGCCTGGACGAGCCCCGCGGCGAAGGGCACGTCGTCGGGCAGCGGCGAGTGGGTGACGACCCAGTCGATGATCCCGAGGAACCAGGGGTAGCCGGGCGGGAAGTAGGCGGTGGGTTGGCCGGTGAGGGGCTCGACCATCCCCCGGCCCTCGCCGATGGCCCGGGCGTAGCCCCGGTATCGGGCCGGGTCGAACAGGCCCTCGGGATCGCGCTCGGCCACCACCACCCACACGACCCGTAGCACCAGCCCCAAGGCTGTCGCGGCGGCCACGGCGGCCGACGGCCGGTCCGAGCGCAGCGTGCCGGCCAGTCCCTCGAGGCGCGCCCGAAGCGTCACGGTCACACCTGCGGCGGGGACGAGCCGGCCACCCGTGCCCGGGTGCGGTCCCGGCCCCGCCCTCGGCGCAGGCCCTCCCTCGCCCCCCACCAGCTGACACGCGCCATCGACTCCACGATGATGCGGGCCGACATCTTCGACGTGCCCCATCGCCGGTCTCGGAACTCGATCGGCACCTCCACGATGGCACCGCCCCAGGACACGATGCGGAACGCCATCTCGGTCATGAAAGCGTAGCCGTTGGCCTTGGTGGTGCCGTACCCGATCGCGTGCAGCGTCGAGACGCGATAGGCGCGGAAGCCGGACGTGGCGTCGCGGACGGGGAGGGAGAGGACGAAGCCGGTGTAGCGGTTGCCGTAGCGCGACAGGGCTCGACGGTGCAGGGGCCAGTCGGGCGTGCGGCCGCCGGGGACGTACCGGGATCCGATGACCAGGTCGGCTCCCGACTCCAGCTCGGCCAGCAGCACCGGTATCAGCGCCGGATCGTGGGAGAAGTCGGCATCGAAGGTCACGAGGGCCTCGGCACCGGTCGCCAAGGCGTGCGCGAAGCCCGCCCGGTAGGCGTTGCCCAGCCCGTCCTTGGCGGCCCGACGCAACACGTCGACCCCTCCCACCTCGACGCCCACCCTCTCGGCCACCTCGGCGGTCCCGTCGGGGCTGTTGTCGTCGACGACGAGGATGGCGGCCTCGGGCGCCGCGATGCGGATGGCTCGCAGCAGTGGTTCGACGTTTTCGCCCTCCTCGTAGGTGGGGACGACGACGACGGAACGCACGGCCGGCGACACTACCGTCGGGCCCCGAGCAGCCCCGGCAACGTCGGTCCCCGGTCCGGACCGGGCTGTGGATGTTCTCGGCTCCGGAAGGTCGGCCACTACTGTCGGCTCGTCATGGCCGAGCGCACCCGGGTCGTCGACGCGCCCGATGTCAGCGAGGAGCCCGAGCGGGGAGAGGGATGGGCCGGACCCAGGCTCCGCCTCTTCGCCCTGACCTTCCTGATGCTGTTCGCCCAGCTGGCTCTCATCCGCTGGCTGGGTGCCGAGGTCTTCTACCTCTCGTACTTCTCCAACTTCGTGCTGCTCGGGAGCTTCCTCGGCATAGGCCTCGGCTTCCTGTGGGCCGGACGCGGGGGGCGGCAACTGTTCCCGTTCGCGCCGCTGCTGCTGGGCGGGCTGGTGCTCTACGTCCAACTGTTCCCTGTGCCCCTCGAGGTCCGCACCGAGGGCCTCATCTTCTTCGACACCATCGAGCCCAAGAGCGCCATCCCTCGCGAGCTGGTGCTGGTCATCTTGTTCGTGGCTGTCGCCGCGGTCATGGCGTCCATCGGCGACGGGGTGGCCCGCACCTTCGGACGCTTCGAGCCGCTCGAGGCCTACCGGCTCGACCTCCTCGGCAGCCTCTCGGGCATCGCCGCCTTCGCCGCCTTGTCGTTCCTGGGGGCTCGCCCGTTGATCTGGGGCGTGGTGATCGCGGCGATCTTCGCCCTCACCATCGCCCCTCGGCCCACCTGGCGGCCGGCGGTGGCCGCCGTCGGAGTGGTCGCCCTGCTGGTGCCGTTCGGCATCGAGGCGGCGCGCGATGACGTGGTCTGGTCGCCCTACTACCGCATCCAGTACGAGACCAACAGCGACGGCGGCATCAACACGACGGTCAACCAGAGCCCTCACTGGACGCAGATCGCGACCCAGGACAACGCCCTCTACGAGTTCGTGTACGAGAACATCGCCGAGCCCGAGGGCGGTCGAACCCTGGTCATCGGGGCCGGGTCGGGCAACGACGTGGCCTCGGCCCTTCGCCGGGGGGCGTCGGAGGTCGACGCCGTGGAGATCGACCAGCGCCTCGTCGACCTGGCCCGTCAGTCGCACCCCGACGACCCCTGGACCGACCCCCGCGTCGATGTCCACGTCGACGACGGTCGGGCCTTCCTCGAGCGCAGTGACGACCAGTGGGACAAGATCCTGCTCGCCCTGCCCGACTCGCTCACCTTGGTCCAGGGGGCGTCGTCGGTGCGCCTGGAGTCGTACCTGTTCACCGTCGAGGCGGCCCGCACTGCCCGCGACCGCCTGGCGCCGGGCGGGGTGTTCGCCATGTACAACTTCTACCGCCAGGACTGGCTGGTCGACCGCTACGCCAACACCCTCGAGCAAGCGTTTGGCACCACCCCCTGCGTCAAGAAGATCGGGGCCTTCAACCTGTCGGTGCTCATCGCATCGGAGGATCCCGACGCCGTCGAATGCCCCGCCGACTCGGTGTGGGCCGGTGCGAGTGCGACCGACGCCCCCGAACCGGCCACCGACGACCACCCGTTCCCCTACCTCCGCGACCGCAGCATCCCCGCCCTGTACCTCGTGACGGCTGGGCTCATCCTCGCCTTCTCGCTGGTCGCGGTGCGCCTCGTCGGTGGGCGCCTGGGCGGGATGCGCAGCTACGCCGACCTCGTCGCCATGGGGGTGGCGTTCCTGTTGCTCGAGACCAAGGGAGTGGTCGGCTTCGCCCTGTTCTTCGGAACGACGTGGCTCGTCAACGCCCTGGTGTTCATCGGGGTGCTGGCCTCGGTGCTGATGGCGGTGGCCGTGTCCCGGCGCGTCTCGTTCGCCCATCCCGCGCGCCTCTACGGCGTCTTGCTGGCGGCGCTGGCCGTGGCCTGGGTCGTCCCCCCGGCCACGCTGCTCGACCTGCCGGTGGTACCCCGGTTCCTCGCGGCGGTGACCCTCGCCTTCTTCCCCATCTTCACCGCCAACCTGGTCTTTACCCAACGGTTCAAGGAGACTGCTCACTCGACGACCGCCTTCGGCGCCAACCTGGTCGGGGCCATGGTGGGCGGGCTGCTCGAGTACCTGGCCCTGGTCACCGGCTACCGCACGTTGCTGCTCGTGGTCGCTGCGGCCTACGGCGTCGCCTTCTTGCTCGGCCGCCGCCAGCTCTCCGGGGCGGTGGCGGCGGGATGAGGGACAGAGGCAGGGTCGTCGCCCGGTCCGGGCCGGCGTAGGGCCGGTGCTCGCCTACGAGCGGCAGATCGTCGAGGCCCTGCTGACCGAGGAGGACCCGGCGCTGCGTCGGGCCGTCGTCGACCACGTCGACGCTGCCCTCGCCGCCATGCCGGAGCCCATCCGCCTCGGCTTGGCCGCCGAGACCGTCGCCCTGTCCGCATGGGCCACCGGCCGTCGCTGGACCCGGCGGTCGCGGTCGCCGGGCGCCCAGGTCGCGTGGCTCGACGTCCACCCGGTCGGGGTCGTTCGCCAGTGGGTGCGGGCGCTGCGGTCATTGGTGCTGTTCGCCGAGAACGAGATGGCGCCATGAGCACCCTCGACACCGAGGTCCTGGTCGTCGGCTCGGGCGCGGGCGGGGCCACGACGGCGGCGCTGCTGGCCGAGGCCGGGCGCACGGCCACCGTGGTCGAGGAGGGGCCGGCCGTCGACCCCGATGCGCTCGAGCCGTTCTCGCTCGAGGAGATGGTGGCCAAGTACCGCCACCGGGGCCCAGCCGGGGCCCTCGGCCTGCCGCCGATCGCCTACGCCGAGGGGCGCTGCGTGGGTGGCAGCACCGAGATCAACAGCGGGCTGTGGCACCGCCTCCCCGCCGAGCTCACCGACGACTGGCGCCGCCGCTACGCCATCGACGACTTCGAGCCCGGCGTCCTCGATCGGTACGCCGCCGAGGTGGAGGCCGACCTCGGGGTGTCGACGCTGCCGGGCGACCCGCCCCGGTCGTCGGGCCTGCTCGACGAGGCGGCCAAGGCTCTGGGGTGGCGTTCGATGGAGTTCCCCCGCGCCTTCCGCTACGACGATGCCGGCCGGGGCACCAAGCAGACGATGGCCCGCACCTACCTGCCACGGGCCGCCGCCGCCGGGGCCGAGATCGTGGCCGACTGTCGGGTCGCCCGACTGGAGGTCGACGGGGCCCGGGCTCGGGGCGCCCGGTGCCAGCGCACCCGGCCCGACGGCACCGTGGAGGACCTCGAGGTCCGGGCCGACCACGTCATCGTCTGCGGTGGGGCGATCCACTCCCCCGCCCTGCTGCAGCGCAGCGGCATCCGACGGGGGATCGGGCGTGGGCTGAAGCTGCACCCGACCATCAAGATCGCGGCCCGATTCCCGTTCACGCTCGACCACGGCGACGTGCCGATGCACCGCATCACCGAGTTCTCGCCCCACCTCACCATCGGTGGCTCGGCCAACCGCCGGGGCCACGTGGCCATGGCCCTGGCCGAGTCGGCCGAGCCCTTCGACGCGGCCCTGGCCGACTGGGAGCGGGTGAGCGTGTACTACGCGGCGATCCGCAGCGTCGGCTCGGGGGCGGTGATCGCCGTGCCCGGGCTGGCGTCGCCTCTGGTCCTGTACCGGCTCACCCCCGCCGACATGAGCACGCTGGCCCGGGGCCTGGTCCACCTGGGTGAGGCCCTGCTGGCGGCGGGGGCGACCGAGCTCTACCCGTCGGTCGCCGGAGGGGGCGTGGCCCGCACCCGGGCGGACCTGGGCCGCTGGTGGGACCGGGTCACGCCAGCCACGGCCAACCTGATGACGGTCCATCTGACGTCCAGCATCCGCATGGGCGAGGACCGCCGCCGCACCGGTACCGACAGCTACGGCCGGGTCCACGACTTCGAGAACCTCTGGGTCAACGACGCGTCGCTGCTCCCCGACGCCCCCGGCGTCAACCCCCAGGCCGGGATAATGGCCATCGCAGCCCGCAACGCTGCCGCCTTCCTCGCCTGACGCCACCACCCATCGGTACTGATCGAGTGCCGGGAGGATCGAGGCCGGGAGTACCCTCCGCCAGTGCTCTTGGCGACGTGCGATGAGCTCTGATCCGGCGGCGACCGTCGTCGTGACCGGGGCCGCCGGATGGCTGGGCCAGAACCTCGTCCGGGCCCTGGCCCCGACCCGGGATCGGGTCCGAGCGCTCGTCCAGGCCCCCTCCGAGGCTCCCCTGCTCGAGCTGGCCGGACCCTCCGTCGAGGCGGTCGTCGGCGACGTGCGCGACCCCGACGCCGTCGACCGCCTCTTCGCGGATGTCGCCGGCGCCACCGTCGTCCACGCCGCCGGTGTGATCCACCCCGACGGTCGCACCCGCCCGTTCTTCGACGTCAACGTGGGCGGGACCCAGATGGTGCTCGACCGGGCCAGACGGGCAAGAGCCGGCCGCTTCGTGCACATCTCGTCGAACTCCCCCTTCGGCGCCAACGCGGCGCCGACCGACCGGTTCGACGAGGGGTCGGCACCGAACCCTTACCTGGCCTACGGGCGGTCCAAGCTCGACGCCGAGGACCTGGTGCGGCGAGGCTTCGGTCGTGGCGACATCGAGGCCGTGATCCTGCGCCCACCCTGGTTCTACGGACCGTTCCAGCCCCGACGCCAGGACCGGTTCTTCTCGGCGCTGCGGCGCGGCCGGTTCCCGATGGTGGGCGACGGCCGCCAGCAACGGTCGATGGTCTTCACCGGCAACCTTGTCCGCGCCTGCCTGGCCGCCGAGGTGGCCGATGGCGTGGCCGGACGGGCGTACTGGGTGGCCGACGCCGAGCCCTACGAGCTGAGGCGCATCTTCGCTGGGGTGCGCGAGGCCTTGGAGGCCGAGGGCCTAGCCGTGTCGGGTCCCGACGCGCCCCGGCTGCCGCGGCGCGTGGCCGACCTCGCCGCCCGGGCCGACGCCCTGCTCCAAGGCGTCGATCGCTACGTGCAGCCGGTGCACGTGCTGGGCGAGCTGCGCGACACCATCGCCTGTGACATCGGCCGGGCGCGGGCCGAGCTCGGCTACGAGCCCGAGGTGTCGCTGGTCGACGGCATGCGGGCCAGCATCATGTGGTGCCTCGAGCGGGGACGTCGCCTCTGATGGCCCGCACCGTGCTGGTCACCGGGGGCAGCGGGTACTTCGGCACGCTCCTGGCCGAGCAGGCCGCAGCGTGGGGTCATGATGTGCGGATCTTCGACCTGGCTCGTCCCGGTCCGGACACGACAGCCGAGGTGGTGATCGGCGACGTGCGCGACCGCACGGCCCTGCGCTCTGCGTGCGAGGGCGTCGACGTCGTGCTGCACAACGTGGCCCAGGTGCCGCTGGCCAAGGACCACGACCTGTTCTGGTCGGTCAACGTGGTCGGGACAGCCAACGTCTTGCTCGCCGCCCGTGACGCCGGGGTGGGGAAGGTCGTGCACACCTCCTCCAGCGCCATCTTCGGCATCCCTGAGGGCAATCCCATCACCGAGGCAACGCCGGGACGTCCCCTGGAGGCCTACGGCCAGGCCAAGCTGGAGGCCGAGGTCCTGTGCCACGAGGCGGCGGCGTCAGGACTCGACGTGAGCATCGTCAGGCCCCGCACCATCCTCGGCCACGGTCGCCTCGGCATCATGGCCGTGCTGTTCGAGTTCGTGGCCGAGGGCGCGCCCGTCTTCGTACTGGGCGGCGGCACCAACCGCTACCAGTTCGTCCACGCCGACGATCTGGCCGACGCCGTGCTGCGGGCCGCCGACCGCCCCGGACCGGCCACCTACAACATCGGGGCCGACGACCCACCCACCATGCGCGAGACGATCAGCGCCCTCGTCGACCACGCCGGCACCGGCTCCCGGGTGCGGTCCCTGCCGACCGGGCCCGCCGCGGCGGCCATGCGGGCGTTGGCCGGAGCCGACCTCGTGCCCTTTGCTCCCTACCACTGGCTGCTCTACGGCGAGTCGCTGTGGTTCGACACGACCCGGGCTCACGACGAGCTGGGCTGGGCGCCGCAACACTCCCACGCCAGCATGCTCATCGAGTCCTACGAGTGGTATCTGACTCACCGCAGCACCCTCAACGAGCCCGGGCGCTCCCACCACCAGTCACCGGTCCCGCTCGGACTGCTGCGGCTCCTGAAGCGGCTGCCGTGAGCACCCGGACCATGACCGCTGCGACCCGCCGACCTCAGCGGCAGTCGGCCACCGCTGGGGAGCCGTCCGCCGACGGATCCCTCGATGACGACGAGCATCGAGCCGACGCCACGATCCCCGCCGGCAGCCGGGCTGTGGCCGTCGCCGTGGCCGTGGCCCCGTGGCTGGCGGTGGCCGTCCCGCTGGCGGTGGCTGCGGTGGCGGTGCGCAACCCGCAGTGGCACCCCATAGCGGACCTGGCTCAGACCGAGCTGCGGGTCCGCGACGTGGGTGGAGGTGACACGCCCCTCATCGGCCTGGCCGGTCGCATCGGGCCCCTCGGCGATGCCGGTAGCCATCCCGGCCCGCTCAGCTTCTGGCTGTTGGCCCCGGTCTACCGGCTGCTGGGGGCGACGGCGGGGGCACTCTCGACCGCGGCTGCGGTGACCCATGCCCTCGCCGCCGCGGTTGCGGTGTGGGTGGCCCGCCGGCGCGGAGGACCGGGACTCGCGGTCGCCGTCGGGGCCGCCCTGGTGCTGTTGGTGGTGGCCTACGGACCCGGGATCTACGTGGAGCCTTGGAACCCGTACCTGCCCGTCACCTGGTGGGTGGTCTTCCTGCTCGCCGCCTGGTCGGTCCTCGACGACGACCTGCCGATGTTGCCGGTTGCGGTCGGCGCAGGATCGTTCTGCGCCCAGACCCACCTCCCCTACCTCGGCCTGGTGGCGGGGCTCGGCGCCGCGGTGGTCGCTGTCTCTGTGTTCCGGGGGTGGCGCAGGACCCGAAGTGGGTTGCATTCAGACGACGGGGACCGCGCAAACGCCACGCGCTTCGCATCTGGGGGAGCTTGGCGGTGGTGGGTGGCGGCGGGGTTGTTGGGCCTGGTGCTGTGGATCCCCCCTCTGATCGACCAGGCCACCGGCACCGGGAACCTCACGAAGATCCGCGAGACCTTGTCGAACCCCGAGGAGGAGCCGGCCGGTGTGACCCAGGGCGCCCGCGAGGTCGTCGACCGGCTCGACCCGGTCACGATCGTCGCCGGGATCGAGACCGACGTCCCCCGCACGACGGAGTGGAGCGTCGCCGGGCTGGCCCTGCTGCTGACATGGATCGCCGCTGCGGTCGTGGCCGTGCGACGAGGGTCCCCTCCACTGCGCCGACTGCACGTGGTGCTGCTGGCCGGCCTGGGGCTGGCGTTCACCTCCGCCGCCCGGGTGTCGGGGACCCTGTGGTTCTACCTGTTCCTGTGGTGCGTCACCCTGACCGTGCTGATGCTGCTGGCCGTGGCCTGGACGATCGTCGCCGCGATCGAGCCCCAGATCCGATCGTCGAGCCAGCGCCTGGTCATCCGACGCGCCGCGGTGGCCGTCGCCGCCCTGGTGGCCTTGGGCGGTTCGGCCGTGGCGACGGTCCGTCACATCGACGCCGAGCCCGCCCGCAGCGACCTCTCCGCCACCCTCGGCGTGGTCAGTGCGGACACCGAGTCGGCGCTTCTGTCAGGCGACGTGGCGGGTGGGGGCCGCGACGGTCGCTACCTCGTGCGGTGGATCGACCCGGTCACGATCGGCTCCCAGGGCGTCGGCCTGGCCAACGAGCTGGAGCGGGCCGGGTTCGACGTCGGAGTCGACGCCATCCACGGCGCCGGGGCCACACGTCACCGGGTGCGACGGGCCGCCGACGCCACCGCCCTGGTGCAGCTCGTGGTCGGCCCCGAGGTCCCTGTCTGGCAGGCTCGCGACGACGCCGAGCAGGTTGCCTACACCGACCCCCGCACGGCCCGCCAGCGGGCCGAGTCGGCCCGCCTGGTCCGCAGGGTCGACCGCCGCCTGCGCGCCAGCGGCCGTGACGACGAGGCCGATGCGTGGGCCCAGAACCAGTTCACCGCCGCCCTGCAGCCGGGCATCCCCGACGCGATCCTCGACGACATGATCCGCGTCCTCGACCTCGGTGCCCCGGTGGCTGTGTTCGTCGCCCCATCGCCCCGGAGCTAGTGCCGTGACAGCGAGTGGACGTTGCCAACAGCGTCCTAGCGAGCGGCTCGACGGCGGGTGCGCAGTCGGATCTTGGCCAGGATCCACAGGGCCTCGACGCCGTCGGTCCACTCGATCTTCTTGCCGTCCTCGCGACCGCGGGCCCGATAGGAGATGGGGACCTCGAAGATGCGCTCGCCCCGGGCCAACAGCTTGCCGGTGACCTCGGCCTCGATGCCGAAGCCCGAGGAGCGGATGCCCAGCTCGCGCCACAGGTCGCGGGGCGCCAGCTTGAGGCAGGTCTCGACGTCGGTGAGCCAGGCGTCGAAGAGCATGCTTGCCCACAGAGCCACCACCTTGTTGCCGAGCACGAACCAGAAGGAGTAGGCGGCGTGGCCACCGTAGGAGCGGGCCCCGTAGACGACCGTCGCCTCGCCGGACAGAGCGGGCGCGCACAGCGACGGCAGATCGGCCGGGTCGTACTCGAGGTCGGCGTCGAGGATGGTCAGCAGGTCACCCCGGGCCTCGTCGAAGCCCCGCCGCAACGCCGCCCCCTTGCCCTGGTTCGGGCGCTGGTGCACGAGGCGGACCCGCGTGCCGTCCACCAGGTCCTCGACGGTGTCGGTGCATTCGTCGGTGGAACCGTCGTCGACGACGACGACCTCGGTGGGCAGGGGCATGTCCACCGCCAGCAGGCGCTCCAGCGCGGTGCGCAGCGTGGCCCGCTCGTTGTACACGGGCATGACGACCGTGAGCATCTCGGGTCGAGACCGTGCGGGGTCGCGCGCCTCCGGCGCGGCTCGGGGCTCCACCACGTGTCGTCGCCCGGTCAGTACGGCCAGACCGACGGGTCGTGGCCGAGCAAGCGGGTCAGGGGGCCCAGCTTCGCTGTGATGAGGACCTTGATGAGCACGTTGCGGGCGAACCACGGCAGCTCGAGGGCCTGGTGCACTGCGTTGGCCACCCGGGCCTTGGGGCCCAATCGTTCGCGCCGGTACTCCGTCATCGACTCCGAGCGACCCACGTAGCGCCAACGGGTGCCGGTGAACAGCTCAGCGATGATGGCCAGGGTCACGCCGATGGAGCTGAAGGAGTCGTGGATGAGCATGGTCCCGCCGTCGGAGACACGAGCCCCCCACTCGTGGATGTCGGCCCGAGCCGGCCCGTAGCGGTGAGCGCCGTCGATGTAGAGGAGGTCGACGGGGTCGGCCACCTCGGCGTGGGCCTCGTCGGACATGCGTCGCACGTGGCGTACCCGGTCGCGGACCCCAGCCTGGTGCAGGTTGCGTAGAAAGACCTCGTGGTCCCGGGCGGCTTCGTCGACGAACCCGTCGATCTCCTGCGGGCCGCGGTCGTTGCCGGCGTGGGGGTCGATGGCCACGACCTCCACCGAGGCGTCCGCCGCTCGCAACAGGACCACGGTGGAGCGGCCCCGGAAGCTGCCGATCTCGACGATGCGCCCGTCGGCTCGGACCCGGCGGGCGGAGTCCCACAGGAGCCGAGCCTGGCCGTTCGTCATCCACCCCTCGACGGCGGCCACGTCGTCGAGCGTCGTGGCGAAGTCCGTCGCCACCGCTGCGCCGCCGGCGTCGGACGGGTCGAGGGCGGGTTGAGTTTGGGCGGTCATCGATGTGGTGCGCTGCTCGGGTGGGGTCCGGGTGCGGGCCACGGGGCCCGGTGATCCGCCGAACCGAGGCCCGTGCCCTAACGTGAGACGGCTGCCCGAAGGGCGGCGAGGGGTCTTACCCTACTCGGGAGCCCACCCTGACCTCGTGATCCGTTGACGCCCCACACCGTGCTCCCCGCCTTGTTGCCGGCGGCCCCCAAGCTCGGCGACATCGCCGCCGCCGCCGACCTGCGCCGTGTCCACATCATCGCCTGGCGAGACCTCGACGACGTCGAGGCCGGGGGTTCGGAGGTCCACGCCGCGACGGTGGCCCGCCTGTGGGCCGAGGCCGGCCTCGAGGTCCTGATGCGCACGTCGTGGGCCCAGGGCCACCCCAACCACGACCGGCGCGACGGCTACGAGGTCGTGCGCAAGGCCGGGCGCTACCAGGTGTTCCCCCGGACCGCCCTGGCCGAGGTGCGCCGGACCTACGGCCATCCCGACGGGTTGGTCGAGGTCTGGAACGGGATGCCGTTCTTCACCCCACTCTGGGCCACCGTTCCCCGGGTGGTGCTCCTGCACCACGTCCACGCCGACATGTGGAAGATGGTGCTGCCGCCCAACCTGGCCCGAGCCGGCGACACCCTCGAACGGCGCGTGGCCCCGCTCGTCTACCGGCGCAGCCGGATGATCACGCTCTCCCCGTCGTCGAAGGAGGAGATGATCGAACTGGGCTTCCGGGCCGATCGGATCGACGTCGTCCCCCCGGGCATCGACCCCCGCTTCACGCCCGGCGGACCCAAGGCCGGCCCCCCGCTGGTGTTGGCCGTGGGCCGCCTCGCTCCGGTCAAGCGCTTCGATCGGCTCATCCGGGCCGCCGCGATCGCCCGAGGCACCAGCCCCGACCTCCGGCTCGTCATCGCCGGGGTCGGTCCGTTGCGCCACGAGCTCCAAGACCTCATCGACGGGCTGGGCGCCCAGGAGTGGGCCACCCTGGTTGGTCGGGTGTCCGACGACGAGCTGCTCGGCCTGTACCGACGGGCGTGGGCGGTCGCGTCCTCCTCGGTGCGAGAGGGGTGGAACATGACCCTGACCGAGGCCGCCGCCTGCGCCACCCCGGCGATCGCCACCCGCATCGCGGGTCAGGTCGATGCCGTGGCCGAGGGGGTCAGCGCCCTGCTGGCCGACGACGGTGACGAGCTGGCCCAGCACCTGTCCGCGGTGACCTCCGATCCGGGCCTCCGCGATCGGCTGGGCGCGGGAGCCCTCGAACATGCGACCCGCTTCACCTGGGACGCCACCGCCCGTGCCATCCTGAGCGCCCTCGGCGAGGAGGCCGAGCGCTGGCGGGACCGCCCGTGGCGAGCGTGGCGGGCGTGGTGAGCCACCTGCGGTCCGACGACGTGGCCCTGCGCCAACCTCGACGCACGCGCCGGCGGGTCTGAACGTGGCGGCGGCGACGGTGGCGGCTCCGGCGCGCCCGGACCGGGGTGGGCGAGGCGTGGGTCGGGTGGCGGCGCTGGGCGACTGGATCCCGGTCGTGGCCCTGGGTCTGGTCTGCTACGTGCCCCTGCTGCTCACCCATCGAGGCCGGGTCGGGGCCGACACCAAGTCATACCTGTACCTCGATCCGGGGCGACTCCTGGGTCGAGCCTGGTCGATGTGGGATCCGAACGTCGGGCTGGGCACCGTTCCCCACCAGAACATCGGGTACCTGTGGCCGATGGGACCGTTCTTCTGGCTGGCCGAGACCTCCGGCCTCCCCGATTGGGTCGCCCAGCGCCTCTGGCTCGCGTCGATCCTCTTCGTGGCCGGCCTCGGCGTCCGTTACCTGATGCGGAGCCTCGACCAGTCCGGGCCCGGGGTGGCGGCGGCCATGTTCATCTACGCCCTGTCGCCCTACGTGCTCACGCTCGGCGCCCGGATCTCGGCGCTGCTGCTGCCCTTCTGCGGGCTGGGCTGGCTCCTGGGCTTCACCGTTCGAGCGGCCCGCGAGCGCACCTGGGTCCACCCCGCCCTGTTCGCCCTAGCCGTGGCGACGTTCGGGTCGACCAACGCCACGGCCCTGCTCCTCGTCGGCTTGGCCCCGGCCCTCTGGTTGCCCTACGTCACCTTCGTCCGGCGCGAGCTGCCGCTCCGCCCTGCGCTCGGGGTGGCCGCTCGCATAGGGCTGCTCTCCGTCGCCGCCTCGCTGTGGTGGATCGTCGGGCTGTGGTGCCAAGGCGCCTTCGGCATCGACGTGCTGCGCTACACAGAGACGGCCCGTACCGTCGCCGAGGCCTCGACCGCGCCCGAGCTGCTGCGAGGGCTCGGGTACTGGTACTTCTACGGCGGGGACAAGCTCGGCGCCTGGATCGAACCGTCGCCCGCCTTCACCCAGAACCCGGGCCTGATCGCCGTCACCTACGCCCTGCCGGTCATCGGGCTGCTGTCGGCGGCCGCGGTGCGCTGGCGCGACCGCAGCTTCTTCGTCCTCCTCGTCGTGATCGGCCTCGTCATCTCCGTCGGGGCGCACCCCTGGGATCGTGGCGCTCCCCTCGGCCGGGGCGTGCAGGTCTTCGTCCAGTCCCAGGCCGGGCTGGCCATGCGCAGCCTCCCCCGCGCGGTGCCGCTGCTGACTCTCGGCCTCGCCGTGCTCACCGGCACCGCGGTGACGGCCCTCGGCCAGCGGGCGCGTCGCCTCGAGTGGCCCGCCGCCGGCGCCATGTTGATCCTCGCCGTGGTCGCTCTGCCTCCGCTCTGGCGGGGCCAGATGGTGGCCAACAACCTGCAGCGCGACGAGGTGCTGCCGGCGTACTGGACCGAGGCGGCTGCGGCCATCGACGCCACCGGCCGCGACGACGTCGGGTACGGCTCCCGGGTGCTGGAGCTCCCCGGCTCGGACTTCGCGTCGTACCGCTGGGGCGACACCGTCGACCCCATCACACCGGGCATCACCGACCGCCCCTACGCCGCCCGCGAGCTGATCCCCTATGGCACCCCGCCGTCGGCTGACCTCCTGAACGCCCTCGACCGCCAGATCCAGGAGTCGGTGCTCGACCGCGACGCTCTCGCTCCTCTGGCCCGGCTGATGGGCGTCGGGCAAGTCGTCCTCCGCGGCGACCTGGCCTACGAGCGCTACAACCTCGTCCGACCCCGGCAGGTGTTCGCCCTCCTGGAAGACGCGCCCGGCCTCGGCCCGGTGACCGGCTTCGGGGGCAACGACCCAAACGTCCCCGACCCCAGGCTGCCCCTCAACGACGAGCTGGAGCTGGGCGCCGACCCCGACCTGGCCGACCCCCCGAAGGTCGGCCTCTTCGCGGTCGACGGCGACCCGTCGATCGTCACGGCCAAGCCGGCGTCATCCACGGTGTTGCTCGCCGGCAGCGGCGACGGGGTGATCGCAGCGGCCGCGGCTGGCCTCATAGACGGCGACGAGCTGCTCCGCTACTCGGGCAGCTTCTCGGCCGAAGGCGGCGACGGGGCGTCGGGCATGCGACGCGCCCTGTCCGATGGCGGTGCCATCATCGTCACCGACACCAACCGCCGGTCGGCGCGCCGGTGGGGATCGGTGCACGAGACCGACGGGGCGACCGAGCAGGCCGGCGAGGACCCGCTGCGGACCGATCCCAGCGACAACCGACTGCCCTTGTTCCCAGGGGCCGATTCGGATGCCCAGACGGTCTCGGTCCACGGCGGGGTCGACGTGCGGGCCACCAGCTTCGGCAACGAGATCACCTACACACCGGAGGACCGGGCCACCGGCGCCCTCGACGACGACCCGGACACCGCCTGGTATACCGCTGCGTTCAGCGACGCCGTCGGTGAGCGCATCGAGGTCGCCTACCCGTCGGTGCGTCGCACCGACCGCATACGGCTGGTCCAGGCCGAGCGGGGTCTCCAGAACCGCTGGATCACCCGGGTCCGGCTGCGCTTCGACGGCGACTCGACCCTCGACGTCGACCTCGGCCCGCCCTCACGCACCGGAGCAGGCCAATGGCTCGACATCGGTCTTCGCCGGTTCCGCGACCTGTCGATCGAGGTCCTGGCCACCGATCCCGGAGAGGTCGACTCCTACGAGGATCAGAGCGGTGTCGGGTTCGCAGACATCCGGCTGGCTGACGGCGACGAGCGGGTCCAGGAATCGATCCGGCCCCCTGTCGACCTGCTCTCGGGCCTCGGCGACGATGCGGACGATCACCCGCTTGCCTTCGTCCTGACCCGCCTGCGGTCCCGGTCATCGTCACCTCTCCGCTCCGACGAGGAGCGGCGACTCGTCCGCGACCTGCTCCTGCCCGAGGGTCGCGAGTTCGGTCTGCGAGGCACGGCCCGGCTGTCGTCGGCGGCGACCGACGCTGTCCTCGACGCCGCGCTCGGGCTGCCGTCGGGCGAGGAGGGAGGCGTCGACGTCGCCTCGTCGCGCCGGCTCGCCGGCGATCTGTCCGCCCGGGCCACCGCCGCGGTCGACGGCGATCCCGACACCCACTGGAGCCCCGGCTTCCTCGGCCAGGACGCCGAGTGGGCCTCCTACCGGGTCGCCCAGCCGATCACCTTCGACCAGATGGACCTCCGCGTCGTCGCCGACGGGCGCCACACCGTCCCCACCCGGCTGCGCATTGTGGCCGACGGCGAGACCGCGGCAGTCGTCGAGGTGCCACCCATCGCAGACGCGGCGGCCAAGGACGCCACCACTCTCGTCACCCTCGACCTGCCCCGACCCGTGACCGGTCGGGACCTGCGCATCGAGATCGACGCCTCCCGACCCGTCTCGACCACCGACTGGGTCTCCGAGGGCCCGATCGTCATGCCCGTGGGCATCGCCGAGTGGGGCATCGACGGCCTCGAGGCCGCTGTCCCGGATCCGTTGTTCGACACCGGGTGCCGGCGAGACCTGGTGGCCGTCGACGGCCAGCCGGTGGGGGTCCGCATCACCGGCGCCACCGCCGCTGCCCTGGCCGGTGAGGAGCTCGAGGTCACCAGCTGCGGCGCCGGTGGACTCAGGCTGCCAGCCGGGAGATCCCGGTTGACCACAGTCGACGGCGAGAGGACCGGGATCCAGCTCGACCGGCTCACCCTCCGTTCGGCCGTCGGAGGGGTGGCCGACCTATCCGATGGGGCCCTGCTCGAAGCCGTCGAGCCGGTCTCCGCCCGGGTGACGAGCCGCGACCGGTGGCGCTCGACGGTCGAGATGGGCCCCCGTCCCGAGCCCACGTGGCTCGTCATCGGCCAGAGCCACAACGCCGGTTGGCGGGCGACGGTCGATGGCCGGGACCTGGGCCCGCCCGTCCTGGTCGACGGCTACTCCTCGGGCTTCCTCGTGCCGGCAGGGGATGAGGCGGTCACGGTAGAGGTCGAGTGGTGGCCCCAGCGCGCGGTCCTGGCCGCGCTCGGCCTGTCGGCGGCGGCTGCGGTCGCCTGCCTGCTCCTGGCCTTGCGGCCGTGGCGGTGGCGCCGACGAGCCCGCTCGACGGCCACCCCGGCGGGAGCCGACCACCGCAGGGCCCGGTCGGTGCGCTGGATCGCGCGTGGACACCTCCCGCCCACCCTCGATCTCACGCTGCTCGTGCGATCACCGGGCGCCGCTCCGTCGTGGGTCACCACCGTGGTCGTGGCCGCCGCCGCCGGGCTGGTCGGAGTGCTGACGATCAACCCGGTCGCGGGCGCCGGGCTGGCTGCGGTGGCCGGGCTGGGCCTGCGGGTGGGACGGGCCCGACCCCTGCTGGCGCTCGGTCCCACCGTGCTTGTGGCCGCAGCTGGGGCCTATGCCATCCTCCAGCAGGTTCGCCATGGTCTCCCGGCCGGGTTCGAGTGGCCCCAGCGCCTCGGCCGGGTGCACGGCGTCGCATACAGCGGCGTGCTGCTGCTCGCCGTGACCCTTGCCGTCGACCACCTTCGTTCCCGAGCGCCGACCAGAGCGCCTACGGAGGGCGACCCCCGCCCCGACGAGGCGCGCCCTCCCCCGCCCTGATCGGCTCGCATCGAGGACCGACCGCCTCCGGTGCGGCGCTACCGCGACGCCATGTCGGTGCGGGCCGAGCTGGCTCGCCTGTCCCGGCGCGACGATCTGAGGGGCTCGGGCTCATGCCCCTTCCCTTCTGTGCACGCCGGTCGGCCTCCCACACGAATCTCGTGCACAAAGCACTGGTGCTTCAGGGCGTGGGGTCGACGGTGACCGGCGCTCCCCCGGCCGCCGCCGAACGGTAGGCGGCGTCTACCACCCGGTGAGCGCGAAGGGCGACGGTGACGTCGGGCCAGGCCGGCGTTCGCTCGCGAACAGCCCGGACGAAGTCGCCATCGGGATGCGGGGTGGGCACCGACCGGCGCTGGCACTCGGCCAGCAGATCGTCGTCGCGGACGGTGCGCGGCGAGACATCGTCGTCTTGCCAGGTGACGGGACCGGACCAGTCGCCTTCCACCGCGATCCAGCGCCGCTCGCAGAGGATCTCCACGCGCCGCAGGCTCGGTCGCGACAAGATGTCGTGCCACACCGACGTCAGCGATCCCACGGCTCCCCCCTCGAAGGCGAGCGTGGCGCTGACGACGTCCTCGATGCCCTCGAAGCCGTGGGAGTTGGCCGACCGGGCCGACACCGTCGCCACCGGACCGACGATGTGCTCGATGATGTCGAGATCGTGGATCGAGTGCTCGATGAGCGTGCCGGCTCCCGCCCGGCCACGGTCGGCGCGCCACGTCGACGCGTAGGCGCCCTGGATGGGGATGAACTGGTCGTCACGGAAGACCACGGCCATGACCGCTCCGGCGGCCGGGTCGGCGACCAGGGCCCGAGCCAGGCCGAACGCCGGTGAGCGGCGCAGGACCAGTCCCACCTGGTTGGTGACCCCGGCGGAGGTCACCGCGGTGACCAACTCCTCGGCGCGGGCCAGGTCCGGCGCCAACGGCTTCTCGCAGAACACGGCCAGGCCCCGGGCCGCCGCCGCGGCGACGAGACGGGGGTGCTCGGAGGTCCAGGTGCAGACGTACACCGCATCGCAGCCGTCGAGCACCTCCTCCTCGCTGCCGCACGAGGTGGCCCCGCTCGCAGCCGCGAACGCGTCCCGCCGGGCCCGGTCCGGATCCCACACCCCGACCCAGGTGACGTCCTCACGGGAGTGGCGGAGGCTCTTGGAATGGTAGGTGGCGATCAGCCCGGCGCCCAGGAACCCCACCCGCACCGTCACCACCGGCACCGTAGGCGAGCGGCCTTCGGCCGATCTCAGCGTCGGCGTAGCCCCTCAGGTGGGGGGCCGTATCGGCCACGAGCATGGTCGGCCAGGGCGCGAAGGCGGGCTTGAGGCTCGAAGATCCAGGGCCGCCTGGAGGGGCGCAGGATGCCGTGGGCCACGTCACCGAGCGCGATGAGGGCGCGGATCGTCGCCCGGTATCGGCCGAAGTGGTCGCGCACCAGCAGCAGCGTGTTGCGGAGCATGAGGTAGTCGATCACCGCAGCGTCTCCGCCCAGGTAGGGGTTGCGCACCTCCGCCCCTCGCACCACGGCCACGTCCCAGCCGGCGCGGCGGGACCGCTCGCCGAGGTCGGCCTCCTCGCAGTAGGAGAAGTACCGCTCATCGAACAGCCCGACCTCCTCCAGGCATGCCCGACGAGCGAGCAGCAGCGTCCCGTGGGGGTATCCCGCCGGCTCCCAACGCGATCCCTGTTCCCCGGCGAAACCTGACGCCGGTGCGGGCACGGA
>Ga0136640_10000027_pt1 | contig 48312 bp, 44 predicted proteins | sample AntDrymUQ8642106_2_FD_105498 | JGI IMG/M metagenome (GOLD analysis project Ga0136640, IMG submission 105498) | Polar desert sand microbial communities from Dry Valleys, Antarctica - metaG UQ864 (21.06) | ecosystem: Environmental > Terrestrial > Soil > Desert | place: Antarctica: Dry Valley...
CGCACGATGGTGCTCGAGCTAACGCCTGAGAAAGGTCAGGAAACGCTTCGCGTTAACCTAGACAGAAACGGGACCGCTACTTTGGCGAACGGAATGGTGGTAAAGTACGAGTCTTTTCAGCCCGACTTTACGCTGCGGCAGGGACAGCCCGACACACTCAGCGGGGATTACAAAAATCCCGCCGCGATTCTGCAGGCGACACCTCCCGGCGGCGAGGCGACGCGGGTATATGCATTCCAGTCAAAGCTTGCCGACAACATTCCGGTAGGCGCTCCAAAGCTCGGTTATAAGTGGCGGCTCGTCGAGTTTGAAAAATCGCCCTTTGCCCACGTACTCTCTATCAAGTACGACCCGTTTCACGGCGCCTTTGTCGCCTGGTACTTTGGAGGATTTGGCCTCATCGCCGCGTTAGCATTTGTTTTCTTTTTCTCGCACCGACGCGTATGGGCACGGATTGAGAGGACGGGCGAGGATCGTGTGGAGGTCATCCTGAGCGGCCATGCAAATCGGAACCCATTGGGGTTCGAGAAGCAGTTCGATGAGATCGCGGCCGATATTAAAGCCGCTGCGATATAATTTATGTTATGCAGGAAGCATTAAGAATAGACCAGACACGGCCGGAAAGATCCAACTCAAAGCTCAGGGAGAACGCCACGATTCTGCTCGTAATCTTTGGAGCCCTCGCGATGCTCGGGCTTCGTATCGCGATCGGGCCCGGCTTTATCTCTGACGGAGCATTCATGATGCTCGCACTAGCCGGCTATATTCTCGCGTCTCTTTTCCTGCTCACCAATCTATACGCGCCGTCGGCAATGGCTGAGAAAATTGGGCTTTTCGGAGCGGCTATAGGCGTATTTTTTAATCTCTCGAGCTGGCTGGTCCGCTGGGTCTCTGCATACGATCACGAGATGTCGATAATGCGTGCTGCTGGCAATATGGATTCGCCATGGCTCTTCCGCTACATTCCATTTGCGAATCTCTATGACCTGAGCCTGGCATTCGCTTTCGGAGCGGGCATCGCGACACTCGCGTTTGCACGCCGGGAGAATTTCCGGATACTCGCGGCTTTCTCACTTCCTTTGGCGGCGCTCATACTTGTCCTCGCTCGATTCATCGGGAATGAGTTCATCGACCTGCCACCGGTTCTCGATTCCTACTGGCGTCCTATTCACGTGGGCGTTGCATCGCTCAGCTACGGCGTCGCGCTTGTTTGTTTCGCCGTGGCTGTGATGTATCTGCTTAAGGACCGAGTAAAGGTCGAAGCGATGGCAGTGTGGTCGAGCATTTTTGCAATTAGCGTAATCGTAACCGTGAGCAAATTCTCAGTGCTGACTTCCGCCTTGTATCAGGCGGGAGTATTTGTCCCCAGTGATCCTGGTAAAAAACCGTTTTCGGCGCCATTTCGTCTCGACCTGCCATCCGTTGGCCCGGCGCTCGCAATAGCCGGACTGCTGCTTCTCGGCGTTGTAATCGCGTACTGCATATATCTATTTAAGCAAAGTGAGGGCGCGCGCAGAGCGGGAAAATATTTACTTATCCTTTCGCTCGTCGCGCAGATAATTTCGATCGGTCTACTCGTGTATGGAATTAAGACGACTTCCGGCGTCTATCCGCAGCTTCAGTCCCAGCTAGCGGCGAAACCAGATGCGTTCGTGACCGCCGGCATGGCTCTCGTCGAAACGCAAAACCTTTCCGGCTCGGAAATCGGAGCGATTACCGCGCCCCAGTACGAGCAGATGGCCCGCAACTATTTGCAGAATGCCGGACCGTCTATGTTCCTCAGCCTGAATACGAATCCCGTCGAGCTTGCGGCCCTGCTGACCGCGGCGGTCGGAACCCTATTTGTTTTGATCTTTGGCTTCCGTACGGAAAGGCTCCGCGAACGACTTCCGAGTCTTGAGTCGCTCGACAGCCTAATGTACAAGACCGCGTCCCTCGCTTTCGCCGGTCTAGCGATGCTCCTGATCACCGGGGCTATCTGGGCAAACGAATCGTGGGGCCGTCCGTGGGGGTTCGACTCGAAGGAAACCGGCGCCCTCGTGGCATGGCTCACCTATGCAGCGTTCCTTCACAGCAGAATTTCTCGCGGCTGGCGGGGCCGAAGCTCGGCATACTTCGCGATCCTCGGATTCTTATTCGTGGTGTTCACGTATCTTGGAGTGAGCTACTTGCTAAAGGGCCTCCACAGCTACGCTTAGGACCTTTTACTCTATGGTGACCTTTGCGACGTCAATCATCGGATAGCGGCGAATTGTCCCGTCTTTGCCGATAACCACGAGCACACCCTTATCAACAGTAAATCTAAGCACCTCTGGTAGCGGACGTTCGAGGACTTCTCCATTCTTAAGCACAATTACGAGCCGGACATTGGCGAGGGGATCGGGATTCAGTTCTCGGGCCGGCGTTGTTCGCGCAGGCGGCAAACGCCGGGGCGCGGACTTTCTAGCCGTTTCACTTTGGGCTTTTACGGGATCGGTGACTACGACAGAGGGCTTCGTCCCGGTGCGACGGCGGCGAGGTGTGTTGCGGGGAGACGCGGTAGTGGCCGCAGGAGGCTCGGCCTTTGTTGATTCGGGAGTCGCGGTCGCGTCCTCTTTCTTTTCCGAAACGACGACTTCGTCTATGACCGGCGGCGACGATATCGGCTCCTCGACACGCCGCGTAATAGGGGCGCCTCGCAGCAATGCGGCGGAGTCATCCGAGATTTTCGGGACGGCCGTGGCGTCTTCCTTAGGATTGTTAATTGCGACAAAGCTGCCTGCAAACTTTACTTGGAAGGTCGCCGGATTATCATCGGGTGATCGCCCCTGGACTCGAAGCAACATTCTCTCTTTTTTTCGGAGATAAATAATTCGCCCCGTCTCGGCCACCGATGAGTCTGCAAAGATCGGAATCCGCGTAAATGTGCGTACCGTATCTGCGGAAAACACGTCGATCGAGCCCGCAAAATTCTTCGTCGAGACGTTTAAGAAAACGTCGCCCTGATCACCTTCGAACGCAAAGTAATACGTCGTCTCCCGCGCGTCGCCGATGGCCCGCGCGTTGACGATTCCGCTAACCACGCCCATGGTAAGCGGCGTCGGGAAGTTGATGTCGGTGGACTGTGCCCGTACGCTGGACGCAATCGTGACGAGAAAAAAAGCCACAGTGATTATGGGCAAGCACTGTGGCGTTCGTTGAGTCATTCTAAGGATTCTATCCTATCCAGCCTTAGCAGCATCAGCCTTTCCGCTAAGGAGTTCGATGGCACGCTTTAGCTGAATATCCTCCAGAACAGGAGCAATTTTTGGTTTCGGCGTGGGCGCCGCATTTGGCTGACCCTCATTTTCGATTACGTTTTCGATATCGAGCGGCTCAGGCGTGTCCGGACGCTTAACCTCAACCGACGGCTTAACACCCATCGTTGCGCGGTCTTCCCCAAGAAAAGTTGTACCGTTCGCCGATGCCCACTTAGCAACGGTAAGCAAAAATCCATCGCCGCTCTTGAGTGGAAATAATTCCTGTTGTGTACCCATCCCGAAACTGCGTTCGCCCACAACCTCGCCCCGCTTCCGGTCAAGGAAGGCAGCAGCCACCGCTTCGGCGGCACCGGCCGTGCCGAGATTAATTAATACGGAGGCGTCACCGGTAAACAGCGCCTTCGATGGATCGGCCGTAAACACCTTGAGGACGAAGTTTCCACGCCCAATCACTTTTGCGAGATCGCCGTCGCGAATAAATAAATTTGCGACCACGGCCGCTTCCTCGAGCTTACCGCCCGCCACGCCGCGAAGGTCGAGAACTAATTTCGAAATTCCCTGCTTCTGCAACTCTGCAATTCTCGCCTTAATCTCGTTCGAGTCGCCCGTCTCCAGCGTATATGCCTTGACCACGCCAACGCGGCCGGCTTCAATTCGCGCCTCAGGCTTGGGAAGAGGAAATGTATTTCGCTGAACTTTGATCGTCTGGGGCTTTTCGCCGGATCGCAGAATGCGCAGCGCGACAGACGTCCCCGGGTCGCCCGAGACCGCGCGAATAGCATCATAGAGCGAAACGTCGCGCGACGCCTTGGAATCGATGTACTCGATAAAGTCGCCCGATTTTATTCCTGCCTTGTCCGCCGGGCCGCCTTTTACGACCGAGATCACGTATAGGAATCCCTGAACCTGCGAAAATTCGGCTCCGATGCCGGTCTTCATCGCACCCTTCGTAGCTTGATACTCTTTGACCTGATCAGCGGTTAGGAATGAAGAATACGGATCGAGCCCGTTGGCGAGTCCTCGGAGCGATCCGACGCGGACCTTCTCCATATCGGGGACGTCTACGTAATCGTTCTGTATATGCTGAAGAACGTTCTCGACGATTCGAAGCTGAGCACCGGCGTCGTTAACGGTCTGTTGGGCATTGGCGTTTAAAACCGAGCCGACAAATGGCAACCCGCCGATGACCGCGTACACTGCGATCGCGCCGGAGAGTACCATGACCCAAAGTTTTCCGCGAAGTGACATATAATACCTCGAAAAGAATCGTCGACTAGTAATTATCGGCTATCGAATTTATCAGTGCAAGAAAAACAAACACGTAATCAGGACGACTTTGCAGACCTTTCACGCGTACCAGCGACTGGCCGTCTTCTCGGCTTAGACCCGGGAACTAAACGCATAGGCGTTGCGATTACGGATGACCTGCGAATATCAACGCGGGCGCTCGATGTTATAACGCGAACGAGCTGGAAAAGATTACTGCTCGACATCGAGCGACTTATCGCAAAATTTGATGCGAAAGGCCTCGTTATTGGTTTGCCGCTCGAATCCGACGGCGGTGAGAGTGCAATGTCGCTGGAAGCCCGCTCGATGGCGGGCAAATTTGCGTTGTCGCTTCAGATCCCCGTCTTTTTCCAGGACGAGCGGAACACTTCGTACGAAGCCAAATCACGACTATGGGGCGAAGGTCTTACCCTAGCCGAAGCAAAGGCCCGCACCGATAGTACGGCCGCGAGCATCATCCTCGCCGACTTTCTGGATCGCCTGGAAGAGCCTACCGGGTAAATGTCGTGATGCTTTCCGTCGCCTTTTTCACGGCAGGCGCTGTGAACAGAAACTGACCTCCGTAGCCCATCGCCCAGCCGCCAAACTGGTCTTTGTAATGTGGCGAACCGGGATTTCCGCTCTGACCGAGCGGAATGAGCAGAGTCGTCGAGTCCCAGTCCCCCGGAATCGCGATATGTCGCATGGAAACAAAAGAACCGACGTTCGGCGTCTGCCCAGATCCGTCCAGAGGCACCTGCGGCACCTTGAACTGGGCGCCGACTAGCGGAGCGGCATCGAGTGGATGCGGAAACGTTGATTTCCACGAATTCCCCCACACCCATTTCGTCGAATCATTTCCGAACTGCCTGGTTAAATCCTCGCGGGTACGGGTATCGCAGTGCCGATACAAATCCGAATCGGTTGCGAAGGATTTCGGTAACCACTTACCAAACCCGTTGCGGAGGGCGCCGTCGAGAATGCGCTCGCGGATGACCGAAGCCGGAACGGGCTTATTCTCATCTGCAATCGTGTATCCGAGGCAGTTGCGTATCCCATTTACGACAAGGGCCGCGGACGATCGATGGGTCATGCGGCCATCCCAGATCTGGAGCAGCGCAATGGTTTCCGCCGAAGCCGCCCGACTCTCCACGATCTTTTTTGCCAAGTGAAGGAACGGCATGTTTAGGGTGTCGTACTGAACGTCGTTCACCAGCTGTCGCGTGATCTTGCCTTTCGCCGCCTCGAGCGAATCCTGAATTCGCCGGGCCCGCCAGGGTAATGCCGCATCGCGGGACATCTGCTTGTATTTGTAAGAGGTGCTGACGATCCGCTGATTTGCCGTAACGATCAGACCGCTTGCCGGGTTGTAGAGATTCGGGAGCTCCTCAAACGGAATCATTCCAATCCAGTCGCCGTCACTCGTCGAGCCATCATAGGGAAGTTCGCCATCGCCGACGCGTCGAATTGGTATCTTGCTTGCGGCGTACCATCCGATGTTTCCTTTCACATCCGCATATACAAAATTCTGTGCCGCACCACCGTATTTGGTCAGAGCCGATTTGAAACCATTCCAGTTTTTGGCACGGTTCAACTCATAGAAGGTTTCGAAATCGATGTTCCTTGGGTCGAGCGCGGTCCATTTCAGTGCATACCTTTTGCCCGCTTCCTCGAGTATTACGGGACCGTTTCGTGTCGTATGTACATCGAGTGAGACTGTTTCAGTTACGGGCGAGAAAGCGCTCGGCCGAAAGGCAATGGATTCCTTTCTCACCTCGGCGGCCTTCCAACCGGTCGGGGTTTTTGACTCGCCCTTTTCGTTGAAGGTTTCGATGTAGAGATCCTGGACATCAGGCCCAACGTTCGTGGCTCCCCACGCGATGTGCTCGTTGTGCCCCAGGATGATGCCCGGGATACCCGGCACGGTTACGCCCGAGACGCGCATCGTCGGCGTCGTAAGATGCGTCATATACCAGATGCCCGGAGAACTCGGCCGCAGGTGAGGATCATTCGCGAGGATCGGCTTTCCGTCGGCCGTCAGCTTGCCGGATATTACCCAGTTATTGCTCGCAGCAAGTTCCTCGGCATAGAGTCCGACGCGCTCAAGCGATTGACGCCGCAGATCCATATCCGCGGCAGCCATTTCTAAGAGACGTTCCGTTACGTTTTGGGCCGACGCGGTTCCCGGCTTTCCCTTGACGATGGGCCCGTCCTTTCCGAAAAGGACAACGTCATACGGTGTTACTTGATTGGTCAGATCGGCGAGTTTGTCCTTCGGCAGAGATTGAACGGATGCCCGCAGAAGGTCGTTCCGCCAGGTCGTACTGAGTGCGTCTGCGAGCACCTTGCCGATCACGATTGCGTCGCTCGGCCGCCATTCGCGAGGCCTGTACTGCAGCATTCTAAACTCGATCGGAATCGTCGCGTCGGTCAGTGTCGCGATGTATGCGTTGACGCCTTTAGAATAATTCTCGAGCGCAGCTCGAAGCTCCGGTGACAGGTGCTGCAAACTCGCCTCCGAGATCGCTGCAAATCCGAACCTGCGCCATCGCTTATCCTCTTCGAGAGTCGTACGGCCGAATATCTCCGCCGTTTCACCGCGGGCGACACGCCTGAGCAAATCCATTTGAAATAGCCGATCGCTTGCGGTGACGTATCCCTGCACAAAGTACGCATCCGCATCCGAAGACGCCTGAATGTACGGTATGTGCCGGGCATCGCGACGAACACTCACGTCGGCCTTAAGAGCTGCAAGTCCGGTCACCGTCGAGGTGGTCTGGGAAAAGGCTGCAAAGTTCGTCGCTAAACAGAGCGCGGCAGCGAAAAGTGTTTTCATACGAATCTATTCTTTTGCAAGGCGAAGCAACCTTAAGTTAAACTTTTCAAACTTTCGAATCAATTGATTGAGGTATCTGATGACCATCGCAAAAATCTCTGCTCTCGTGATCTTCGCCTTCTTTGTTTTCATCGCCTGCGGTGAAGGCCCGAAGAATGTCGCGACTAACACTAAGCCGGCTGCAACGCCGGCTTCGACAGCTGCACCGGCCGCGACTCCTGGAGCGGTCGCACAGATTACGAGCGTCGGACCCGATAAACTATTTGCCGATAACTGCGCGGCCTGCCACAAAGAAAGCGGCAAAGGCGGCAAGGTGACGATCGAGGGACGGACTATAAACCCTGACGATCTGACCTCGGCAAAGATGGCCGCAAAGACCGACGAACAGCTCTACAACTACATCTCTAACGGAATTCCAGACGAGGGCATGCCCGCCTTCAAGGGCAAGCTCGTCGAGCCGGAGATCAGGAATCTGGTGATTCACCTCCGTTATTTGCAGAAATCCACGTAACCAGCGCGCAAATCCGCACAGAATCAGCAGATCATCGTGCGGAGTAATAAAAACACCGCGCAGAATCGCTTCAACGCCCGCCGGGCCGCAAACTTCCCCTACAAAGCGCGCCCGGGACGATATATCATCATATTCCAAAGCCTCACACGCCGAAACGTGAGCTAAACTTATGCCCCGATCGATATGGTTACGAATGGTTGTCGGATTTGGCGCGTTAATAGTTATAAATGTCGCCGCCTGCAAGCATGAGTGGCTCCCATTCGGTGCCGCAGTGGTCGAAGACCGGGAGCGGTCTGGCATCCGTCAAGTCTTCATCGAGCTACCAGAGGACAAATTCACTGCAGAAAACCTCGAGCGAATATTCACGTCCTACCGGTCCAAGTGCGTTCCACAAGGTCTTGAGGTCGTCGTATATAGCGATCGCGATCTATTACGGCAGAGAATTGAACGGTCGCATTACGACGACACGAAGGAATTCACGCGCGATGAAGCTGGTCGAAAGGCGACCGAAAAGGATAACCAGCAACTGAATTGGCCGGAAGGCGCATTCATAGCGACGTACAGCCGATTCCTGTTCAACGAGGGTTACGCGCATCGTCTTTCTAAAGAAAATATTCCAACAAAGTTCGTGATATACGATCCGTCCGAGAATCCTTACAAATGTGCCTACGAGGGAAACCGATGACCTTCGCTTGGGCTCACGCTCAGTGGGCTCTAAGCTACCGCTACAAACCTACTCAACGATAAGAAAGCCTGTGTTTGCGGGCTTTTTTGATGGTTGGTGGGCTGGCGAAGGGTATATGTTCGCGGTCGCAGACACAATGAGCGGTCACGCAGACATTCGGTGAGTTCACGCAGACATTCGGTGAATCCACGCGGACATTCGGTGAATCCGCGCAGACCTTCGGTGAATCCGCGCAGACGTTCGGTGAATCCACGCGGACAGGAAGGTACGGAGTCAGTCCTGCGATATTGCGATTCTCGCCATCCGCTGCCGCCTTTGCAAAACACTTGGCGGAAAACTAAACTCTCAGTAGCGTGCACCCGTAGCTCAGCTGGATAGAGTATCTGACTTCGAATCAGAGGGTCGCAAGTTCGAATCTTGCCGGGTGTACCATTCCTTTTCTCAGTTCTCGAGAAATCTCCCTTCCCTAACGATTTTTAACGCGGCGTCGAGGTGAGGCTTCATGTACTCGTCGCGCTCGATGAATGGGATCGCTGTCCTCGTCATCTCATAGGCCGGTCGAGTGCCGTGACCCAGAGATTTTTCGGGACCGATCTTCTTTTTCCGAAAGTCGATGGCCTGCGCGGCACACAGCAGCTCGAGCGAAAGGATCGTCTCGAGGTTTTCGGCGACTTGCCGCAGCTTTAGCGCAGCGGTCGCACCCATAGAGACGTGATCTTCCACATTCGCACTGCTTGGGATCGTATCGACGCTCGCGGGGTGAGCGAGGATCTTGTTTTCGGTGCACAACGCGGCGGCCGTGTACTGCACAATCATAAAACCCGAATTCAGCCCGCCGTGCTCCGTTAGAAATGCAGGCAATGCGCGTGCATTTGAGGCTTCGTCGGTGAGCCGCATAATCCGCCGTTCCGAAATATTGCCGAGCTCCGAAAGCGCAATAGCCAGGTAATCGAAGGCGAGTGCAAGCGGCTCGCCGTGAAAGTTTCCACCCGAGATCACATCGATGTTGTCGCCGTCCACAAAAATAAGCGGATTATCCGTAACCGCATTAAGTTCGAGCTTGATCAGCCATTCGGCGTATGCCACGGCATCGCGGCAGGCACCATGGACCTGAGGAATACAGCGAAGCGTATATGCATCCTGCACGTTGCTCGGATCGAATGCTCGAACGAATTCGCTGCCCGTGAGAAGAGTTCGCAGGTTCTTCGCACACTCGATTTGTCGCGGGTGCGGACGAAGGGCGTGAATGCGTTCATCAAATGCTGAGACTGTCCCATTGAGTGCTTCCAGGCTGAGGCAGCCCGTTACGTCAGCAGTCTTTGCGAGGCGGATGGCCCGCGTCGTCTCGAGCAGGCCGATCGCTGTCATCACGGTCGTCCCATTGGTCAATGCAAGGCCTTCTTTCGCCTTAAGCTTTACGGGAGAGAGCCCGGCCCGTTCGAGCGCGACATTACCGGGAAGGATCTCACCGTCCAAGCTCGCTTCGCCCTCCCCGATCAACATACAGGCAAAGTGTGCGAGCGGTGCGAGATCTCCACTCGCGCCGAGACTTCCCTTCTCCGGAATCACGGGATGGACGCCTCGATTGAGGCAGTCAAGTATCAGTTGGAGAGTCTCGATTCGAATTCCCGAGAATCCTCGGGCAAGCGTATTTGCACGAATCAACATCGTCGCGCGAGTCGCCGGGATGTCGAAGGGCGTTCCAACGCCGACCGCGTGGCTCACGACGATGTTTCGCTGGAGAAGCTCCACCTCCTCTCGACTGATAATCTTGTCCTTGAATGCTCCGAAACCCGTTGTGATACCGTACGCGATCTCGCCGCGCTCGAGCAGCGTATTCACGGCCGCCGCGGCCCGATTGACGTTCTCCTCGGCAGAACTCGACATCGCGACCATGGGTGCGCCAGGTGCGCCGTAAGCTACACTTGAGACCTGTTCGAATGTAAGGCTTTCGCCGTCAAGAACTATGGATTCCATTAGATCAGAGTGCCGGATTTGATTATGCTGCGCACCGAATTACCGCCGAACTCATACATTAACTGCCGGTAATCCGCAGTGTCCAGGATTAACACGTCCGCGTTCTTCCCGACCTCGACCGAGCCGAATCTGTCCCCGAGACCGAGGGCGTGAGCAGCATTGATCGTTGCCGCGTTCAATGCTTCGGCCGGCAGCAGTTTTTGATATCTGCAGGCTATTGCCATCGCCATCGACATTGATGGGCAGGGCGCCGAGCCGGGATTGTAATCTGTCGAAAGTGCGATCGCACAGCCTGCGTCGATCATCTTGCGCGCGTTTGCGAACTGGGATTTGCCGGCGTTGAAGTTCTCTGTCGGTATCATGACTCCTACGGTGCCGCTCTCGGCGAGCAAGTTGATTTCATCATCGGAGATTGCGTCGAGATGATCTACTGACACAGCGCCCATTTGGATGCTCGTACGTGCGCCGCCCAGATTTGTGAACTGATCCACGTGCGCCTTTATCTTAAATCCCATCGACTTCGCCTCACCCAGGAGTCGCCGCGATTGTTCTAGATCGAAAGCGTTCTTCTCAGTAAAGACGTCACAGAAAAACGGAATCTTCTTGGAGGCAAAGTGCGATTGTTCATACCATTTCCATGCGAGCTGAAGCATCTCTTCGCAGATCAGATCGACGTAGGCGTTTGCGTTACCCGAATACTCTGGTGGGATTGTGTGAGCTGCCAAGAGCGTCGGACTAATATCGACGGGATGGGTTTCGTCGAGACGTGCGATGACTTCGAGCATACGGAGCTCAGTTTCTACATCGAGGCCGTACCCAGTTTTGACCTCGCAGGTTGTCGTGCCGCAAGCGAGCATCTTGTCGAGTCTTTGTCGGGCAGGAGAAGCCAACTCTTCGACGCTTGCTTCTCGCGTGTTCGTAACCGTCGAGATAATGCCGCCGCCGGCCGCCAGGATCTCCAGATACTCGGCACCTTTGATCTTCAATTCGAATTCATTTAGCCGATCGCCAGCGTAAACGATATGTGTGTGCGGATCGACAAATCCGGGACAAATCACCGAGCCTTTCGCATAAACGATGTGTGCGGAATCATAGGTGCGTAAAATCTCCGTAGTCGGGCCGACCGCAACAAATTTTCCATCTACAATCGCGACCGCACCGTCAGGGATAATGCCGACATCGCCCATCGACTCGCGACGCTTCGGACCGTCGGGAGATGCGCACGTGACGAGCTGCGCTGCGTTGGTTATCAAAAGATCGGCGTCGATCAAAGCTACAATGACTCCTTTTGCACTCTATAATGGAGCTCATTATTCAGCACCAATGCAGCGTTGCCGAACCACGGCACGTATTCGACTACCATCAGACCCGATTTTACGACGGGGCCGATCATCATCAAGACGAAAAGGGACGTCGCAAACTTTATGATTCGCATAGTCTTCCTTTGCTTCTCCTACGGTCTTTGCGTTAAAAATATCACCTTACCCGATTATCTCAATGAAGCGAACCATAAAAGCGCCGACCGGCACTCGACTGTCCTGCAAGAATTGGCTCATCGAGGCCGCGTATCGGATGATACAAAATAATCTCGACGCTGAGGTCGCATTCGACCCCGATAATCTAATCGTTTATGGCGGACGCGGACGTGCGGCGCGCAGTTGGGAATCGTACGACGCGATACTCGCATCGCTTCGTGACCTGGAAGAAGATGAGACGCTTCTCATCCAGTCCGGCAAGCCGGTCGGTGTTTTTCGTTCGCATACCGACGCTCCACGTGTACTGCTGGCAAACTCGAACATCGTCCCGCACTGGGCGACGCAGGAGCAATTCGACCAATACGAACGCGATGGTCTCATGATGTATGGCCAAATGACGGCCGGTTCGTGGATCTACATCGGGACGCAAGGCATTTTGCAAGGCACGTATGAGACGTTCGGGAGCCTCGCACGACAGCACGGTTGGGGCACGCTAGCTGGTAAATTCGTCCTGACGGCCGGTCTTGGCGAAATGGGTGGGGCTCAGGCCCAGGCGATCACGTTCAACGGCGGTGTTGGCTTGCTCGTCGACGTCGATCGGTGGCGTATCGAAAGGCGGCTACAGTTGAAACAGGTCGATGTTGCGGCGAAAGATTTGGATGATGCACTTCAGCTCGTTCACGAATCCGTCGCAACGAGAGCGGCTCGCTCGATCGCTCTATGCGGCAATGCGGCCGAGGTTCACTGGCAACTGCTAAAACTCGGCGTGGTGCCCGACGTCGTGACTGACCAGACATCGGCTCACGACGTATTGATGGGTTACATTCCCGTCGGCTACACAGTCGAGGAAGCAGCCGAATTTCGTCAGAAGGATCGGAGCGGATATCAACAAGCGGCGATGGATTCGATGGCAACACATGTCGAAGCAATGCTTGAATTTCAAAAACGCGGCGCGGTCGTTTTCGACTATGGCAACAATCTCAGACAGAGGGCCAAGGATAACGGCGTTATTAATGCCTTCGACTATCCCGGCTTTGTACCTGCGTACATTCGCCCCTTATTCTGCGAAGGCAAAGGGCCATTTCGTTGGGTTGCACTCTCCGGGGACAAGGAAGACATCTACAAAACCGACGACGCGATAATGAATCTATTTCCTGAGGACGACCACCTGACTCGGTGGCTGACGATGGCTCAGGAGCAAGTCGAATTTCAGGGACTGCCCGCCCGTATCTGCTGGCTGGGGTATGGCGAGCGGGCAAAGGCCGGGTTGAAACTTAACGAAATGGTTTCGACCGGCGAACTCAAGGCGCCTATAGTTATCGGGCGAGATCACCTCGATTGCGGCAGCGTCGCCTCGCCCAATCGGGAGACGGAAGCGATGCTGGACGGCAGCGACGCGATTGCCGACTGGGTGTATCTAAACGCAATGATCAACGTTGCGGGCGGGGCGACCTGGGTTAGCCTTCATCACGGCGGTGGCGTTGGTATCGGGTACAGTTTGCACGCCGGTCAGGTCATTGTCGCAGACGGCTCGCCCGAGGCCGCGAAACGCATCGAGCGCGTTCTTACAACCGATCCCGGCATGGGAGTCATCAGACACGTTGACGCTGGATATGATGACGCCAAGAAGTTCGCTGAGGAGCATTCGATTCGGATTCCCATGGTGTAGATCGGGCACTAGTTAAAAATAGGAGATAAAAATGAAATCATTTGTACGCATTTTTCCCATAACCGCCTTTCTTCTTCTAGCCGCATGCGCTGCGACCGCGCAAACGGCTGGCGCAACAAAGATCGGCATCATCAATTCCGCCGCGTTTGCGAGCGAAAAGACGGGCATCACGAAGTTCATAAATGCCGCTAAGGCCGTGGACGCTCAATTCACCGCTACTCGCGCCCAGCTTACGACGTGGCGTACGAGAGAGGCGACCCTCAGAAAGGAAATCGAGACGCAGCAGGGTTCGCCTGCGGTGGATCCGGCGTCCTTGCGAAGGAAATATGACGAAGCTCAGAAACTGGAGATCGACATCAAACGCACGACCGAGGATGCGCAGGCCTCGTTTAACGTGAAGACTCAAACTGCACTGCAGCCGATACAAGAGGCCATTGGTAAGGCACTTCAGGAATACGTGAAGGCCAAAGGTTTTGCGCTGATTTTCGACCCCTCAAGGGATCAGAACGGCCTGCTTCTTGTTATAGGCGATCAAGTAGCCGATATAACGACTGACTTCATTGCCTTCTTTAATGCGCGGCCCTAGTGCTCGGTCCGACGTATCGCACAAACGGAAAATCGCCGGGAGCGGTCCCGGCGATTCATTCCTAACAACTGTTAATTCAGTTAGCGACGTCGAACTTTTACGTACCTTCTTTTCTTCTTGTTGAACTTGTAGGTGTAAAGGGCAGAGCTTCCGGCTCCGACTCCGGCTCCGATTAGTGCGCCCTTTCTGCCGCCAGCGATTCCGCCAATTAGGGCTCCAGCACCGGTGCCGGCAGCCATATTAATGCGGTTACGATGACGGCGATAGTAGCTGGGCCGCGCGGTTCTCACGTAACGCGTACGGCCGTCACGGCCAACCACCTTCCTCATATAGGTTTGTGCCGACACCTCGGTTGGGCTCGCGAACATAAACATTCCCGAGAACAGTGTGAGTATTACAAATAGAAAAACGGTCTTCTTCATTTTCATTATTTTCTCTCCCGACGGATTTTTACCGCGTAGTTCGGACGGTGAGGAGACAACCTAGGTTGCAATATTCCTGGCGCCATTACTGTGCGGTCGCATACATTACGCGGCGGGCCGACCTTCGGATGCGTTGAGCAGTCCGGCAAAATCCTATAGTATGTACATGCTCAGAATAACAACCAGTGTAAAAGCTCGAGCGCGGGCATTCGGGAGAGGATAATGAAGTTGATAGTTTCGCGAATTGCTAACCAGGCATTTTTCGGCGTTTTCCTAATGGCCATATTTTTTGCGGCATCGGTCGCCGGGCAATCTAAGAAGGAACTAACGCCCACCGTTGGAACGGCTGTTAAATTCGATGTATCTAAACCGCTTCGCAATATGAAGCCACTCGATACGCCTCGCACAGAGCGCAAGGGGAAGGACGACCGTGGCGACTTGGGCCCGGTCAACGATAATCGACACGATCCGGACCAAGCGTTGCAGCGATTTGCCGGCGAGGGACTCTTCTCGGGTCCGTCGGCGATTCCGCCGACCAATGTCAGTTTCGACGGACTGATCCAGTCAGGCGGCTCGACCCCGCCGGATACTGTCGGTGACGTGGGGCCGAACCATTATGTGCAAATGGTGAACTCGCGGTTTCAGGTGTTCTCCAAGACGGGAACATCGCTGTTTGGACCGGCGAGCATTAATACGATCTTCGCGGGTTTCGGCGGGGCATGCCAAACGGAAAATGCGGGCGATCCCGTGGTCCTCTACGACCAACTCGCTGACCGTTGGCTATTGACGCAATTTACGGCTGCGGGCCCAAACTATTTCAATTGCGTTGCCCTTTCGCAAACCAGCGACCCTACGGGCAGTTATTATCGATACGCCTTTTCGAACGGGACGAAGTTTCCCGATTATCCGAAATACGGCGTTTGGTCGGACGGATACTACATCAGCACCCGCGATTTCGCGAACGGCACGAGTTACACCGGTGTGGGGGCTTATGCTCTCAATCGGGATCAGATGATTCTCGGCATTCCGACGCCTCAAGTAGTTTCATTTTTTGTACCGCGCGGCTCTGAGCCGTTCAAGGTCGGCGATGGCCTGCTGCCTGCAGATATCGACGGAAACACGATGCCGCCGGCAGGCAGTGCGCAATATTTCCTGGGCACTCAGGATCTCGGAGGCCCTTACAGCGCCGCCTCCGACGCGCTTAACCTATTCAAGTTTTCGGTCAACTGGACTACGCCGGCAAGCTCCACATTTTCGCTAGCGAATACCATCCCGATGGCGGCGTTTGACACTGTTTTTCCGTGTACGCCGAGCTCCCGTGCATGCATTCCGCAGCCGGGAACCGCGACAAAGATTGACATTCTGTCGTACCGTCAGCGTCCGTTGCACAGGCTGGCATACCGGAACCTTGGCACCCACGAATCGCTCGTCACGAATCAGTCCGTCGAAGCTACGGCTGGGATCGCCGGTATCCGTTGGTGGGAGATTCGCTCGCCTAGTACATCGCCCGTCATCCACCAGGAGGGCACCTATTCGCCGGACAGTGTTCATCGATGGATGGGCAGCGTTGCTATGGATCGCAAGGGCAATATGCTGCTCGGCTATAGCGTGTCCGACGTAACCAGCGTATTTCCGGGAATCCGTTTCACCGGACGCCTCGCGTCCGATCCGCTCGGCACCATGCCGCAAGGCGAGGGCGTAATGATGAACGGCGCGGGCTCGCAGACGAGCACGGGCAACCGGTGGGGCGACTATTCGTCGATGAACGTCGACTCGGTGGATGACTGCACGTTCTGGTACACGACGGAGTATTACCAAACGACTTCCACGGTCGGCTATAGGACCAGGATAAGCTCGGTTACGTTTCCGAATTGTCTCGCGCCCTCTGCCCAATTCGTCCGCATTTCCGGGCGTGTGGCAACCGCGGATGGCATCGGCGTCAGCGGTGCAAATGTAAAGCTCGCGGCCACGGGCACGGGCGCTTTGATCGTCTCAAGGACGAACGGATTCGGCTACTTCTTTTTTGACAATGTCCCGTCCAACGAGACCTATACGCTTGCGGCCGTAAAGAAGCGCTTCTCGATCGCACCGCGAGTCATTTTCGCTAATGACAATATCGATAATGCCGATCTTGTGGCCACCCCGGAGTAGGCGATATTGAGCCTTTTCGAGAAAACGGAACGGCCGAACAGCGACCTTTTTTATAGCCGAGGCGATCGGAACGATCCGCGCCTCGGCGAATCGGTCGCGACGGCAGAGCGGGATTACGGAAATGCTCAGGTCATCATCGTCGGATGCCCGCAGGACGAAGGCGTCCGGAGAAACAACGGGCGGGCAGGCGCGGCCGAGGCCCCAGATGCGATCCGCCGCCAGTTCTACAAGCTAACAACCTTCAACATTAGGACGCGGATCTTCGACGCGGGTAACGTCGCACTCGGCGATTCGCTCGAGGAAACGCACGCAAACCTCACTGAGGTTGTGATGCAACTCCTGCAGGACGGAAAGCGCGTAATCGTGCTTGGCGGTGGCAACGATATCTCGTACGCGGATGGCGCGGCGATGTCGTCGGCATTCGGCCCGGATATGTGGATCGGTGTAAACGTCGATGCTCATTTGGACGTGAGAATTGCAGAAGAGCGAAACAGCGGAACTCCCTACCGGCAACTGCTGGACGAACGGCTGTTGAGACCTGAGCTCTTTTACGAGGTCGGCTATCAAACACACTTTGCCTCGCCGATTTACTACGATTACATCCGCGAACTAGGAGTAAATCGGATCAGTCTTGAGCTTCTGCGTTCTCGCGAGACTCCGGACCTCGAACTAAAGGAGAGCATCCGTCAGAAATTCATCGGACAAAGTTCATCCCTGAACACCTTCTTTGGTTTCGACATGGACGCAGTCCGCTCGGCGGACGCCCCGGGAACGTCAGCACCGTCCCCGCTTGGCTTGCGGGCAGGTGAATTCATACAGCTCGTCAAGTACGCGGCTTCCCTCGCCAATACAAAAATCATCGAGTTTACAGAGACTAATCCGCTGTTCGACATAGACGACCGGACCACGAAACTCGTCGCGATTGCGATGCACCGATTCTGTTCGGGCGTTAGCTGAGGTGAAATATATGCAAAGAGTTTTCGCTCCGGTTCTCTACATCCTTGTTTTTTCGATATCGCTCACAGCCCAACACTCATCACACCAACTTGGCACGGTCGACTTTATGAATTCGTGCAGTCCTGCGGTACAAGAGCAATTTCAGCGTTCGGTGGCGATGCTTCATTCGTTTAGATATATGGAGGGTGAGAAATCTTTTCGTGAGGTCCTCGTAAAAGACCCGTCGTGCGCAATCGCGACTTGGGGTATCGCCGCGATCCTGATGTCTAATCCATTGACGGGGATTGGCCCTTCAACTGAATGGGCCGCTCGCGCCAGGGCTGCCATAGACGAGGGCCGGCTAATCAGCCCGAAAACACCTCGAGAAAAGGCATACCTTGAAGCCGTCGCTGCGTATTGGGAAGACTGGGCAAATCGTCCCGAGAAGACTCGCCAGCTAAATCGCTCGAAAGCATATGCCGCTGTCGCCGCAAACTATCCGGATGATGACGAAGCAAAGATCTTTTACGCGCTCTATCTCTCTGGGACGCAATCTCTCGCCGATCAGACCTACAGTGCTTATCTCGCCGCAGCGGAGATCTTAGAAAAACAGTTTGCAAAGTATCCGGATCATCCGGGAGCGGCCCATTACCTGATCCACAGCTATGATGCGCCGGCAATCGCTGCCAAGGGATTGAACGCCGCGCGCAGGTACGCGTACATAGCGCCTGCCGCTCCGCACGCCCTTCATATGCCATCGCATATTTTCACGCGTGTTGGCTACTGGAAGGATTCTGTAGCGACGAATGCGCGTTCCGCGGAGGCTGCAAAGGCCGACAAGGAATTCGAAGAACAGCTGCACGCAATGGACTATATGACATACGCGAATCTCCAGATGGGCCGAGACACGGAGGCGAAACGAATCGTAGACGAAGGTGCGTCGGTGAGCGGATTCAACACATTGAGGTTTGTCGGTCCGTACGCGCAGGCCGCAATGCCTGCTCGTTATGCTCTGGAGCGCGGCGATTGGAAGCTCGCTGCGAAGCTTGAGCCCAAATCCGGCGGGTTTGCTTTTACGGCGGCGCTCACGCATTTCGCACGTGCAATCGGCGCGGCTCGCTCAGGCGATGTGGAACTCGCGCATCGGGAGATTGCTCAGCTCGAACGTCTTCGAGATGAATTAAAGTCCGCCAAGAGCGAATATTGGGCGGGCGAAGTCGAAATCAGCCGCGTCGCAGCTTCAGCATGGACGGCACTGGCTCAAGGGAGAAAGGCAGAGGCACTTTCGCTGATGCAATCCGCGGCCGACGTTGAGGACAAGAGCGAGAAACACATTGTCACCCCTGGGCGTCTGTTGCCCGCCCGCGAGCTGCTTGGCGACATGCTTCTCGAACTAGGGCGAGCGGCCGACGCGTTAAAGGAATTTGAAGCAACGCAGATACGCGAGCCCGGTCGGTTCCGGAGCTATTACGGTGCGGCGGTCGCCGCGGAAAAAATGAGGGATACGTCGAAGGCCGCTCAATATTTTTCTAAGCTCATTGAACTCGCCGATGGGCCAAACGAAAGATCAGAGCTGACGAAGGCTAAGAAATTTCTGGCAAAGGCGAAGAAATGAATATGAAGATCATGAGTTTTGAGCGAGCTGCAGCAGCCGGTTTGCTGCTGTTCCTGATCCTAGGGCTGGCGGTCGCGGATGTGGCCGCACAGCAGCGGTCCGAACAAAGGTGCGGCTGGTTTGTGAACCCAACGCCGGCGAACGCATGGTTAATCGACAAGGCTGGCGAATGGATCATTTCAGCCCAAGGTGGACTGCAGGCCGAAGGCGATTGGCCGAGCTTCGCGAGCTCGCGCAGGGTGAAGACGAACGGGCATTACGGTTACGGCTGTGCCTGTAGGAAGGTCATCACCGAAAAAAATGAAATGCGCGTTACTCGTATTCTTTCGGCCGCGTCCCGTCCTGTCTCTGTGTGCCGGCGGGACAAAGCTCTCTCGAGGAAACAGCCAAAATGAGCATATGCAGGCCCTCACTTACTTGACAGTGTTTTACGCGTTTGGCATTCTAACGGTTCGCTTCATTGGCGAAACGTGGGTATAGTCTCTTAGCTCAGTTGGTAGAGCATTACCTTGACAAGGTAGGGGTCAGCAGTTCGAGTCTGCTAGAGACTACCATTTACAATATTTCGATACGATGCTTTCGAAGAACTTTGCTGTTTTTATAACTACTACGACACGCTTCTAATGGCGTGACGATCGCAGTTTCGCGAGATCCTGCAAGGCAAAGTCGCTCTTATCGAATCTAATCTGTTTGAGTAGTAGTGAATAACGAGTAAATCGTTAACCGTAAATAGAGATAGTTTGGAGCGGCCAGTATCTGGTAACGCTCGGGTTGTCGTCAATAGTTCTCTATTCGCGATTACTCCTATTTGCAGTTCTGATGAGTGAGATAAACGTAAAATTTGGCGGACAGGAGCGTGCGATACCTGCTCCGGCGACTGTTGCGGATGCTATCAAGGCCTTCGACCGCGATGCACTGAAGAGCGCCCTCGCCGCCCGTGTCAATGGCGAAGAGCTGGATCTGAACCGCGGCCTCGCCGAAACGGACGAGTTGCTGTCGATTGAGCCCATTTCGAATGGCAGCCGCGATGGGCTCGAGGTCATTCGGCATTCGACCGCGCACCTTCTCGCTGCGGCCGTCCTTGACCTGTTTCCCGGGACAAAGCTCGGCGTCGGGCCGGCCTTGATGGACGATCCGCGCTATGGTTTTTATTACGACGTAATCGCTCCGCGAAATCTTACTGAAGAAGATCTGCCGCTCATCGAGAAGAAGATGAAGGCACTCGCGAAGCAGAACCTTCCCTATCGCCGCGAGGAGATCGAAAAATCTAAGATCATCGAGATCTTTACTGAACGCGATGAGCCGCTAAAGTGCGAGCTCATCGACGAAAAGGCTGCGGACACCGCTACCCTTTATCACATCGACAATTCGGCGTTTCTGGACTTTTGTCTCGGGCCGCACGTTCCGCACACCGGCAAGTTGAAGGCGTTCAAGCTCCTTGCGATCTCAGGCGCGTACTGGAAGGGTGACTCAGAACGCGAGCAGATGCAGCGGATCTACGGTACGGCTTTCGCGACTCAAGAAGAACTCGATAGCTGGCTAAAGCAGCGCGAAGAAGCCGGGAAGCGCGATCACCGAAAGCTGGGTCGCGAACTCGATTTGTTTTCCATCTCGGACGAGTACGGTGCGGGCCTAATCCTATGGCATCCGAAGGGCGGCATCATCCGGAACGAGATGGAGCGCCTTCTCAAAGAGGAACTCGAGAAACGTGGGTACAGTTTTGTTTTCACGCCTCACATCGCAAAGCGCGAACTCTGGGTAAAGAGCGGCCACGAGGGCAACTACGCCGACTCGATGTATGCGCCGACCAGCATAGAGGACGAAGAGTATCGCCTGAAACCGATGAACTGCCCGTTCCACATCGGTATCTACAAATCGAGCCCTCGATCGTATCGCGATCTCCCGCAGCGTTATTCCGAAATGGGCACAGTCTATCGTGCCGAGCTTTCCGGAACGCTGCATGGGTTGATGCGGGTTCGCGGATTCTCGGTCGACGACGCACATCTTTTTGTACGGCCCGATCAGGTGCATACGGAAGTTGCGGATTGCCTGGATTTTGCGATCAAGGTTTTCGAAACGTACGGCTTCGACAGGGTGAAATTCGAGCTTTCAGTTCGCGGTGACGCGGAGAATAAAGGCTATCTCGGTTCTGAGGAAGACTGGTCGGCCGCCGAACAGCAACTCGCGAGTGCCCTTACCGAGCGCAATATTTCGTACGAGCGTATCGAGGGCGAAGCCGCTTTCTACGGGCCTAAGATCGATATCAAAATCGAAGACGCAATCGGCCGCGTGTGGCAGCTTGGAACGATTCAACTTGATTTCAATCTGCCTGAGCGATTTGAGCTTGAGTACACGGGTGATGACGGGCAGAAGCATCGGCCTTTCATGATCCATCGCGCACTGTTTGGATCGATCGAGCGGTTCTTCGGAGTGCTGATTGAGCATTACGCGGGTGCCTTTCCGCTCTGGCTCGCTCCCGTCCAGGTCACGGTTCTGCCGATTACTGATCGGGTGAATGACTATGCGGAGTCAGTTGCAGCAGACCTGAGGTCAAACGGATTTCGCGTGGAAACAAATACGAAATCTGATAAAATCGGCGCGAAAATCCGCGAAGCACAGGTTCAGAAGATCCCATACATGTTGGTGCTCGGCGATCAGGAAGTTGAGAGCGCGCAGGTGGCGGTTCGAGAAAGAAAGGCAGGCGACCTCGGTGTGATGTCGCTGAACGAGTTCAAAGATAAGATTACGCAAGAGAAGCTATCGCGTAGTCGGGCTAATTGATTAGGAGGCATTTATCGCAAGACGATTTGGAGGAAATAGGTACAAGCCGCGGTTTCGAGAGCCGTTGCACAAGACCAATGAGCGCATCCGAGTTCCGTCGGTACGTGTAGTGACTGAGGAAGGCGAGGCGCTCGGTGTAATGGACGTCAGAGACGCGATCAAAACTGCACGCGATCGGGGCATGGATCTGGTAGAGATTGCTCCGAGCGCGAAGCCACCGGTCTGCAAAATCATCGACTACGGCAAGTTTTTGTACGAACAGAAAAAACGTCAGCACGAGGCGAAGAAAAAGCAGGTCACCGTTCAAGTCAAGGAAATTAAATTCCGCCCAGGAACGGACGACCACGATTACAACTATCGAATGGAGCACGCCAGGCAATGGCTCGGTGAGGGCGACAAAGTTCGTGCGGCGATCGCCTTTCGCGGTCGGGAAATGAGCCACCGCGAACTTGGTGCCAAGATTTTGAAGCGTCTGACCTTGGACCTTGCCGACATGGCTGAGGTCGAGGTTGCACCGAAGATGGAAGGCTATCAAATGTTCACCATTTTGGTTCCTAATAAAGCGAAAGCGGCCGAGAAGAAAGCCTCGGCTCCCGCGCCGGAGCCAACCGTGGACAAGCGCGAGACGGCCGCCTCGTTGAAACGTGAACAGAAGGCCCCGAAGGTCAAGCCGGACCAGAAGGACGAGGACGAGATTTTTTAAGAATGTTGTAAGGAGAAGTTATGCCAAAACTAAAAACACACAAGGGCGCGGCAAAGCGTTTTCGCTCGACAGCGAGCGGCAAATTCAAACGCGGACACAGCCACGCGCGCCATATTTTGACGAAGAAAACGTCTAAGCGAAAACGCAACCTCGACATCGACGCGTTGGTCTCTGAGGGCGATCAGAAGCGAGTCGAGAAGATGCTGCCGTATGGTAGAGATTAATTGAGAATAGATATCTGAAGTTGAGAGTTTCCGACGAATTATATCGTCCGTCTTCTATTCTCAATTTCAGGACGAAGGAGTGAAGAAATGCCTAGAGCAAAACGTGGTAATAAGCGCCTAGAGAAGCGTAAAAAGATATTGGCCTTAGCAAAAGGCTATCGCGGAACAAAGTCGAAGCTCTACAGATCGGCGAAGGAATCGGTCGAGAGAGCCCTCAATTTTGCCTACACCGGCAGGAAACTGAAGAAGCGCGATTTTCGAAGACTGTGGATCGTTCGTATAAACGCGGCATGTCGCCTGAACGACATCAAATACTCGCAGTTCGTCCATGGCCTGAGTCTTGCCGAGATCGAACTCGATCGTAAGGTCTTGGCGGACCTCGCTGTAAAGCAGCCGGAAGCCTTCGCGGCAGTAGTCGCCCAGGCGAAAGACGCGATCGGACGGCAGCAGAGCGCAACAGTATAGAATTCGTCATCACATCAGACGAAATGCCGGAAGTCTATAGTCCTCGATGACTGAATATACGAGTCAGATCGACAGCATCCGAGAAGCGTTCGAGCAAGAGTTCGAACGCTTCGCTCATTTGCGCCCCGACGGTGCAACGCGTGGCGAGCTCGAAGGGGTGAAACGGGATCTCGACGAATTTGCTGTCCGGCAGACCGGAAAGAAATCGGCCATCGCCGGAGCGATGAAATTGGTCGGAAAGGTCGATGCAGAAAATCGTGCAGAGTTTGGGCAGATGGTCCAAGCAACGCGGCAGAGTATCGAGTCCAAGCTTGAAGAAATTAGCCAAAAGCTCACCGCGCAGATCTCCTCTGTCCGCATCGAAGACGAGCGCGTTGATGTGACGATACCTGGCCGCCGTCCCCGCCGAGGACATCTGCATCCGATCACGATTCTGCGACAGCGTATCGAAGATATATTCGTCGCTATGGGCTACGCGATCGAGAGCGACCGCGAGATCGAGACGGATTACTACAACTTCGACGCTCTCAACATTCCGGAGGGACATCCAGCTCGGGAATCGCAGGACACTTTTTACACTACCGACGGCTTTGCGCTTCGTTCGCAGACCTCGACCGTACAGATTCGTGCAATGGAACGGCGAGGCGTTCCGATCCGCATCCTGGCCCCGGGAAAGGTCTTTAGGCGCGATACGCCGGATATGACGCACGTACCAATGTTTCATCAGGTTGAAGGGCTGTGCGTGGATAAGGGCATAACGATGGGCCACCTCAAGGGCACGGTAACCGAATGGTTGAAAAAGCTATTCGGCGAGGAAACCATCACGCGTTTTCGTCCGTCGTATTTCCCTTTCACAGAGCCATCCGCGGAGTTTGATTTTTCGTGTTTTAAGTGCCACGGCACCGGTGTGTGCGAGGACGAACGCTGTCGCCCTTGCAAAGGTTCCGGCTGGATAGAGCTCGGCGGCTGCGGGATGGTCCATCCCAATGTATTGACTACATGCGGAGTCGACCCAAAAGAATACTCGGGCTTCGCATTCGGCTTCGGCCTAGAACGCATGGCCGCGATGCTGTATTCCATCGACGACATTCGCCTGATGTACGAAAACGACGTGAGATTCTTGGAGCAGTTTAGATGAACATCAGCTACAAATGGCTGAAGGAGCTAATCGAAATTGATCTTTCGCCGGATGAGCTTGCAGCGAAGCTGACGGGCGTGGGGCTCGCGATCGAGGGCATCGAGGCGCATGGCGATGACTCCGTCTTTGACATCGACATCACGTCTAATCGATCGGATTGTCTATCGCATTTGGGCGTCGCTCGCGAGATTGGTGCGATCCTTGGTAAGCCGTTATCTAGTGCCATCGACCGCTCAAAAAGTACAAGCGCTCTCGCGACCGATGTCGTGACGATTGAGGAACCTAACCTTTGCCATCGCTTCACGGGTAGAATCATTCGAGGTGTCAAGGTCGGGCCGTCGCCGCAATGGCTCGTCGATCGCTTGGAATCGATCGGCGAACGATCAATCAATAATGTTGCCGACGTAACTAACTACGTAATGCACGAGCTCGGTCAACCGATGCATGCATTCGACCTCGACACTCTCGAGGGAAACCGTATTGTGGTTCGCCGCGCTCGACCGCGTGAGAAGATCACAACTCTAGACGAGGTCCAACGCGAGCTGGATGAGGTCACACTCGCGATTTGCGATGCAGTAAAACCGGTCGCGATTGCCGGTATAATCGGCGGCCTCGATACCAGCATCACGGAGGCAACAGCGAACATCTTTCTCGAGGTAGCCTACTTCGAAAAGGCGAATGTTCGTGCGACGGCGAGAAAACAGAGCATTCGAACCGAGGCAGCACATCGATTTGAGCGCGGCGTAGACATTCTAAACCTTACTCGAGCTTCTGAACGCGCGACCACTCTCATCACAGAAATCGCCGGAGGCGAGGCCGCTGGTTTGGTGGACGTTTTTCCAACGCCTCGTGTCGAGCGAACAGTAACTAGTCCCGACATCGCCTACGCGGTTGCACGGCTGACGGGAATCGAGGTTGAGCGCGGTGAGTGCATTCGCATATTGGGCAACCTGGGTTTCACAACAGACGACAACATAAACTTCTCGGTGCCGTCGTGGCGACACGACGTCTCCGTCGAGGAAGATCTCGTAGAAGAGGTCGCCCGCCATTTTGGCTACGACAAAATAACGCCTGTGCTGCCGCCTTCATATTCCGCCGGTGAGTATCAGCCCGACGAGGTGCGGCTACGAGATCTGCGTGCGACGCTGACCAATATCGGCTTCGATGAGGCAATGTCCTACAGCTTTATCGACCTCGATAATGATGAAAGGTTTACATCGGTTCCCGGCGTCACCACCGAAGACGTTGAATACCCGTTCATCAAAATTCGCGACGCTGTTATCGAGGGCGCTACGTTGATGCGGGGCACTAATCTGCCAGGGCTTCTCGATGCCGCCCGGACAAATTTTAACCATCAGCGGCGCGATCTGCGACTTTTTGAGATCGGAACGGTTTTCGGGACGACCGCTCGCGCCGCGCAAACTCCGAACGAGGTGAGAGTGCTGTCGCTTCTCATCAGCGGCTCTGAACGTCTTGCAGATAGGGATCTTCCGGGCCGGGCCCTCGATTTCTACGACATCTCAGGCTGCGTCCAGGCCGTTATCGAATCGGTAGGAACGGCTCGTACTGATTTTCTGGATGCTGACGTCGCACACTTACAGCCGGGGCAGGCGGCCTCAGTGGCCTTGAACGGGAATGTAATCGGCTACCTTGGCCGAATTCGCGACGAGCTCGCGGCGCAATATAAATTCAGAGTGCCGGTATTCTGCGCCGAGCTAAATCTCGACCTGCTTCTGGCGTCACAGGCCGGCGAAGTATCTTACCAACCCCTGCCGCGCTTTCCTTCAATTTCCCGGGACCTCTCGCTCGACGTTTCGCGCTCAACAACCTTTGCCAAGCTCAAGGAAGCTGCGTTTGATCATCCGCCGGCGTTGCTTGCGTCGGTAGATTTCGTGGACGTTTTCGAAGCTCAAGGCGCCGGAGATGGTAGGAGGTCTTTAACGCTAAGATTCACCTATCGCGATCCACAACGAACTCTAAATGACCAGGAAGTTGAAGTCCAACATCAGGAATTGGTGGCTAAACTCACTGGACATCTGAGATAATGCAAGATTATAAAGGCATTGCTCAGCCTTTACTTGAACTTTTCCCCGAAAGCCCACATAATGTTTTCCACAGTTTAGACATGTCGATAGATGGAGATCCTAGGATGAGGCCTCTAACAGGGATGGAGAAATTCTCGCATCTCGAAGACAAAATTTACTTAACGGTTCAATACGCTCAGAAGCTTCGCGAGGAGAACCAGGAGATTACGCGCGAGAACGAGAAGATCAAGCGTGAGATCCAGTCACTTTCTCAGTTTAATCGCGAAATGGAGAGCGACCTTCGTAGGCTTCTTGACGAGCGCGATGTCATTCATCTGAAGGTTGAAACAATGGTCGACGCGATCACTAAAATAGACTCCGATGCTGCGGAAGCCGTAGGAAGGTAACATATATGAGCGAACAGGCACTGCGCGTCGAGATCTATAACCAGACTTACAGTATTAGGTCCGATGGCGATGATCAGTATATTCAAGACCTTGCGAGTTACGTCGATCTGAAGATGCGCGAGATCGCGTCGGGCACGCTAACGGTCGATTCGCTCAAGGTTGCGATTCTCGCCGCGCTTCACATCGCTGACGAGTTTCACCAGCTTCGCGAGTCGCAGGCGAATTCGGACACACAGTTGGCCGTACGGAGTTCCGAGTGCAGCGAAATGCTCGATAAAATCCTTAGAGGGCGGGACACGCAGCCCCTCGAAATTTCTGTCGAACAGTAGACTCCCGTATGCTAGACTTATCTCCGGCGAAAAGCAGTCACTGCGTGGTTCGACACCGGACGCATACATAATTGAGCCAACATATGAATACCGGGAGGTTAATGCCGGCCTCGGTGCGAGTCTCCAAGCGAGAACTCGCCATAGTCGACGGCTCTGATGTCACGATTTAATCGGGACAGAAAACCACCCACCTGTAACAAACAGGTTCAATTCATACGTTCGAACGGCTTCGCGGTCTACTTTTCGCCAACCTTCTCTTCTTCCTCGAGTTCCCTTCTAATCTCATCCGTCAGCCGTGCATGCTCTAGCGCGATCGGCAAATCTCTCGCTCGAAGCGAGAGCTTTTTTAGCGCGATCTCGGACTCGGCTATTGATCCACTGCGTACGGATGCGGCTTCGATTATTTGTAGCCGCGTTTGCGCTTCGGCGAGTAGACTCGATGCTTCGTTCCGCACGGCTTCGATTCGGCGAATGTCTTTGTCGAGCTTGACTCGCATTTCCTGAGGCCCTTTGAGCTGGCGAAGTTTCGCGTCACGCTGACGCATGACATGCAGTTCGCGTTTCGACGACTTTACGATACGTGTTGCGGTCAATCGCGAAGCGAGAGCGTCACGGTACGTATCTGCGAGTAGAGGATCCCGATCCGAGATCGCCTTGAGCGAGCGGCGCTCCGCCGACGAGAGTTCCTTTCGAAACCAATCAACTTCTGAGGCAGTTATCCCATCAGAGGCAATCTTTTCCGTCAGTTGTTTGGTGAACTCGCTGCGCCGATGAGAGAAATACGCCGACGTTCCTACTCCGGCTAGGAATCCTATCGCTGTCAGAATGAGCCCGAGGAAAAGCACGACGGCGGCCGTCGGTGACGAGAAGCTGAAGAGCAGGAGCGATGACAATGTCACCACAAGGGGCACACCGCCGAGCACGAACGGCGCGCTCCAGACCGCCATGCGTAGATTTCGCCGGCGAGCGAGGTCGCGCTTTGTCACGGTATATTCAGTTGGCAATTCCATCACGAGAGCAGATATTAAGTTAGCCGACCGACAAACGAACCGCGGCGCAGCGGCATCAGAATCCTAAGCGTCTCACAACACAGTGTAGTATTATGGGCAAGTATTCGCGATGCCGCAGTCTATGAGATATCTGAGATTTTTTCCGATCCTTCTCACGTTCGCTTTTGCCTCCAGCCTGGTCGCTACCGCCCAACCGACTAGAGAGAGACCGCGACAGGGCGTTCGCACTGTCACGCTTCCAATAACCATTTTTACGAAGCAGGAGCTCCGGGACGACCAGGCTGCCGAATTCGTCCAGGCCGACAAGCTGACTGTCCGCGAGGCAAAAGACGAGCAGGAAATCCTCTCTATCCGGAGCGTTTCCAATACGCCGCTCGCGCTTGCAGTGTTGGTGCAGGACGATCTCACGGGCAATTTTAATTTGCAACTTCGCGATCTCGCGAACTTCATTCGCCGTCTGCCCCGAGGTACCCGCGTGATGGTCGGATACATTCGCGGCGGATCGCTGCAAACGCGCCAGCGATTTACAGACGACCTCGATCGCGCGGCAAAGTCGCTGCGAATCGTTTCCGGAGTTGGCGGCGGCGGAAACGGGCCCTACGGCGGTGTAGCCGAGGCCTTGAAGCGTTTCGACGCACTGCCCGCCGGTCGTCGTGCAGTTCTCCTCGTCTCGGATGGTCTTGATACTTCGTCGTCGAGTTTGCCGGGAAGCAGTATTCAGTCGGTTGATTTCGACCGTGCGGTAAATCGCGCCCAGCGAACCGGCGTCGTGGTCCATACGATCTACACTCCGACCGAACTAACAGAGAACACGAATTCGCGGCTCACGTTAGGCGGCCAGGGTGGTCTGCAACGACTCTCGGACGAGACGGGTGGCCGGGCATTCTTTCAGGGAAGCTTGGCCCCTATCAGCTTTGTGCCTTTCTTCCGCGATCTCGACCTTCTATTGAGCAGGCAGTTCGCGTTGACATACCTTTCAACCCATATGAAGAAGGGCTATTACAAAGTCGACGTCACGAGCTCCAATCCTGATGTAAAGATCGAACACCCGAAAGGCTACTACCATCGCTAGGACAGCTTACCGTCGCACACCGGGCAGAAAGGAACATTTTCTTTAATAAGTAATCCGATCCAAAAAAGCGGAAACATAAACACGAGCAGCAACGCGAAGGTTATCCATCCCGCCGTCGAGATTTTTCGTTCGACACGTGGCATCACCACGCTTGAACAAATGGGACAACGGATCCGCGGGTCCGTAAGCGAGATTGGAGCATTACTGTCGTATAATCCGACGGCCGCATTCGCCGCCGGTGGAGAAGCGAATGAGCCTGCCGCGTTCGCCACCGTATCGAGCGTTCCTGCCTTGGTTTGAAACTCGTCGGTCTTCCACGAATACGGACGCGGAGCCGAGTAGTCAAACTGAGCATTCTGCGGCTGTGGAGCAGACCCGAACTTCGTCCCACAAAATCGGCAGAATACGCTCGAGGCATTATTCGCCCGGCCGCAGTTTTGACAGCTATTCATAGCACCCGTCTAACGATCTCGTGTCGCTAAAGTTTCTAGAATAAAATACGCTCGCCCGTCCTAATCGCTTGATAGACCGACTCTACGATCTCCACCGACTTGAATCCATCAAGGGCGGTCACTGGCGGTGGAACACGTTCGACGATGGCATCTATGAACGCACGGTCCTCCTGAACATAACCCCAACGTTCTTCCTTCTCGCTCATGTGGAACGATCTCGTTTCGAAGTTAGCATCCATGCCGCGTGAGTCAAACAGTCGCTCCATCTCCTCAGTCACGATCGTGCGGTGATGGCAGAAAACCTCAATCCTCTCAAATGGAAAGTGCCAACTCGCGTCCGACGACGAGGCAAATGTGCAGTGAAAGCCGCTCTTGAACTTAAAGATGATGGAGAATTCGTCGAGTTCCGGATACTCGTGCTGCGATCCGTACGCGATGAGTTCCGCAACTTCGCCGAATTGAAAGCGGAGCATATCGAACAGGTGGATTGTCGTTTCGTAAAGAAATCCGCCCGTAATGCTCGTATCGCCTGTCCACACCGGGTTCTTTAGCTCGCCCCGGTTCATCTTTACATGGGCCGAGTGAGGTACGTCTTCAGAAAGCAGTTTCTTGAGCGTCGCGTACACCGGTGCATATCGTCGATTGTGACCGACTTGGAATACGCCTTTGCCAGCGTCGGCAACATCGAGCAGCTTTTGAGCGTCTTCCCGACCAATCGCAAAAGGCTTCTCGCAGAAAACGTGCTTGCCCGCACCGACGGCCGCGGATGCGATTTCCGCGTGAGTTTTATTCGGGGCGCAAACGATGACCGCATCGCATCGACCCAATAGTTCATCTCTCGAACTGCAGACAAGGCCGCCGATCGAACGGGACAGTCGCTCCGCGCGTTCGGGTACGATGTCGTATAGTGCGACGACCTGGGCGCGCTCGTCACGAGAGAAAATTCGCGCGTGCAAAGAGCCCGCGTAGCCTGTCCCGACTATACCGATTCGTACTTGTCCCATTACCAGCTGCCGCCCGCCGATGGCTTTGTCAGACCGAGAACGGCCTCGGTCGCCGCCTTCGCCTTTACAGCCACCTCGAAGGGATCCTGCTCCCAATACTCGGGTCGAAAAATCTCGATACTGACCATTCGATCGTAACCGATTTTGTCGAGGCTCGCCTTAATCTCCCGAATTGGAAGTATCCCCGTTCCGGGATAGAGCCGCTGCGCATCAGTGAGTTCGCCCTTCGGCAGGTTCTCGGCATCATTTATATGAAAAACGAAAAGCTTCTCGGGGCGCATCGACTCAATCGCCTCAAAAGTTGAGTCCCCGGCATAGAAATGAAAAGTATCGATTACGTTTCCGACATTTTCCCGGTCGACCTTTTCGATAATTTCATTACAGAGATCGAGCGTCTGCACGGAACAATCTGTCTGGCCCAGGAATTCAAACGCGAGGCCGACACCGTGATTTTCAGAGATAAGGGCGAGCTCGCGGAGGACCCGGACGGACTCCTCAATGATGACCTTATTTGTCGCGCCTCCCGGGAGTTTTCCCGGCACGACCACAATGTATGGACAGCCAAGCTGACCGGCGATCACGGAAAGCGTTTCACACTCACCCTTTATCTTTGCGTAATCCTCCGGCGAGCGAAAGGTGATGTGTTCTATCGAGTTAATCGAATAGGGTTTGATTTTTGCAGCATCAAACTCTGCCTTCAGGTCTGCGATTGTTCGGCTCTCGAGATATCGATAAAGCTTCGCCGACCAGATTTCGAGCAAGTCATAGCCCGCAGCCGAGGCCGCCAGGATATCGGTAGAGAGATCGGCCCGCATCGTCGTCGCGCCGTTGAGTGCAATTTGCATAAAAAAGGCAGTTTAGCATGAGCGGTTGCGAACAACCGATTGGCTTGGCGTGCCGTCTTAGTTTCGGGTAGTCTTACCTTGTTTCGACCTCGCAGCACGTCCAATACCTAAATATGAGATTGCTATCAGCATACCTTTCGCTCCTACTGCTTTCGGCCCTCGCGTTTTCGCAACAGTCTGATGCCGCCCTGCGAAATGTAATAGAGAAGGACCGCTCCAGCCGAGGCGTCGACGGAAAGATCGTAACGTTGAGTGCGGCGGAGCATGTGGCTCGCGGGCAGGTCTATCATGAGAACCGAGTATTCCCGGTGGCTCGCGAGCACTTTCAGAAAATATTCGATTTCTACCCGGCTGATGCGGCGATGAGCACAGCTCTTTTCCTGACTGGACGTTCGTATTACTGGGAGCGTGAGTATGCCAAGGCGATCCCCTTCCTCGATCGCGCCGCTCGCGAGTATCCAACCACGAAGGATGGTCGCGAAGGCCTTTCATTCAAGGGCGCGTGTCACGTCCGCCTGGGAAGGAACGCCGAGGCGGCGCAGATTTACGAACAGTACACTATCAGGTATCCGGATGGTGAGCGGGTCGATAGTGCCTATCTCAACATCATCGATGCACTTCGCGAAGCCGGCGATTATGCGAGCGCCAACTCCTGGGTGGAGAAAGTTCGCGTTCGATTCCCTGGATCTCCGACCGAGGCTAGTGCGCTGCACGCGCGTTTGCGAATGCAGATCTATCGATCGCAGTGGGAAGACGCCGTTGCGACGTCAACGCTCATGCAGGAGCAGGCCAGGTTCGCGGGTTCCATGGCGAGTGCCGACGAAGTGAAATACCTGCGTGCCTTCGCACTCGAGAAGCAGGGCAAAAAAGCTGACGCGAGGCTTGTATATGCGTCGATTCCTGAAAAGATCAATTCCTACTTCGGCGGGTTGGCTACAGACAAAACGGAGCGCCCGCAGGGCTCGCTCTCTGCCGTTGCGGTGAAGGATTTTCCGACGCCGTATAGTGCGGAACTTTTGTTCTATTCGAGGAAGCACAAGCTCGACCCGCGCTTTGTCCTGGCGATCATGAAGCAGGAGAGCGGCTTTCGTCCCGGCGTGAAGTCGCCGTCAGCGGCCCGTGGGCTTCTACAACTGGTCTACGACACGGCCGTCAAATACAATAAGCGCGCAGGCTTTGCGAATTTCGTAGCGGACGATCTCTATCAGCCGAAGGTTAACATTGCAATTGGCACCGAGTACCTTGCAGATCTGCGTAAGCAGTTTGGCGGCCTCAATGAAGCAATTGCCGCAAGCTACAACGGCGGTGAAGACAACGCCGCTCGATGGCTAAACCGGACCAAACCGAAAGAGCCTGCGATCTTCGCGTCCGAAGTCGGCTTCTCGGAAACTAAGAACTATGTGTTCAAGGTTATGGCGAACTATCGAGTCTACCGCGCTCTATACGACGAGAATCTCGTAAAGCGGTAAATCTCAAATCTGCTTTCGAGGAAGGCGAAACTCAAAAAACGTTCCGTCTATGGTGAATGAGAAAAGCCGGGCTCGCGCTTTCTTGATGCGATCCTTTCCCCGTGTCAATCGAAATGTTGTAATCTTCGTAGATCGAGCGAGGCAAAAGTATGAGCAGCAGCGATTCGAAAGGTGAGTTTGTGCCGGTGAATAACCCGGACGGTTTCGTGCCTGATCCGGTGCACAAGATCATGGGGATTTTTGAGGATAGCGACGAGGGCGTTGCGGCAGTTGGCGAGCTCAAATCAAACAACTTCGACGCCGGCGATATCGAGTTGTTCTGCGGTGTTCCGGGCGAAGAGGCCTACGATTTTTCGGGGGATGACCACGGCCCGCTCATGACCTTTATGCGGAAGTTTCGAAATATGACTTTCGATCGAGTCATAATGGAGCGATATCAGCAGGCGCTACGCGACGGCCACTGCGTACTGACACTGCACATTCAGGATTCAAAACGGAAGAAGGAAGCAGCAGACCTGATGCACTCGCACGGTGCTGCACAGGTCGATTATTTTGGACTAGCGATGACGCAGGCATTTCCGGCCCAGCCGAATGCCAGCGAGGATAAATACGACGCAGATCCGTTGGATGAAAAAAACGGACCCGATTAATAACTTCTACTCCTCCCAATCTCCCTGGCCTTGCCGCTCAACGTGGTAGCCATACTTTTCCATATGCCGCATCACCTCGCGCGTATGATCTTCGTCACGAACTTCGAGAATCACCTCTATGCCGACACGGCCGAGCGGCGCAAGCCAGATCGCTCGTTGGTGATAGACCTCTACGACATTCGCACCGGTTTCCGCGACATGGTTTAGCATCTCGGCGAGCGTACCCGGGCGATCGAGAACGAGCAGCTTGAATATTGCGTAGCGTCCTTGTCTGACGAGAACCTGCTCGATGATACGCGCGAGTAAATTACCATCGATATTACCGCCGCACAGAACAGTGCAGACACTCTCCGCCGGTTTTACCTCGATCTTTCTGGCAAGCAACGCCGCGAGGCCGGCGGCACCGGCACCTTCGACGACAAGTCGCCCGCTGGTCACACAGTGAAAAATGCCGCGAGCGATTTCTTCTTCAGTTACGCTGACGATCTCGTCGACATATTCCTGAATGATTGGAAAGGTCACCTGGCCGGGCTTCTTGACAGCGATGCCGTCGGCGATAGTCGGAGAATAGTTTTGAATTGCGACCGCCACCCCCTTCTCGAAGGAGGTCTTGATCGGAGCGACATTCTCCGCCTGGACGCCTACAATTCGAACGCCTGGAATGAGACTCTTCAGGGCAATGGCGACACCTGAGATCAATCCGCCGCCTCCGATCGGGATCACGACGACGTTGACATCGGGAAGGTCTACTGCGATTTCAAGACCTATCGTTCCCTGACCCGCAATTACTTGCTCATCGTCGAAGGCATGAACATACGTGTAGCCGTGGTCCCGCTCGAGCTCGCGTGAGTGCTCAACGGCCTCATCAAACGTAGCCCCCTTTAGGATGACTTCGCCGCCGAAGTCTCGCGTCGCGACTATTTTGGTCAGAGGTGCAAACTCGGGCAGTACGATCGTGGATTTGATTCCATTTAGCGAGGCAGCCAGAGCAACGCCTTGAGCATGATTCCCCGCCGAGGCCGTTACGACGCCGCGCCTGCGTTCCTCTTCAGAGAGTTTGGAAATCCTATTGTAGGCTCCGCGCAGCTTGAAACTGCCGCTTCGCTGCAGGCACTCTGCTTTCACGGAAACCTTTGCACCGAGCTCTTTCGAAAGCTTGTTGTCGGGCAGCATGGGCGTATGGCTCGCCACACTCTTGAGCGTTGCCTGCGCGGCACGAATATCGTCTATTGTGACCATAGTTTTCGCGAATTATAGCAAACGTTCCCCGACATCGCCTGTGTTATATTAGGGATATCGCAACTGGAGAGTATTTATGGAGAATCTCAGCATCGGGGCCTTTTTCTTAATCTTTCTTGCTGTCGCCTTACTCGTGGTGGCGTGGAAAACGATCAAGATCGTCCCACAGTCGAGCGTCCTGCTGATCGAGCGGCTCGGTAAATTTCATCGCGTCGCGGCAAGCGGCCTTAACATCATCGTTCCGTTTTTTGAGGCTCCGCGTGCCGTTTATTGGTCGAATGTGAGACCCGGAATTACGTCGATTGATCTTCGTGAGCAGTTTATAGACCTTCCGCCGCAGCCGGTTATCACCCGTGACAACGTGACGATCAACGTGGATTCGGTGGTCTATTGGATGATCACGGATCCGATCAAGGCCGTTTACGAAATCAATGATCTCGTCGGCAGTCTGGTGCAGCTGACGATAACCGGGATGCGTAGCGTAATGGGCGAGATGGATCTTGACCACACATTGTCGAGTCGCGATGCGATCAATTCGAAGCTGCGGCTGATCCTCGATGAGGCGACGGACAAGTGGGGCGTTAAAGTCACACGCGTCGACGTCAAGAACATCAGTCCACCTGAAGACGTTAGGCTGACGATGGAAAAACAGATGACTGCCGAACGCAATCGCCGAGCCCTGATTCTACAGGCCGAGGGAGACAAGCAGGCGGCCATTACAAGGGCCGAAGGCGAAAAGCAGGCGGCCGTCACACGATCCGAAGGCAACAAACAGAGTGCGATCCTCGACGCCGAAGGTTCGGCGCAAGCGCGTCTCACGAATGCAAAAGCCGAGTCCCAGGCGATTGCCGAAATCGCCGCGGCAATAGGCGACCGTAAACAGACCGCGCAATATCTGATCACTTCGCGATACGTGGACTCGATGCGGGATATGGCTCGCACGCAGAACTCGAAGGTTATCTTCATGCCGATGGAGACATCAGGCGTGCTTGCAAGCGTCGGGGCTTTTAAGGAAGTTTTCGCGACGACTGGTGAAACAGACGACGCCCTGCGCCCGTCCGGCACGAGAAAGGAATTGGAGAAATAATTATGCGGAAGATTATATTCGCAGCGTTGGTTGCAGCTTTTGGATTGTCAGTATTGTTAATCTCGCCGTCGGTTTCCGCTGGACCGCCGAACATTTACAACTTCAAGGTTCGAGACATCGACGGCAAGGACGTACGGCTGAAGTCGTACAAGGGCAAGGTAGTGATGGTGGTGAACACCGCAAGTAAGTGCGGTTACACCCCACAGTATGAGGGACTTCAGGCGTTGTACGACAAGTATAAAGACAAGGGACTCGTAATCCTCGGTTTTCCCGCCAACAACTTCGGTGGACAGGAGCCCGGCACCGAAGCCGAGATAAAGGAATTCTGCACGTCGAAATACAAAGTCACGTTCCCAATGTTTGCAAAGATTTCGGTAAAGGGCGAGGACCAACATCCGCTGTACGCCTATCTAACCAGCAAGGAAACGAATCCGAATTTCGGCGGCGACGTTTCGTGGAATTTTAATAAGTTCCTCATCGATCGCAGCGGGAAGATCGTCGGGCGTTTTACATCGAAAGACAAGCCGATGGCCGATAGTTTGATCGCAGAAGTCGAGAAACATCTAGCTGCGAAGTAGCGTATTTTTGATTTGCCAGTTGTCCACGGCCGCGCCGCTCGCCGCCGTGGATTTTTGTTACGATGCGTCTTCTGAAATTTGGAATAATAGGGCTGATTCTCATCGCTCTCGCGATCGCGGGATTCTTTTATTGGGTAACACGGTCGGTTAACTCTCCTAATACTCACACAAAAGCTAACGAGTATATCCGCATCGAACGCGGCTCGACTCCCGCACAGATCGTAGCGCAACTCGCCGCGAGCGGCATCGTCGCGAATGAGATGGCGGCCAATATCTACCTTCGCACCCTCGGCGATGCCACAAAGCTGCAGGCTGGCGAGTTTCAGTTCCCTTCACCGATCTCGACCGTGGAGGTTTTCAGGCTTCTTGAAAAGGGTGAAGAACGCACCGTGCGAATCACGATACCGGAGGGCTTCACCCGGTTCGATATCGCAACGAGGATCGCCGAATTTGGTCAGACGGAGTCTACCCTGCCCGAAGGTGTGCTGGTTAAGCCAGGTGAAATTCCAGGGAGGAGAGAGGTTCTCACCCTGATGGATGACACTTCGCTAATCCGGGATATTGCACCAGAGGCCAAGAATCTAGAAGGCTACATGTATCCGACCACGTACAGCTTTCCACGGGAAACACAGCCAAAAGAGATTATCAAGACGATGGTCAATCAGTTCCGCAGGTTCTGGAAACCCGAGTGGCAGGATACCGCCAAACGCCTCGGCAGAACGCCCCACGAAATAGTAACGATAGCGTCGCTTATTGAAACCGAGACAAGCGTCGAGAGCGAACGCCCCGTGGTCGCCAGCGTAATCAACAACCGTCTCAACAGAGGAATGCGGCTCGGCATCGACCAGACAAATGTCTATATCGCAAAGATGATGGGGCGTTGGGACGGCACTCTCCATCAAAGCGATCTCGACGTGGATAATCCTTACAACACTCGAACTAAGTATGGCCTGCCGCCCGGCCCGATCTCCTCCGTCACCGAAAGCTCGATAAGCGCTGCTCTCGCACCCGCGGACACTGACTTCCTGTTTTACGTGAGGAATGTCGATCTAAATGACGGATCGCATTGGTTTTATGCGTCCGCCGCAGAGTTTGAGAAAGGCAAAGCGAAGTATCAGGAGTGGCTCGAGAGAGAACGCGATCAGATGCGCAATCAACCGAAGCCGGTGAATCCATGATCAAGTTACTCGCCCTTGATTTGGACGGCACAACGCTTAATTCCCGCGGCGAAGTCTCGAAAGAAAATCGCGCTGCGATTCGCGCTGCTGAGGAACGTGGCGTTTTAGTGACAATTGCTACTGGGCGACGATTCCGCGATGCTCGACCCGTTGGTCTAGAGCTTGAGCTGAACGCGCCTCTCATCACCCACAACGGCGGCCTTCTGAAGTATGCCGAAAATGAGAAAACCGTGGCATGTTCGCTGCTTGCATCCACGACTAGTCGCGAGGTGGTCCGACTCGGCCGGGAATACGGTGGCGACGCCCTGGTGAGCACGGACCCGAACGGTCACGGCGCTCTGCTCTACGATCGGATCTCCGAAAACAATGTACCGCTAAAAAAATATCTTCGCTGGGCAGAGAATCTGCACGGGGGCGAGGCCGGCCGAGAAGGTGTCGAGCGAGTCGAGTCTCTAGATGACGAGATCGACCGGCACGAGGTCGTGCACATCTCATTCTCAGGAACCTGCGATGCAATGGCGGCCATGGTGGACGACCTCACTCGAGACCTCAGCGACAAGGTAACGATTCTCTCCACGGTCTATCCGGCCCTTAATTTCACACTTATTGATATACTACCGCCGGCGACTTCGAAGGGCCACGGCCTCGCAAAGCTCGCCGCCATTCACGGCATAACGCCTGATCAAGTCATGGCGATGGGCGATAATTTCAACGACCTGGAAATGCTTGAGTACGCGGGGACGCCGGTCGTAATGGGAAATGCCGACGACAAGTTGCTCGCACGCCGTGAATTTTATAAAACATTAACTAATGAGGAAAGCGGCGTGGCGGCCGCGATAGAGCGTTTTATTTTAAAGGGAGAGAATAATTAGTGGCAAACAGAATTGCGGTCATTGAAACAAGCAAGGGCACGATCAAATTTGAGCTTCTGGAATCGGAAGCGCCCAGAACAACCGAAAACTTTCGGCTCCTGGCCGAGAAGAATTATTACGACGGCGTCATCTTTCATCGCGTCATTCCCAATTTTATGATTCAGGGCGGCGATCCGCTCGGTGAGGGCTACGGCGGGGAGTCTGCGTGGGGTGGAAAGTTTGCGGATGAGATCAACCGCGATTCCAGCCTATACTCTGGCAGTTATGAGAAAGGAACGGTCGCCATGGCTAATTCCGGCCCGAATACTAATGGCTCTCAATTTTTTATAATGCACGACGATTATCCGTTGCCCCCAAGTTATTCGAAATTCGGCAAAGTCACCGAGGGACAGGAAGTCGTTGACGCCATCGCCGGGGTTCCTCGAAATCAGAACGATAAACCGAATGAGCCGGTGACGATGAACCGGGTTTATATCGAAGAGGCTTAACCAGCGCGTGCGGGCCGTCGTCCAGCGTGTCTCACGTGCTATTACAGGACAATTCGGTGCGATGATGGATGTCGAGCTCCTAAATGAAGGGCCCGTTACGATCATTCTCGACAGTGAAAAAACTATATGAAAAGGATATCTCTTTGCCTCATTCTCCTGGTCGCAATGGTCGCAATGGTCGCAATGGTCGCAATGGTCACAACCTCATGCGGTGACTCGGCCGGCAACAAGGCGGCGAATACAAAGCCCAGCCCCGAAGTAAAAAAAGGTATCGCTCCGATAGCCGACGCTGAGGCAGTACTGATCGAAATGGAGACGCCAGCATACGGCACTATAAAGCTTGAGCTGTATTCAAACCTCGCCCCAAAGCACGTCGCACGAATTAAGGAGCTTGCACGCGAGGGCTACTACAATGGAATCGCATTTCATCGAATCAACGACACCGTGATTCAGGCGGGTGACGCCAACACGAAAGCCGGCGGCCCTCAAACACAAGGGAAAGAAGGCGACTCGGGAAAGTCTAACGTTCAGGCCGAGTTTTCCGACGTACCTTACGACGCCGGAATTTTGGGTGCGGCGCGCCTTGGCACCGACGTAAATTCAGCAAACGCGCAGTTTTTTATTATGCTGAAGCGCGAGAAAGCTTTTGACAACAGCTACACGGTTTACGGCAAGGTGATCGAAGGGATGAACAATGTGCGTACCATCGCCGGAGCACCAAAACAGGGCGAACGACCGACCGAGCCGGTGCGAATCAAGAGCATGTCAATCGTTCCGCGGTAATGATAAAATGACACATCTGCTCGCGTAGCTCAGTGGATAGAGCGCTTCCCTCCGGAGGAAGAAGTCGCAGGTTCGACTCCTGCCGCGAGTACCAATAGAAAAGGGGCAATGCTCGTGAAAAGCAATGCCCCTTTTTCCTTAACATTTACGCCGACTTACGGACGAACCTTCAAGGTTGGGTCACCAACCAGGGCCCATGACAGTCGAACGTCGGTGCCGCCGGGGATCGCACTTTTTGCGTCCTTGATCAGATCGCCGATGCGCGTCATGTTTCCCGCGGAAAGCTGATCGAAGAACCGCAAACCCATAACGAGCTGCACATCAGGCGTTGTTAAGCCCGTCGAGGACCAATTGGCCACGGAGCCGCCGTTGTTATGTTTCTGCATAATCTCCGACAGCGAGTCGAAGTACGGATTCACGAAGTACCCGTTCAAGCACGTCAGCATCGTAAAGACGGTCAAATTGTTCCCGTTTGCGACCTGAGGCACACCCGCGACGCCCCCGAAGTTATTTTGGCCGAAAAAGCTCGCGCTATGCCAATTCCCGCTCGTACCGTGCCCTGAGTAATTAGCGAGATAACGTCCGACGTTAATATCGTTGACAAGAGTCTGGTTCGAGTTGGGGGTAAGCCGATTGACAAACAGCCTGGGCACTGAGGCCGGGAATTCGGCAGCGAGCATTTGGCTCATCGCTTCGAAATCATAGCCATTCGGCTCGTCAAAGGCGAAGATCGCGCCGCGGTTCATATTCTGCATCGCGGGTGTCTCAAACGTCATCGTCTTGTTCAGTGACTGGATTACCTCGGCCGGCGTCTTCGCAGGAATACGCCCTACAGCCATCTCCGCTAGGCCGTCGTTATTAAAATCTGCGAGGGCTTCATCGCTTCCCGTCTCGAGATACACCGTGTTGACAAACTTCGTTGGCACGAGGTTCTCATTTCCGAAGCCCAAATATTCTTTCGGGTCGTACGAGGCGTCGCCGAGAAGTAAGACGTATTGCGGCGGCGTCTGCCAATTATTGCGTGCGTATTTTAGGAAGTCCGTGATCGAGCGCGATGTGGACATCCCGAAATTAAATTCATCGTATACGTCGGCAATATCGACAACCTCGACCGGCATTCCCTGTCCGCGTCGATAGTTCGCCCACGCCTCCGCCTGAGCGGCAAAGCCTCCCCACGTTATGATTACGAGCTGGCCATTGCGCCCGGGCGTCGAAAGGGACGATGGCGCATTTGGGATGATCTGATGCACCTGCTGGATTCCCGAGTCCTCGACTGCGTGGTAGATACGAGCTCTATGCGCCGGAAAATTAACAGCGAAAGTCGGTCCGTTACTGACAACGTTCAGGTTGGTCATCTGTTTCGGCTCGCCGTCAATGGTAATGTCAAACATTCGGACGTTCCCGGTTGAGAAGTTGCCGATAACAGCGCGTCGATTGGCTAAGGTGTAAAACGTCGATCGATTCTGATCGGCGTTGAAACTCCGCTTAAATCCGATCTCAAGTGAGTCGAACAAGGGTAACGAACCTGCCGTTCCCGTCAATGTTAAAGTATTCGCCCCTTCCAAAAGTGCTGAGGTCGGGAGGGTCGCCTGCCCGCCAAAAGGGTTTTTGGAAGTGCCCATAAAATTCCCTGCTGGCTGGCCATTGAGCGTCGCGTTGACGCTGTGGTTGGCGCCGAAGAAGCCCTGAAACTTGATGGTAACGAGCGCGGATGCGGCGGATGTATCGATTCCCGATAGGTCGAACGTGATATTGGTCGGCGTCGCAGAAAGGATCGCACCCCACCAATTATCGGCCTCGCCGTTTATGATGTTATAGATATAGCTCGTCCGCTGCTTGAGCACGAAAGACTGGTCATAGCCCGATGCGATCGTCTGGGCGCCCGAATCATTCGGAACACGCGATGTCATTCGCCGCCCGGCGACCGTACCGTTAATCAGAAAGAGATATCGCGTATCGGACTCGATGACTTCCTTGCCTTTTGCGTAAAACTCGATGTGATTTCCCGCGGCCTCAACGATGATCGCTTGCTCAATGCCATCGAGGAAAAGCTGCCACTTCGTGTGGTCGCTGTTTACATTGAAACCCGCCGCCGATAGCTGGGCGCGAGTTACGCGATAGAAACCGTCTTTATTTATCCCAAGCTTTACACCGGGCTGCGCGGCCACCATGCGCTGAATTATCGAGTTAGTCGGCTTTATTCCGGGGTCGATGCCCACCGCAACGTCTGAAGAGATGCCAAACTGATAAGACGTGTATACGCCCAGAGTTCCACCAACCTCAGCTAGTCGGGCTGACGAACGCCCACCCGTTTCGGCGCTCAGATCGGGAACGTAGTCAACCGGAAACTGAGCCACGCGACCGCGCTCGCCGCGGGAGTCAATCGATTCCAGGATGTATGTCGAGCCGAGCGTCCCTTCGCGGTCGAAGAAGCCCTGCCCACCTATGACTTTAGGTATCGGACTCTCGTTTACCGGTTTCGCAGATTTGTGATCGAGTCGGAAAATCTGAAACGCGCGCTCGTTCGAGTCGATGCTCGATTCCCACGAGATCCAAACGCCGCTGCCATCGGAGGCCGCACGCACAAATGTCTGAGGCGCCGGGGACGACGCAACGACGGGCGAACTTAGGGTTCGGGATTTCTGGGCAAGGGAAGGAGAAACCGTCAAAAACAGCAAGGAGAACGCGACGACACTCGCAGGTATAATTTTCATACGACCTCAATTAATCAGAGATGCACACACTCCCAAAATACAATGCTGTGAGGGGCATAGGGATAATATCACAGGTATTCCGTTTTCGAGAACGGAAATCGCCCCCTTAAAATGACCGTCAAGATGCAACTAACTGCCTCAAAACATAAGGCAGAATACCGCCGTTCTTATAATACTCGACCTCAATCGGCGTATCGATTCGCAAGGTCGCGGGCACATTTAGGACAGTTCCGTCGGCATTCGTAACGCGCAGCGTCACATCTTGCCGCGGCCTGACATCCTGACCTTCCAGACCCGTCAGGTCGAACTCTTCCGTGCCGTCGAGACCGAGTGAGCGGGCGGATTCGCCATCCTTGAATTGAAGCGGCAGCACGCCCATCCCAACCAGATTGGACCGGTGAATTCGTTCGAATGATTCCGCAATGACGGCTTTGACTCCCATTAACGCGGTTCCCTTCGCAGCCCAATCGCGTGAGCTGCCCGTACCGTATTCCGCACCCGCGAAGATGAAGAGCGGTGTGCCGTCTTCCTTATATCGCATGGCGGCGTCATAGATCGCCATGTCGTCGCCGCTTGGCTGGTGTTTGGTAAACCCGCCCTCGACCGGCGCGACCATTGTGTTTTTGATGCGGACATTCGCAAAGGTCCCACGTACCATCACAAGATCATTTCCGCGGCGGGACCCGTACGAATTGAAATTTTCCGGCGAAACCCCTCGCTCTTGTAAATAAAGTCCTGCCGGCGAGTTCGCTTTGATTGCACCGGCCGGGGAGATATGGTCTGTCGTCACCGAATCTCCAAAGATCGCGAGTGCCCGGCCACCATGAATATCGGAGAACGTCCCTGTCTCCATCGAGAAATCCGCGAAAAAGGGCGGCTCCTGAATATAGGTCGACGTGTCATCCCATTCGTAGATCTTTCCGACAACGGTCTCGATATTGTCCCAGAGCGGGTTCTGGTCGACGAAATCCGAGTACAGCTCTCGATAGGTGGCCGGATCGAAAGCTGTAGCCAGATATTCCTTTACTTCATCCAGTGATGCCCAGATTTCGCGAAGAAAGACATCGTTACCGTCGCGATCCTGGCCTATTGGCTCTAAAACAACGTCCTTGAGAACGGTTCCGGCGAGGGCGTAGGCGACGACCAGCGGCGGCGACATCAGGAAATTCGCCTTAATATTCTGGTGAACTCGGGCCTCGAAATTACGATTCCCCGACAGCACCGATGCGGCGATAATATCGTTCTCGACGACCTCTTCGTCGATTGCCGGATCGAGCGGACCGGAGTTTCCTATACACGTCGTGCACCCGTAGCCGACGAGGTTAAATCCGACCTGATCGAGATAGGTTTGGAGACCCGCACGCTCGAGATACTCCGTGACCACACGCGAGCCCGGTGCAAGCGATGTCTTAACGTACGGCGGAACTGTCATACCGCGTTCGACCGCCTTTTTTGCAACGATTCCGGCTGCAAGCATCACCGAAGGATTTGACGTATTTGTGCAGGACGTAATTGCCGCAATCAGCACGTCGCCATTGCCGATATTTGTGTTAATGATTTCCGATTCTTCTGCGTCTATATCGACACGGTTAGGCGTAGGCCGATTATTCACCATCTCGATCTCGGTTTCGACGTTAGTATTGTCCGGTGAAGTCGTCGCGTGTATAGACTCAGGAATGGATTTTGCGCTTTGTTCGCCGCCGCCGACGACTACGTTCGCGGGATGCGAGCCGATCGTGACGTTATACCGCTTCGTAAGGTCCTCAGACACCTTTCCATATCCGCCGTCCACCACAGATTTGGTGAAAAGCTCGATAAAACGATCGTCCAGACTTGAGAGCTCGATTCGATCCTGGGGTCGCTTCGGACCGGCGACGGCGGGCGTGATCGTTTCGAGGCTTAGCTCTATTACGGCCGAATAGTCGACATCGCCATCCTGCGGGATACCGAACATTTGCTGCGCTTCGAAATAATTCTTAATCGTCACTATATGCTCTTCGTCACGGCCGGTATTAGAGAAGTAGTCAAGCGTCTTCTCATCGACACCAAAGAAGCCCGTCGTCGCCCCGTATTCGGGCGCCATGTTGGCGATTGTGGCACGATCGGTAGCATTGAGCGCCGTCGCGCCCTCTCCGAAAAATTCCACGAATTTTCCGACCACGTTCGCCTTGCGCAACATTTCGGTGATGCGGAGAACAAGGTCAGTCGCAGTCGCCCCTTGCGGGAGAGTCCCGGTCAAGTGCACGCCGACTACGTCGGGAGTTAGAAAGTAGACAGGCTGCCCGAGCATTCCGGCTTCTGCCTCGATACCTCCGACGCCCCAACCGACGATTCCCAGACCGTTGATCATTGTCGTGTGCGAGTCTGTACCAACGAGTGAATCCGGAAAAAAGACTCCGTCGCGTTCGAATACACCCTTTGCGAGATACTCGAGATTCACTTGGTGAACGATACCGATTCCCGGAGGCACCACGCTGAATCCGTTGAATGCCTGAGTTCCCCATTTGAGAAAGCGGTAGCGCTGCTCATTTCGCTTGAACTCCATCTCCATATTCCGCGTCATCGCGTTCGCATTGCCCGCGCTGTCGACCTGGATACTGTGGTCAATGACCAGATCGACCGGGACAAGCGGTTCGATGACACCCGGGTCGCGCCCCATTCGTTTAACCGCGCTTCGCATAGCGGCAAGATCTACGAGCAAAGGAACGCCGGTAAAATCCTGCAGGACTACTCTTGCGACAACAAACGGAATCTCTTCGCTCCTCTCACCGCCGGCGCCCCACGCGGCAAGCGCACGCACGCTGGCCTCGCTGACGCGCTTTCCGTCGTCGAAGTTTCTCAGGACGGATTCGAGGACGATTCGAATTGAAATTGGAAGGCGCGAGATCGTCCCGAGCCCGGCGGCCTCGAGCGCGGGCAGCGAGTAAAAGATGCCCTCGGCTCCACTGCCGGTTTTGAAGGCAAGACGGGAATTGAAGAGGTTGTGCATCATAAACCTCCATTATATTTGGAAACAACGATATGCGGAAACCGAGTCGTTGCGAAGAGCTCTGGCAGAGTTGTATACTCTCTCGGTCAACGCGGCGCCTTCGTCTATCGGTTAGGACGTAAGATTCTCATTCTTGAAAGACGGGTTCGACTCCCGTAGGCGCTACCACAACCATAAGTCAAAATGATCGTAACGACCGGTTTTGAGATCGAGGGAAACGGCCACTGAGTTTTCACAGGGAGCGACCGAGGTGCTCGCGTATGGCACGGCTGTCCGCCTTGCCAACTCGGCCGCGCCAGATTACAGGTAAGGTGCATTCTCGTCCCGCCCAACCCCAAGGCCAGAAAACCAACGCACTAGATTTGATCGCATTCGACGTGGCTCCAGGACTTCGACGCAGCCGATTGCTTTTCTCGGTTTCTCATCCGCGGTCGTAAGCGTTATTTCGGCCGGGAATCTCGTAAAACATAGTTCTGATTCGTACGGGGGCATGAGCTTCACGCGAAGCTTCAGGTCGTCGGCGCTCAGTAGAAATCTCCGAGGGTACTTAATTCCATATCGCGTCCGGGTCCAATAGTGCTCGGCGGAAACCGCTTTGGCAGCGATCACCTCGTCGTCGAGAATCAGCGACAGGCTTGCATGACTGTCGTCGGTCAGGAGATTCCCCTCTCGACAGAAGAAAATCGTCGAGTCGACGAAATGGGCACTACCCGACAGCCTGACTCCGAATCCCGCGTCATCGGCCGAAGTGCATTGATAGTGCGAATGGCTTCCGGTGCCGCGGAACTGGTGCACATCTTCGCGGCCTCGACGGTCCGACACCGTGATGCGGCCACTTACATCGGAACGCGGCGATTCTATTCTCCAGTCCCCACATCCAGCCTCGCGGAGAAGTGGCGGATTAGACCTGTCATCTGCAAGCGATAGCCATTCCAGCCGCGCGTCAACGCTCTTCCCCTGACGCATTGGAAGTGAGACCTCTGCAGCAAATCCATTTCCGTAGTCCCCCGATTTTTTGCCGAATCGGTTTCCCGCAACTTCGAGTGCCGGACCGTCGATAACCATAGCGTCTTCGTGGTACTCGATCACGGCCCGACACACCTGCCGACCTGCCGCGAAATAGACAAATGAGACCGTCGGCACGAGGCCTCGCTCGCTATTCGAGAAAAGATGCCGGTTGAAGAAGCGAATCGACAGAAAGGCCTCGCCGTCGTCCGAAACAGCATCGAAGCTCCACCATTCTATCGGCCGCTTTTCTGATATAGGCGAGACTGCTTGCATCGCTTTACTTGATCGGAATCAGATCAGCATCGCAGAATCGGAAATATATGGCAAACTTTTGCCGTCTCGCCGAATCTGTACAAGTGCTTTCCCAAAGAGATTAATCTAGTGAGGTAAAGATATGAAACGTGCGGCATTGCCGATCTTTCTTTTTTTGATTGCTGGCGTACTCTTTGCGACCGGTTGTCCGGAAAGGACGCGAATAGCGGACATTGAGAGGAATCCATCCCGTTTTACTGACAAGGACGTAGCGATCGCGGGCACCGTACGCGACAGCTACGGATTATCGATTCCGGGAACAAAGTTAGGCGGCGGTGGTTACAAGATTGACGACGGCACGGGCTCAATTTGGGTTCTGGTGACCGACGGCTCCGTTCCCCAGATCGGATCGCAGGTCGGGGTTCGCGGAAAACTCGGAACCGGCGTGAGCTGGAAGGGTAGAAATTACGGACTTGGACTTTACGAAAAAGAGCGAAAATATCGAGGACGCTAAGCCATACCCCGCCTGGTAAAGATCACGGAGTTTGACCGTGCCTTTCGCCGGCTCGCCGCGCGGACCCGGAGGATTCTGGCCGAGATTCCGGACGACATTCTTTACCTTCGGGAGGAGGATGCGGCGGTAGGAGGTCTGTCTCGGGGAGAGTATCTTCTTCGCGCAGCCGCGGTGGTCGAGCAAATGGCCGGCGGAATCACGACGCGGCTCTGGGACGACCCATTCGAGTGGGCCCTCCCGGAGAAACTCCGTAATAAAGCTCTCATTGAGGATTACCTTAAAGAGGTCGAGGAGTCGCGGCTCCGTGCCTTCGCTTTTCTTTGCACCGATGCGGATCTCGACCGGCAGACGCCTGCTCCCACGCAATTGAAAACAATAGAATCAATCCTTCGCAACACACTCGCGATTGCCGACACATTTGCGGATCGTGCAGCAGGCGGCGACGCTGTAAGGTCGAGTAACTGACGCAACGGCGCGGCGGCCGTGGGCGGGCCATCGTTGCGCCTCCGAACCTTTTCGTGTAAGAATCGTTAATTTTCGCGAGACACGAAATCTATGCATTGCCCTAGCTGCGGTCAACAGCAAGCATCACACGAAACGAAATTCTGCTCCCGGTGCGGCATGCCGCTAGGGCTGGTCGCCGAGGTGATGAACAACGGCGGCTACCTC
>Ga0136640_10000028_pt1 | contig 47272 bp, 46 predicted proteins | sample AntDrymUQ8642106_2_FD_105498 | JGI IMG/M metagenome (GOLD analysis project Ga0136640, IMG submission 105498) | Polar desert sand microbial communities from Dry Valleys, Antarctica - metaG UQ864 (21.06) | ecosystem: Environmental > Terrestrial > Soil > Desert | place: Antarctica: Dry Valley...
CCACCGTCATCGTCGTCATCGTCCCCGTCATCGTCGTCGTCGTCCCCGCCACCACCGCACCACCACCGTCGTCATCATCGTCGCCATCGCCACCGTCATCGCCATCGCCACCGCCGCCGTCATCGCCGCCGCCGCCGTCATCGCCGCCGCCGCCGTCATCGCCGCCGAGCGGGGGAGCCGGCGCGGGGTCCGGGGCCGGCGCGGGGTCCGGGGCCGGTTCCGGGACAGGAGCCGGGGCCGGCGCAGGCGCGGGCGCAGGATCCGCTTCTGCGCCATCATCGTCGTCCCGGCGCTCACCGCCGGTTCCCCGCGGCGCCCCGTCGTCGTCGGACTCGCGCCCTTGACGGCTGCGCCGGCGTGAGTCGTCGCCTCGACGACCACGGGGTACGGGCGACGCGGTCGACTCGGGATCATCGAGCTCGACGCTGATGGCCGGGCCCAGCGGCGTCGGCTTTGCCCGCCCGGCGGTGGACAGCAGCGCGCCAACGACCACCCCGGCCAGCAGGGTGGCAAGCAGGACGGGGACGACGGCGCGGCGCATGTACTGCCACACGGTCGCGGCGCTAGATGATCAGCGCATGAGCGGCGCATGAGGAACCTCTCATGTGAGCCGGCGGTTACCATGCCGTCATGGCTGCGGCACCCGTCATCGCCCCGGAGCGCACCTGGGAACCCTCCGAGGTCGACGAGCGTGACCGGCCGTGGAGCGTGATCGTGTGGAACGATCCCGTCACGCTGATGTCCTATGTCGTCTTCGTGCTGCGCAAGCTGTTCAACCACAATGAGGCGACGGCTACCAAGCTCATGCTGCAGGTCCACAACGAAGGACGCGCCGTTGTGGCCAGCGGCCCCCGCGAGAAGTCCGAGGCCGACGTCGCTCGCCTGCACGCTCACGGGTTGCAGGCCACGCTGTCGCAGGACTGATCCCGTGCTGACCCACGGCGTGCGTCGCCTGCCCGACGGCCGGATCCGGGTGCGACTCGCCGCCCGCGAACACGAGTTGCTGCGGTCCTTGCCGGCACAGCTGCGGCCGGTGCTAGCCGGCGAGCAGCAGGTCGGTGACTCGGCCCAGCGGCTGTTCCCTCCCGCGTATGACGACCTCGCCGACGAGACGGAGTACCGGGAGTTGGTCGGCGACGACCTGACCCAGGAGCGGCTGGCGGCGTTGGATCATCTGTCGCGCAGCGTGGCCGCAGGCGGCACGCGGCGCCTGGTGTGGACCGTCGATCTGGACGCCGAGGGCGCCGCGGCGTGGCTGTCGGCGGTTAACGACGCGCGGCTGATCCTGGGTTGCACGCTGGGCATCACCCAGGAGTCGGTCTGGGAGTCCGCTCCCGATCCGGACAACCCGACCAGCGTGGTGATCTTCTGGCTGGGCTGGCTGCAAGAAGAGCTGGTGGCAGCGCTGATGCGGACGCTGCCCGACAGCTGAGGAGGACCAGTGGCACAGCCCCAGACCCGCCTCACCGCGCGTGAGCGTCGCTCGCAGCTGTTGGAAGTGGCCGGCCGGTTGTTCGCCGAGTCCGGCTTTCACGGGCTGTCCATGGGACGCCTCGCCGAGGCCGCCGGCGTCAGCAAGCCCGTGGTGTACCAGCACTTCTCCTCCAAGCGGATGCTGTACCTGACGCTGGTGGAAGACGCCACCACCGAGCTTGACGTTCGGGTCAAGCAAGCGCTGATGGGCACCAGCGACAACCGCGCGAGAATCGAGGGGGCCATCTCGGCCTACTTCGACTTTGTCGAAGACCCCCGCTTCCGGCTGCTGTTCGCCACGGCTGAGCGCAACGACCCCGAGGTCCGCGAGATCGTCGACTCCACACTGGCTGGCGTCGCCGCGGCAGTCGGTCGGCTGATCGCCGCCGACGCCGGCCTCTCGCAGCCGTCGGCCAACTTCTTGGCCTCAAGCGTCAGCGGCCTGGCCGTGCAGGGTGCGCGCTGGTGGCTGCAACACGACGAACTCGACAAGGACGAGGCCGCGCGGCTGCTGTCCCGGCTGGTGTGGCGGGGCCTCGGCGCCTTCGGCCCAGCGCCCGACTGACCAGCCGCGGGAGGACACAAGGCTCTGGTAGTCTGGGGTCACCAGATGATCGAAGACCTTACCGCTGCCGAGGTCGACCGGCGCCTTCGCTCCAACTCCCCACCGTTGCTCGTTGACGTACGCGAGGACTGGGAGCGACAGGTCGCGGCGATCCCCGGCTCGCTGCACATCCCGATGGGTGAGGTCCCCGCAAGGGTTGCTGAGCTGCCCACCGACCGCGATCTCGTGCTGCACTGCCATCACGGCGCCCGCAGCCTGCAGGTCACGCACTGGCTGTCCGCTCAGGGCTTCGATCGCCTGGCCAACATGGACGGCGGCATCGACGAGTGGTCCTCCGCTGTGGACCCGTCGCTGCCCACCTACTGAAAGCTTTCCCTTGACTGACATCGCAACGAAGTCCTTCGCGGACTTCGGCGTCGACGAGCAGCTGTGCTCCGCGCTCGCCACCGCCGGCATCACCACCCCCTTTCCCATTCAGGAGCTCACCCTTGGCATGGCCCTGGCGGGGGCCGACCTCATCGGCCAGGCCCGCACGGGGACCGGCAAGACGCTCGCGTTCGGCATCCCGCTGCTGCAGCGGGTCTCACCCGACGACATCCGCACGCAGGCGCTGGTCATCGTGCCGACCCGCGAGCTGTGCCTGCAGGTCCGTGACGACCTGGATCAGGCCGGCGCCGACAAGGGCGTTGCCGTGGTCGCGGCCTATGGCGGCCGCGCGATCGAGCCGCAGGCGGACGCCATCGCCAAGGGCGCACCCATCGTCGTGGGCACGCCAGGCCGGCTGCTCGACCTGCTGCGCCGTGGCACGCTGACGCTGTCGACGGTCACCGCGCTGGTGCTCGACGAGGCCGACGAGATGCTCGACCTCGGTTTCCTGCCTGATGTCGAGCAGCTGATCCAGGCCACCGCCGACCAGCGCCAGACGATGCTGTTCTCGGCGACGATGCCGTCAGCGGTCGTGGCCCTGGCGCGTCGCTACATGAACAAGCCGACCTTCTTGCGCGCCGACGTCGAGGAGGTGCGCATCGGCCCCGACACGGTGCAGCACTTCTTCTCCTGCCACCGCATGGACAAGCCCGCCGTCCTGGCCCGCATCCTGCAGACTCCCGGCCGCGACCGCTGCCTGGTCTTCAGCCGCACCAAGCGGATGGCCGACATCCTCGCCGAGGAGTTGCGCCAGCGGGGCATCAACGCCGCACCGATCCATTCCGATCTTCGCCAGGACGCGCGTGAGCGGGCGCTCGCCCGCTTCCGCAACGGCACCATCGACGTGCTCGTCGCCACCGAGGTCGCCGCGCGGGGGCTGGACATCACCGACGTCAGCCACGTCGTCAACTACGACTGTCCCGACGACGAGAAGATGTATCTGCACCGCATCGGCAGAACGGGTCGCGCCGGTGCCGCGGGGGTCGCGATCACGCTGGCGGTGTGGAACGAGCTGGCCCGCCTGGAGATGATCAAGAAGGCGCTGGGCGTCCAGACCGAGACGCACGAGGTGTTCTCGACATCGCCGATCCTCGACGAACTGTTCGACCTGCCGGCACGCCAGCGAGCGGGACGCCCAGCGGTTGCTACCGAGGAAGCCGGCGACGAGCGCCCGTCATCGCCACGCAAGGCGGCGGCGCGGCGCGACACCCCTGGCCGTACCCGCAGCCGGCACACCGAGCCGGCGGCCACGCGGCCAGAGACTGCGACAGCCGCGACGGCAGCCGCAACGACCACTGAACCCGTCCAAGCAGCCCCGGCGACCGAGGCCGTGCCCTCGACAGCGCCCGACGTTGCCCCCACTCCCCGCACCCGCAAGCGCAGCGTCCGCCGGCCAGAAGCCGATGCGGTGATGCCTCCTGCCGCTGCCGCGACACCCGTTGCCCAGGAAGCCACTGACGACACGGCAGCTGCCAAGCCTGCTACCCACCGGACCCGCAGCCGGCGCCGCGCGACACGCCCGTCGGCCCGCCAGCCCGCCGCGACCGAGCCGGATACGTCGCAAGGTGCGCCCGCAACGGCCCCCTCCGTGGCGGCCGGCGACCCCGGCACCGTTGCCGAGATCGACGCTGAGGCCAAGCCGTCGGTGGCCCCAGCGCCGGCGGCCGACAAGCGAGCGGGTCGCGGCCGCAACCGCCAGCGCGGCGGTGACACACGGCCGCCCGGCGGCGCCTGGCCGCGGATCGAACCAGAGCGAAACCGTGATGACGGGCGCGTCCCGGTGGAGCAGGCGCGCGGCTCGGGACGCCCGATGCTGATCCGCCCACTGGTGATGGAACACCTTCCTTAGCACTGGTGCGGGCTTGAGGTCCGGCGGCCGCCTGCCGATGCGATCGGTATGGCTCACTTGTTCCGCCGTCGACCGCCGGGCCCCCTGCCGCTGGCGGTTGAGCTTGCGTTGGCGTTCCGCCCCGTCATGGTCGCCCTTGCCGTCGTGATGCTGATCACCTTGGTCCGCTTCGCCGCCGTCGCCCAGTTCGATGCGCGCCAAGACCGCTACCTGGATGCCGAAGCCGCGCTGGCGACCAGCCGCCAGTCGATGCTGGACCAGCAGACGGGCCTGCGCGGCTGGCAGCTGTCCGGCGACCGCCGCTTTCTCGCTCCCTACCTCTCGGCGCGCACGCCGCTCGAACGGGCGGACGCCACCTTGCTGGCCAACACGTCGCACGACCCGCGGCTTGCCGCCCTGGCGTTGAGCAACTGGCGCGACCAGCAAGCATGGATCGACCTGTGGGTGCCAAGGGCTCTGGACACCGGCCCCGGGTCCCGGGTCCCGCTCCCGGATCTCGCTCAACCTTGAGGGCAAGCGGCTGTTCGACGACTACCGCCAGAGCGCGGCGACGCTGTTCCAGGGAATCGACGGGCGGCTCGCCGTCCTCCACCGGCGCGACTGGCAGCTGTTCTGGTTCGGTGCCATCGCCCAGCTGCTGGTCGCACTGTTTGCGTTGCTGTCATCCCGTCGACAGCTGCGCAGGCTGCATGGCAGCGTCGCGCTGCCGCTCCGGGAACTGTTGGTCGTGGTGCGCCGCGTACGCGAGGGGGACCTGTGGAGACCCTGACGACCCACGCGGCCCTGGCGCTGGAGGCGGCGCGGCTGCACCGCCAGGCCCAGGAGCTCGGCCGCCGCGACGCCCTCACGGGCCTACTCAACCGGCGACAGCTCGACGCCGACATCGCCGAGGAGGGCCGCCGCGGCAACCGCTACGACCGCCCCTGGACCTTTGTGCTGTGCGATGTCGACCACTTCAAGTCGCTCAACGACCAGCACGGCCATCTGTTCGGTGACGAGGTGCTGCGCGATGTGGCAGTTACGCTACGCGACGGGTTCCGCGACACCGACGCGGCCTACCGCTACGGCGGCGAGGAGTTCGCCTTGCTGCTGCGTGAGACTGACATGGCGGCTGCGACCGCCGTGGTCGAGCGGCTGCGGTCGGCCATCGAGCAGCGCTTCGCGGGGTATGTCCCCGGCGGCCTGACCCTGTCCTTCGGCCTCGCCAGCGGCCGTGGGTCGCAGTCCCCTGCGGAGCTGATCGCCGCCGCCGACGCAGCGATGTACCGCGCCAAGGGCGACGGTCGCAACTGCTGGCGGGTGGCCGAGCAAGAGCCGACCGCAATGCAACTGATCCCGTCGGCCCGCGTCGCGAGTTGATCACGCGCGGGCCTGGGCCTCGGCCAGCAGCGCCGACAGGCCGGTGTGCAGCGACGGTCCCGCCGCCAGCAACCCGCTGGCCAAGGGCGTGACCACAGCGCCGGCCTCGGTCGCCACCAAGGCTCCGGCCGCCCAGTCCCAGCGTGCGGTGGTGTCTTCGTAGTAGGCGTCGACGCGCCCGGCCGCCACGGCGCACAGGTCCAGCGCGGCGGACCCGATGCGGCGGATGTCACGTACCTGCGGCAGCAGGAAGGCCAGCGTCGCCGCTTGGCGCCGGCGGATCTCGCTGTCGTAGGAAAAGCCCGTGGCCAGCAGAGCGCCGGCCAGCTCGACCGGCTCGTTGACCCGCAGCGGCTGGCCGTTACGGCTCGCCCCCTGGTGGCGCACCGCGCTGAAGGTCTCCTGGCGGGACGGGTCGATCACGGCACCCACCAGGGCACCGTGCTCGTCCTCACAGGCGATGCTGACCGACCACGCGGGGATCCCGTACAGGTAGTTGACGGTGCCATCGAGCGGGTCGATCACCCACCGCAGGCCGGTGCTGCCGTGGCGGTCGGCGCCTTCCTCACCCAACAGCCCGTCGTCGGGACGTGCCGACGACAACGCCTCGGTGATGCGGCGTTCGGCTGCCCTGTCGGCCTCGCTGACCGGATCGGTGGCGCTGCTCTTGTGATCCACCTGCCCGGCGTCGTCGCGGCGGGACAGTAACTCGTTCCCGGCCGCCGTGGCCACCTCGACGGCCAGGTCCAGCAACGCCGAGGTGTCGAGCGCGACCATCGACCGCAGGCTACCCGTCCCGACTCGAGGTGCGCATGAAGAGCTTCCTGCGCATCCGGAGGTAGCGCTTCAGGAGCTCCGGGTGCACGAATCAGCGCTACCAGGTGGCGAGGCCGGCCAGGCGCTCGGCCGCGGCCTCGAGCGTTGCCAGTTCCTTGCAGAACGCGAAGCGCACGATGCCGGCTCCGAGCCGGGGCTCACGGAAGAATGACGAACCGGGCACGCAGGCGACGCCGAGGTCGGTGACCAGCCGCTTGGCGAAGTCGACGTCGCTGTCGGCGAACGGCGAGCAGTCGACCATCGTGTAGTACGCGCCTCGGGGGACGACGGGCTCCAGGCCGACGTCGCGCAGGACGCCGAGCAGGTAATCGCGCCGCTGGCGGTAGAACTCCCCGAGGCTGGTGTAGTAGGCATCGGGTAATGCCGCGGCGACCGCGCCAGCCTCCTGCAGTGGCGCCGCCGCGCCGACGGTCAAAAAGTCATGGACCTTGCGGATCGCGGCGGTCAGCGCCGGCGGGGCGACGACCCAACCGACGCGCCAGCCGGTAACCGAGTAGGTCTTGGACAGCGCGTTGACGGTGCAGGTGCGCTCGGCCATGCCGTCCAGCGTCGCCAGTGGCGTGTGGCTGGCGCCGTCGTAGACGATGTGCTCGTAGATCTCGTCAGTGAACGCCACCAGGTCGTGCTCGACGCACAGGTCGCGAATCACGCCCAGCTCGTCGGCCGTGAAGACCTTGCCCGTCGGGTTGTTGGGCGAGTTGACGATGATGCCGCGGGTGCGAGGGGTCACCGCCGCGCGCAGCCGCTGCGGGTCAAGGGCGAAGCCGTCGGCCGGGTCGAGGACCACATAGGACGGCACCGCTCCCGACAGCACCGCGTCGGGACCGTAGTTTTCGTAGAACGGCTCGAAGACGATGACCTCGTCGCCGGGGTCGATCACCGCGAGCAGGCTGGCGATCATGCCCTCGGTCGCCCCGCAGGTGACGGTCAGCTGCGTCTCCGGGTCGACGTGGAAGCCGTAGTGGCGCCGGTACTTGTCGGCGAGGGCGTGCCGGAACGACTGCGCGCCCCAGGTGATGGCGTACTGGTTGACGTCGTCGCGGATGGCCCGGCGTGCCGCCTCCTTGACGACGTCGGGTGCCGCGAAGTCGGGAAATCCCTGGGCCAGGTTGACCACGGGTCGCTGCGGCGTGGAGGTGACCGCCGCCAGGCGGGTCATCTCCCGGATCACGGACTCGCTGAACTGGTCGGCCTTGCGGCTGGTTCGTGGCATTGGTAAGCAGGTTATCGCCGCGCGCTCCAGTAGCGGTGGCGCTTAGGACCGACGACAGGAGATCAGGTGGAGCCGACGACGTCACCCCTGCCGCTGCCCGAGGGGTACGGCAGCGCGACCCGGCCGCTGGCCTGGGCCGACGTTCGGGTCCGTCTCGAGCACTCCCTGCACTATTGGATCGCCACAACGCGACCCGACGGCCGTCCCCATGTGGTGCCGCGCTGGGGTGTCTGGCTTGACGACTGCTGGTACTACGACGGCAGTCCGGCTACCCGCCACGCCCGCAACCTGGAGACCAACTCCGCGGCCGTCCTGCACCTGGAGGACGGCAAGGAGGCGGTCGTGCTGGAAGGCGAGTCGTGCCAGCACACGCCGGCCGGTGACTTGGGCGACCGCTTGGCTGCCGCCTTCGTCAAGTACCACAATCTCGGCTACGCCCCTGAGGCACGGTCGTGGGACGACGGCGGTGGGCTGTCGCGGTTCACGCCCCGCAGCGGCTACGCCTGGTTTTCGTTTCCGACCGACGCGACGCGCTTCTCATTCCCCGCTCGGCCGTAGTCAGGCGGTCAGCTCACGCTCCAGCGGCGTGCGGAAGCGGGCGGTCACCCGGACATCGCCGAGCCAGCGTTCGAGTCGCTCGGCCTCGGCCCGGACGGCAGCGGCGGCCTGGACGCCGACGTCGGTCAGCAACCGGAAGACGACTTGCCCAGTCTTGCGCTGCCCCCAGCCGCCGGCGACGCACCCGTCGCACCACACGGTGGGGCCGGCGTTGCCGTTGTCGTCGAACAGCACCGGACGGTGCGGTCCGAAATACCAGTCACGTTGCGACCAGCCCATCACCGTCGGGTCCAGCGCCGGCAGCAGCGTGACCCATGGGTCAACTGCCGAGACCGGCTCCAGATCGTCTGCGAGCACCAGCCCGGTGCCGCCGTCGAGCGCCACCTCGGCAGGGCCAACCTCGGCGATGGCCTGCCGCACCTGGGCGGCCGTCCAGCCCGTCCACCACTTGAGGTCGGCGGCGGTGCCAGGCCCGAACGCCGCCAGCCACCGGCGAACCAGCTGGGCGCGCGCCACGCCGGCGGGCAGCGCCGCGATGTCGCCGGCCAGCCACGATGCCGCCGGCGCCCAGCGGTACTGGCCGCTGATCCAGGAGCAACGCGGGCGACCTCGAACGATCGCCCGTCAGCGGCGAGCAGCGACAACACCCGAGGCCAGATCGGCTGCTGCATCCGGGGATTGTCCGCTGCGCCCAGCCCCACGGGCTGCCGCAACAGCGGCACGTCGTCGCACAGCTCGGCCGCGGTCGCCTCGCCACGGGCCAGCAGCGCCGCAAAGGTGGCGTCCTCCAGCGTCGTCAGCCAGCCGCCGGCGTCATCGTTGATGCCCTGCCGCTGAATCCGCTGGAGCAACAGGCGCCGTTCGCGGGCCGCCGATTGGGTGCGTGCACGACCCCTGCACCACCGGCAGCAGATCGACCGGGACGACGAACAGGGTTCGGCGCATGCCCAGCATCCGCACCACCGTCCTATCCTCGTACAGGCCCCGCTGGATCGTGGCCACCTGCGGCGAGCGCATCCGCGCGAAGGACGCCAGGTACACCGACGCCGGATCGGTGGCGTGCAATGCCACCAGACTCTCGCAACCGCTGCCAGGTCCTCGGCGCGCGAAGCTGGTGCCAGGCGATGGCGACGGGCGAGCCTGGCTCGCCGCTCCTCGACGGTGATGCGCCTCACGTGTAGACCCCCGGGTACCGTGCGGGCGAAGGCGGAGGGGGCGAGGCGGCGGCCGGCGCGGGCATGGCAAGGGCGGGACACCCAGGTCCCGCCCTCCTATACAAGCCCGTCTCAGAGCGGATCATCCACTCCGGAGCGTGACCGCCGTCAAGCGGCCAGGGGCGTCCAGTTCGGGGTTTCCTGCACCGGTCGTCGTCTGGCCCGAGGGCTGCCGTCGAGGGGTGCATACGAAACCCACTGGTCGATAGTTGAAGTCTCCGAGCGGTTGTGTGGAGGACGGGGCCAAGATGGCCCGCTGCTTGCCTGCAGTAAGGGTAGCGACTACGGACCGCGGCGCTACCGCCTCCGGGCTACATGAGCGCTGCTAGTCGTCGCCGACGAGGCCCATGCGCATCGCGACCGCCACGGCCGCGGTGCGGTTGCGCGCACCAAGGCGGTCGAACACCTCCTGGCAGTGGGCTTTGACGGTGCGCTCCGTGACGCCCAGATGCACGGCGATCTCCGGGTTGGTCAGCCCGTCCTTGAGGTAGTTGAGGACCTCCTGCTGGCGCGGCGAAAGGACGGGCTTGTCCTCGACCGGCGGCAGTTCGATCAGCTGTGTGGCGTCGTCGCCTTCCATCATGGAACTGCGGTCCTCGAAGCGCGTCTCGACCGTGCCAAAGCGAACAAGGTCGCCGTGGCGCAGGGCCTGGGAGCCGGTGACCGGCTCGCCGTTGACGAAGGTGCCGCCGGTGGACCCGAGGTCTTCCAGCCACACCGCGCCGCTTTGCCTGCGGACCACGGCGTGGGCACGACTGACGTGCGGGTCACCCAGTTGCAAATCAGAGTTCTCGCGGCGCCCGAGGACCTGCTCCTCGGCGTCGACCACCAGCACCCGGCCGCGCAACTGCCCGTCGCTGGTGACGACGAACATCGGCAGGGGGATCAGTCGCTTTGCTGGGCCTACCATCCAGTCGCCCCTTTCTGGGTGATCGTCATCCCTTGCCGTCCACCGCCGTGGCCGCGCGGCGTCGCAGCTCCTCGACGACCGAAACGCTCGTGGTTGCGTCGCCGATCTTGCTTTCCTTACGCGATCCATGGAAGTCACTGGACCCGGTGACCGACATGCCCCGCCGCCGGGCCGCTGCCCGCCAGTAGTTGCGGGCCGCTGGATCGTGCCCGCAGTGGTCGGCCTCGACGCCTTTCATGCCGGCGTCGCGCAGCTGGTCAAGCAGCACCGTGCTCAGGGGCGCGTCCCTGCTGCCGAGCCCCGGATGCGCCAGCACCGCGGTCCCGCCCGCGGCCCTGATCAACGCCACCCCGTCGACGGGCGCGAGCGCCCGCTTCGGCTCGTAGGCCGGCCCGCCGTCGGCCAGGTACTGATCGAAGGCGGCGTCCTCGTCGGTTACGAAGCCCTTGGCGATCATTACCGCCGCCAGGTGCGGTCGCCCAAGGGGTGCGCCGGCCGCTTGCGCGCGCACGTCGTCGATCGAGATGTCGATCCCCAGCGCCGCCAGGTTGGCGACCATGGCGTTGGCACGGCGGTCGCGCTCGGCGCGCAGACGCACGCATTCGGTGACCAGCGCAGGATGCGTGGGGTCGACCCAGTACCCGAGCAGGTGGATCCCGCGCTCCTCGAACTCGGTGGACAGCTCCACGCCCGGCACAAAGTCAAGTCCGTGCTCTTGGCAGGCCTGCGCGGCCTCGGCCCAGCCGTCCATGGTGTCGTGGTCTGTCAAGGCGAACCCGACAAGCCCCGCTGCGGCGGCGAAGGCGGCATTCTCGGCGGGGCTGGTCGTCCCGTCGGAGAACGTCGAGTGCGTATGCAGGTCGTAAACCACGCCCGCAAGCTACACGGCGCCGACGACCAACTCCTGCTTGCTCAGGTGAAGGCGTTCTCACCTGTCAGGTGGCGGCCGAGCAGCAGGCGCTGGATCTGGCTGGTGCCCTCGTACAGCGTGGTGACCCTCGCGTCGCGCAGGTAGCGGCCGACTGGGTACTCGTCGGAGTAGCCGTACCCCCCGTGGACCTGGACGGCTCGATCGGCGTTGCGCACCGCCGCCTCCGAGCAGAACGTCTTGGCGACCGAGGACTCGACGGTGTGGCGCTCGCCCTTGTCGTGGCGCCAGGCCACCTTCCAGTACAGCGCTCGACTGGCCTCCAAGTCCAGGTAGATCTCGCTGATCAGCTGCTGCACCAGCTGAAAGCCACTGATCTTGCGACCGAACTGCGTGCGTTCGTCGGCGTAGCGGACCGCGGCCTCAAGGCACGCCTGGGAGATGCCCGTGGCGCCGGCGGCCAGCGAGAAGCGCCCGGAGTCCAGCGCGTTGAGGGCGATCTTGAGGCCCTCGCCCACCTCCCCCAGCCGCATCCGGTCGGGGACGCGGACGTCGCTGAGCACGACCTCGGCGGTGTCGCCCGCCCGCAGGCCGAGCTTGCCGTGGATCGCGTTGCCCTCGTAGCCGGCGCTGTCCTGGGGCACCAGAAAGGCAGTAATGCCTTTCGCGCCCGTTCCTGGCTCTGTTTGGGCGAAGACGACGGTCAGGATCCCGCGGCTGCCGTTGGTGATCCACATCTTCGAGCCGCTCAGGACCCAGTCGTCGCCGTCGCGACTGGCCCGCGTCGTCATGGAGGCCGGGTCCGAGCCTGCGTTGGGCTCGGTCAGCCCGAAGGCGCCGAGCCCCTCAGACGTCAGGCGCGGCAGCCACTCGGACTTCTGCTCGTCGCTGCCCCAGGTCAGCAGGCAAGTGCAGGCCAGGCCGACGTTGACGCTGACCAGCGACCGGACCGACGCGTCGGTGCGCCCGAGCTCTTCGGTGACCAGGCCGTAGGACAGGTAGTCCAGCCCCAGGCCGCCGTACTGCTCGGGAACGGTGATGCCGAGGAAGCCCATCTCGAACAGCTTGGGCACCAGCTCGTCGGGAAACGCCTCGGTGCGGTCCAGCTCCCGGGCGTGGGGCGCGACCTCGGCGTCGCAGAAGTCGCGGGCCAGCTTGCGGATCTGCTGCTGTTGCTCGGTGAGGTCGAAGTCCACGGCTGCGGCTCCCGGTCAGCGATGGCGGCGGGGCGCAGCCTACGCGCCCAGGACCTTTTCGAAGCCGCGTGACAGCGGCTCGCCGGCGTAGTAGCCGAAGTTGCTGATCGGCTGGTAGCCCGACGAGGCGTACAGCGCCATGGCCTCGGGCTGGGCGGTCCCGGTCTCCAGACGGATGGTGCTGTAGCCCAGGTCGGCGGCCGTCTGCTCCAGCGCGGCCAGCAGGCGGCGCGCCATGCCGCCGCGGCGCTGGTCGGCCACGACGTACATGCGCTTCAGCTCGACCACGGACGGCTCGGTGCGGCGGATCCCGCCGCAGGCCACCGGCCGACCATCGCGGTAGACCACCAGGAAGTCGCCGACGGGTGGCGTAAAGTCGGCTGCGGGGGTAGGACTGTCATCACGGCCGCCGTAACGGACCACGAACTCGGCCTGCAGCTCGCCGATGAGCTGCGAGGCGACGGGGCCGTCCAGCGCCTCACGGCGGATCTGCAAATCGTCCATAACGGCGGCAGCCTAAACCGGCTTGGTGCGACATCCTGGCTGCGGCCCCATTAGGCTGCGGGCCGTCACCGACCAGGAGCGCGCCGATGAGAGACCTTGCCCAGCTAGCCCTCGACGAGGCTGTCGCGGCCGGTGCTGGCTACGCCGACGCCAGGGCGGTGCTGGAGGAGGGCGAGTCGCTGTCGGTGCAGGACGACCGCGTCGAGGGCGTGGAGCGCAGCGCCACCCGTGGCGTGGGCGTCCGCGTGCTGGTCGACGGCTCGTGGGGATTCGCTGGAACCGCCCGCCTGGATCGCGAGCAGATCATGGCCGCCGCCCGTCGCGCCGTGGCGATCGCCAAGGCCAGCGCCACGGCGCAACGCCGGGCCGTGCGACTGGCGCCGGTGCAAGTCGCGACCGGCAGCTACACCACGCCGTACGGGACCGACCCGTTCGACGTGGGGATCGATGACAAGCTGGAGCTGCTGCTGGCAGCTGCCGCTGCCGCCCGTGGCGAACCCAAACTCACCCTGGCCAAAGCCAGTTTCGACGCGTGGCGCACCAGCAAGTGGTTCGTGTCCTCCGAGGGCGCCGACCTGCAGCAGACGTTGCTGCAGCTGGCCGGCGGGGTGGAGTGCATCGCGGTCGGCGAGAACGAGGTGCAGGTGCGCTCCTATCCCAACTCCTTCCGCGGCTACTGCGCCACGGGTGGCTGGGAGGACGTCGTCGCCCTCGACCTGGTCGGGCAGGCTCAGCAGCACGCCGAGGAGGCCGTCGCCCTTCTGGACGCCCCCAACCTGCCGCCGCAGACGGGGACGCTGGTCCTCGACGCCAACCAGGTCGCCCTGCAGGTCCACGAAAGCGTAGGCCACCCACTCGAGCTTGACCGGATCCTGGGTTACGAGGCCGCCTACGCCGGCACCTCGTGGGTCGGCATCGGCGACGTCGGATCGCTGCGGTACGGCTCCGACCACGTCAACCTGACCGTTGACACGACCACGGACAAGGGTCTGGGCACCTACGGCTGGGACGACGAGGGCGTGCCGGCGGGGCGCCACCCCCTGGTGGCCAACGGGATCCTGCGCGACTTTCTGACCAGCCGCGAGACCGCCCCGTACGTCGACGACCAGACGCGCAGCAACGGCACGATGCGCGCCGACTCGTGGGGCACGATCCCGCTGATCCGCATGACCAACATCAACCTGGAGCCGGGATCGGGTTCGTTCGAGCAGCTGCTGGACGAGGCCGGCGACGGGATCTACATGTCCACCAACAAGTCGTGGTCGATCGACGACAAGCGCCTCAACTTCCAGTTCGGCTGCGAGGTCGCCTACGACATCCGCGGCGGCAAGCTCGGCAAGCTGTACCGCAACCCCACCTACACCGGCCGCACCCCGGTGTTCTGGGGCTCCTGCGACGGGATCGCCGGGCCGCAGCACTGGCAGGTCTACGGGACACCGAACTGCGGCAAGGGGGAGCCGGGCCAAGTCGCCCGCGTCTCGCACGGTGCCGCGCCTGCCCGCTTCCGCGACGTCCAGATGGGCGTGCGATGACCCCGCAGAGCGACGAGTCCCTGCTCGGCCGCGACGGCTTCTCCCGGCTGGCCGACGCCGCGCTGGACGCCGACCTCGGGGGGGGGATGGCCGCTGTCGAGGTCCTGCTGCAGCGCGAGGCCGGCGGGTTGACGCGATTCGCCAACTCCCAGATCCACCAGAACGTCTGGCGCGAGGACCTTGCGGCCAACGTGCGCGTCGTCACCGACGACGGGCGCGTCGGCGTCGCGTCCATCCACACCGACGACCCGGCGGCGGTGGCGCAAACCGCCCGGCAGGCCGCCGACATCGCACGACTGTCCCCGCCCGACCCGGCCTTCCCGGGACTGGCGCCGATGGCCAAGGCTGGCGACGTCGATGTCGACGAGTCGACCCTGGCAGCGACGCCGGAGGACCGTGCCGAGGCTGTCCGGGCGCTGCTGGCCGAGGTCGACCAGCGCTACGAGGCCGCTGGCGCCTACCGGACGCAGGCCGACGAGATCGGCGTGTTCAACACCGAGGGCCAGCGGTCGTACGCGCCGCGCTCGTCGGCGTCGCTGACCCTCGTCGTCACCGGGCCGTCCTCGTCGGGCTGGGCCGAGGACGGTGGCCGCTCCCGCCATGACATCGACCCCGCCGGCGCCGGTCGCCGCGCGGTGGACAAGGTCCGCGCCGGCGCGGACCCGACGGACGTTGATGCCGGCCAGTGGACGGTGGTGCTGGAGCCGCCCGCGGTCGGCACCCTCGCCGCCTACTTGGCCTACATGGCCTTCGGCGGTCGCGACTACCTGGAGGGCCGCTCCTACGCTGTCGGCCGGCTCGGCGAGCAGGTGGCCGACGAGCGGGTGTCGCTGACCGATGACCCTCGCTCACCGCATGCCGGCGGCTATCCCGTCGACTACGAGGGCACGCCCACGAGCACGGTCGAGTTGCTTGCCGGAGGCGTGCTGCAGTCGGTGGTGCATGACCGCAACACCGCCAAGCAGGCCGGCACCGACTCGACGGGCAACGCGCTGCCCGCGCCCAACACCTACGGGCCGATGGCGCTGTACCCGATCTTCACTCCCGGTGATGGTGGCTCGACCGCCGACCTCGTCGCCGGCTGCGAACGGGGCCTGCTCGTCACCCGCTTCCACTACACCAACGTGCTGAACCGCAAGGAAACGACCGCGACGGGGATGACCCGCGACGGGACATTCCTCATCCAGGACGGCAAGGTGACCAAAGCCGTGCGCAACCTGCGCTTCACGCAGTCTCTCATCGGGGCGCTGGCGCAGGTAGAGGCGGTCAGCAGCGACATCGCGTACGCCGGCGAAGGGTTCGAGTACGGCTGCCGTCAGCCGGCGTTGCGCATCGCCGGCTTCAGCTTCACGGGTACCACCAGCTTCGGTTGAGGTCAGGCGAAGTTGGTTACGAGCAGGTAGCCGATCAGCAGCACGATGATGATGGCCACAATGGCAGCGATCAGCCGGCCGCTGTCCATGCGATCGGTGGTCGTGGTACGCCCCCGTGACTCACGCAGGACCTCACTCACGGGCTCTCGCTCGACCTCGCGCTCTCGGATGGGTTCGCGAATGACCTTGCGGTCACGACGGTGCTCGGGTTGCATGCTGGCACCTTCCCACGGCTTCTGTCACTGATGTCTATTTACCCACCGTGATGGACAATTCAACCCGGGGTGAGGACTACGCGCACAACCTGCCCCAAGTCGGGGTGGGCGCCATCTGTGTCCGGCACGCCCGCCTGCTGTTGGTGCGCCGAGGCCGTGGCGTCGCGATCGGCGCCTGGTCGCTGCCGGGTGGGCGGCTGGAGTTCGGCGAGTCGATCGCCCACGGCATCCGCCGCGAGTTGCGTGAAGAGACCGGCCTGCACGGCACCGTCGGCGGACTGTGCGGTATCGCCGAGCGGGTGGTCGACGGCCATCATTTCGTCATCGTTGACCACTGGGTCGATGTCGATGACGCCGAGGCCGTGGCGGCCGACGACGCCGACGACGTGATGTGGGCATCGCGAGCCGACCTCGATCGCCTCGAACTAGTCGCCCGCCTGCGCGAGTTCCTCGACGCCCACCGCGTCACCGACCTGCTGGCCTGACGCCGGCCTGCGCTAGTTCCTCGACGCCACGGCGTCACCTACCTGCTGGCCTGACGCACCTGGCGGATAGCCTGCCGCCGTCATGCCTGACTGGACCCTGCCCGTGGAACGCCGCCTGGTGACCGTGGCGGGCGTGGTCCTGGCCGTGTTCGGCGTGGTGCTGGCGCTGTTCCCCGGCGTGCAGGGGATTCCGCTGTGGGCGCGTCTGGCGATCGGTGGCGTCTGGCTGCTAGGCACCCTGCTGCTGCGTCGGGGAGCCAACCGCCAGCAGGCGCAGCTCGACGATCTGCTGGAGCCGCTGCTGGAACGCCGCGAGCTGCAGCGCACCGTGGCAGGCGCACGGTTGATCCGCGCGCTGCTGGCCCACTCCGGCTTCTCCTCCTCCTATGAGTTCCGCCTGTACCTGCTCGACGCCGACGAGGGTCTGCTGCTGCCCAGCTACGAGCCGGAGGACTCGCCCTCGTCGACCGGCTGGGCGATCGGCCAGGGCGTCACCGGGCGGGCCTATGAGACCGGCGAGTACGACGCGGCGCGCGGCGCGGACCTGCTCGATCCCGGCTACGGACTGGACGCCGAGCAGCTCGGGCGCTACGCGGGACTCCAGGTGGTCGCCGCGATGCCGGTACGCTCGGCGCGCAATGAGGTCGTGGCCATCCTGACCGGATCGAGTACCGCCGATGACGGCATGCTGACCTCGCCTGAGGGCAAGGACCGCCACGCCGAGCTGGCCGACGTGGTCGCCCGCGTACTGATCGACATCCTGCAGGTTGCGGGTGACTAGCGCCGGCGCAGCCGTAGGCGGTAGCGCACGTGGCTAGGAGGTGGCTGGTGCTCCCCCGGCCGGATGGCCAGCGCGCATGTTTTCCTCGTGGTTCGGTTACGCTGTGTACAGCGAACACAGGAGTATCTCAGATGCCGAAGCTGCCGGTCACCTCACAGGCCTACTCCGCCCAGCAGGCCGACGCGGCGTTGCGGCGCGCCGCCCAGCGGGAGCGCAACACGGTGCGGATCACCGCCGGCCAGCGCCGGGCGCTAGCCGAGCGCAACGGGCACGACCCGTCGCACAAGTCGCGCTGACCAGCCGCTACTCGGCGCAGGTACCTCTGTCCCGCGTCTGCGGCCGCGGCTCTGGCTCGCCCTGTCAGGTTTGTGGACGCTAACCGGCCCGTGCCCGGTACGCGTCCACAATGCGGGATCCCAGCGAGATCAGGGCGCCACTGGGTCGGCGACTGCTCGCCGGCCCTCCGTCGCGGTCAGCCACACGCCGGCCAGAATCAGCGGCCCGCCGGCCCAGAACAACGGGCTGGGCGTCTCGGCTAGTAAGAAGTAGGCGAGGGTGGTCGACGCGACGGGCTCGGCGAGCACCACCACCGCGACCACCGTCGCCGAGACGGTCGACAGCACGGTGTTGAACACGGTGTGACCGAGTAGCTGCGGGCCGACGACCAACCCGGCGATCGCCAGCCACGTCGTGCGGTCGTAGTCGCTGAGCTCGGCGCCGGTCAGCAGGCAGGCGACGAGCAACACGGCCGCCGCGACGCCGTAGACCACACCCGCGTAGAGGCTGACCGGCAGCCGTTGGCGTGCCAGCCGCCCGATCAGCAGGTAGCCGGCCACCAGTGCCGCGCCGGCGAAGGCCAGACCGTCGCCCAGCAGCGCCCGCCCTCCCAGGTTGGCGTCACCGAGATCAGCGACGCCGACGATCGCCGCTCCCCCGGTAGCCAGTGCGATGCCTGCCCACGTCCGCCGTGACGGTGGCTCACCGAGGAACCGAGCCGCCCCGAGGCCCACGAAGAGCGGTGCCATGGTCACCAGCACCGCAGTGGAGGCCACCGTCGTCAGCGACAGCGCGGTGATGAAGCAGGCGAAGTGGCCGGCCAGCAGAACGCCGGACAGGCCCAGCTGCCGGCGTTGGGTCGGCTGCAGGGGCCCACCCACTTGCCGTGCCCGCACCGCAAAGGGGGCCAGCGCCAAGGCGCCCAGCGCGCAGCGCCAGAACGCCAGCGCCAAGGCCGGCGCGTCCGCAACGCGGATCAGGATGGAGGCCGTCGACGCAGCCAGAACACCGACGGCGAGCGCGGGGAAGGTGAATCGCTGGGCGGGGGGTCGCGGCATGCCCCCGGCTATACTCCGTCGCGGCCCGCACCCTCAAACTCGGGGGCGCGGCGAGCCTCAGCGACACGACGCTCACCCCGACCAAGGACGCAAGCGGATGGCCCGCGCCGACCTGCACAACGCCCTCGTGCTCGATCGTGAGATCTTCGAGGCGAGCCGGGTCGACGCGTCGCTGCTAGACCCCGTGGTCCGTGTCGAGGGGGCGCTGCCCGGCAAGGCACGGCCCATCACGGTGCTGCGGGAGTACCAGGGCCCCCAAGGCCGCAGCATCGAGTTCTTCGAGCTCAGCGACGCCAGCGGCAGGGTGCTGTTCCGCTCGCAGCTGCGCCCGGTGCAGCTGACCGGCGAGATGTTCGAGGATCGCTTCATCGACGTGGTCTCCGGCGTGCGCATCGAACGCAGCGAAGAGCACACCATGCGCTTCGTCGTCAACGACGACGAGATCGGCTCGATCCCCGTCTTCATCGAGTCCGGACTCGGCGGCGACCCGGCGGTGGCGGCCCGCGAGACCTTCAACAAGGCACTGAGCAAGGGCGCCGTCCTGTGGGTCGGGGTCGAACAGCCGCCCGCGCGCAAGCGGCCGGCCACGACCCACACACAGCCGGTCTGGTACGTGTGGACCGACGGCAAGGTCTACGTCCTCGACGGCCCTAGCGAGCAGCAGGTCCCGGGACTGCCCACCGCCGAGTCGGTGGAGCTGACCGCCCGCTCCAAGGACCTGCGCAGCCGCGTGTCCAAGGTGCCGGCCAAGGTGCGGGCCATCGGATCCGACGACCCACGCTTCGACACGATCGCGCGGATGGCGCTGGGCCGGCGACTCAACCTGCGCGACGGCGACGGCGCGCTGGAGCGTTGGCGCGGCGACTGCACGCTGCTGGAGCTCGACCCCTACTTCGGCGAGGAACGCGCCGCCGCCGCACAGGCCGCCGTCGAAGCCGCCGCCACGCCAGAGGCAGCCGAGGCCTCAGCGGGAGCCGAGGCGAAGGAGGAGGAGATCCACGTCGAGGCCCAGGTCGACCAGGGAGTCTTCGACCAGCTGATCGCCGAGGGCAAGAGTGAGCGCGTCGCCAGGGCTAAGGCCAAGGCCGCCTACGTCCGCGCCGAGAAGGCCCGCATCCGCGCCGAGCGCGCGGAGTCGGTCAGCTCCTAGAGCACATCGTCGCCGGTCGCCGCCGGGCGGGGCGCTGCAGGATCCCGCAGGTCGTCTCAGGTTGCCGACCGCCGGCGGCGGCGCCATAGCAGCAGGCTGAGCAGGGCGAGCGCCAGCAGCCCACCAACCGCCCCAGCTGCCAGCACCCGCCACAGCGTGCGGGGACGCGTGCCGACAGCCGCGATCCGCACCGACTCGCCCGCCGCCACCGGCCACGTCAGCGTCGACTCCTCGCGCGACGGCGCGTTGCTGGACACGACCTCGCCTGGCAGGCGCAGGCGCACCCGGTAGTTCAGCGCCCGGCTGTCGCGCAGCAGGCGCACGGCACGTTGCCGGGTCAGCCCGTAGTCGGCAACCGCGCGGGTGGGCACCAGCCCCGCGCCACCAGCCACCCGGATCTCGTCGTCCACGGTCAGCTGCAGCGGTTCGAGCAGCCGGACCTCCTCGGCGTCAAGCGCCCCGGCCAGGTCTGCCGTCAGCGACTCCAGCTCGGCGGGGTCGGTAAAGTCCACGGCGATCGCCACCCTGCGACTGCCATCGCCTGCCGTCTGGTCAGTGGTGACCCAGCCATCAGGGGCCAGGCGCTGGCCCGCCTCCGCCACGTCGGCCAGGGGGTCCGCACCCGCCTCGGCGGCGCGCCGCAGCAAGGCACGGTCCCCGGCCACGCCGACCCGCAGCCTGCCCGCGCCGTTGGCCTCGATGTCGACGTTGATGCCCACCCGCAGCTGGCAGCCGGCCAGCAGCAACGCGCACAGCGGCCAGACGAGGGCTCGCGTCCCCCGGAAGCGTCGCATGTGCGGATGAGCCTGACGGGAGTCCAGGTACAGCGGGAGGTGAATCGTACCGAAGTAGACGGGTAATGACTGAGACGGCCTCCCCTTTGCAACCCACTCGCGTCCGCCGGCGCATCGGCGAGCTGCTGCTGGACGACGGCGTGCTGGCGCCCGAGCAGCTGCAAGCGGCACTGCGCAGCGCCAAGGTCATCGACGGGCGCCGCGAACGGCTCGGCCAAACCATCGTCCGGCTCGGCTTCACCAACGCGGATAACGTCGGGCGTGCGTTGGCCCGTCAGTTACAGCTGGAGTACTTCAGCGACGATGAGCTGCCAATCAACGACGCCTTGATCGCTCAGGTGCCGGCGGGCCTGGCGGAGCGCCACAGCCTGCTGCCCATCGGCGCGGAACCCGATGGGACGCTGCTCGTCGCCTGCGCCGACCCGACCAACATCGTCGCGCTGGACGACGTGCGACTGGCATCAGGCGCGCGCCGGGTGCGCGCACTGGTCGCCTCTTCCACACTGATTGAAGCGGCGCTGCGCAGGGCCTACGGCTTCGACCAGCGCGCCGGCGAGCTGATCGACGCGATGGAGTCCAACCGCGACGACGACGCCGCGGAGCTGGCCCTGGCGACCGTCACGGAGGACGCCCCCGTCATCCGCCTGGCCGAGGGCATCATCGCCGACGCCGTCGACGCTCGCGCCTCGGACATCCACGTCGAGCCAGGGCGGCTGGAGACACACGTCCGTTACCGCATCGACGGTGTGCTGAAGCAGGTCATGGCCGTGCCCCGCTCGGCGACCGGCCCGCTGATCTCTCGGCTGAAGCTGATGTCGGGGATGGACATCGCCGAGCGCCGCCGGCCCCAGGACGGGCGCGCCCGCTACACCGGCAAGTCGGCCGAGGTCGACCTGCGCGTGTCCAGCCTGCCGTCGATGAACGGCGAGACGATCGTCATCCGGCTGCTGCGCAAAGGCTCGGAGCGCCTCGATGTCGGCGACATCGGCTTCAGCGCCGAGCAACTCGCCCAGGTCATGCCGATCGTCGAGCGGCCGCAGGGCCTGGTGCTCATCACCGGCCCGACCGGCTCGGGCAAGACCTCGACGCTGTACGCGTTGCTGGCGCACCTGGTGGGCGAGCACACCAACATCATCACCGTCGAGGACCCGGTCGAGTACGAGCTGCCGGGCGTCAACCAGACGCAGGTCAACGAACGCATCGGCTTCACCTTCTCCAAGGCGCTGCGCACCGTGCTGCGCCAGGACCCCGACGTGGTCATGGTCGGCGAGATCCGCGACCCCGAGACCGCCGAGCTGGCGCTGCAAGCGTCCCTCACCGGCCACCTGGTCTTCTCCACGCTGCACACCAACGACGCACCCAGCGCCGTGGTGCGCCTTCGCGACTTGGGCATCCCTCCCTACCTGATCGCCAGCTCCCTGTCCCTAGTCATGGGCCAGCGCCTCGCCCGCTCGGTCTGCCCGCACTGCGCCGTGTCCAGCGTGCCCGGGGAGCGTCTGATGGCGCAGCTGCACCTCGCCCCCCGCGACGTGGCCAGCGGGGCCTACCGCAGCGGTGCCGGCTGCCCGACCTGCAACCACACCGGCTACAAGGGGCGCACCGGGGTCCTTGAGATCCTCACCGTCGACGGCCAGGTCCGCGAGCACGTCGCCAACCAGTCCACCGAGGCTGCACTGCGCACTGCTGCTCGCCTATCGGGGATGCGCAGCCTCCGCGAGGACGCCCTGGCCAAGGCCGCCCTGGGTACCACGACGCTGGATGAGGTGTTGCGCGTCACGACCACCGACGTGGCCGAGGCGGGAACCTGCCCGGTCTGCGCCCAGAACATCGAAGACGACTACGCCGTCTGCCCGTGGTGCAGCGCCGACCTGCGCCCCGACGCCTGCGCCAGCTGCGGGCGCCATCTGGATCTGGGTTGGCGGTCGTGCCCGTCGTGCGGCACACCCAGGGCCAGCGAACAAAGGGCCGTCGAGGCGGTGCCCCGGCTGCTGGTGGTTGATGACGATGCTTCGGTGCGTGCGACGATCGCCGCCATGCTGACCGGGGACTACGAGGTGATCGAGGCGCCGGACGGCCAGACGGCGCTGGACATCGTGCACCAGGAGCGGCCAGACATCGTGCTGATCGACGTGGGCATGCCCGATCTCGACGGCTATGAAGTGACCCGCAACCTGCGGGCTCGCCCGGTCACGGTCAACCTGCCGATCGTACTGATGACCGGTTCGGACGACGTGGACACCGAGATCCATGGCCTGCGCGCTGGCGCCGACGACCACGTGCTCAAGCCGCTTGACTACCACCTGCTGATGGCTCGGCTGGCGGCCGTGCGCCGGCGCATGGCGGTCTGACCCCACCCGACCAAGTCTGCGTCCCAGGGCGGGCCCCGGTAGGCTGGACTCGTTCGGCGAACGCGCCCGCGTGTCGCCGCTCGACCTCCGTCCATCCGGCCCAGCGGCCCAGGAAGCGAGCCCCGGCGTGCCCACGAAAGACCAGATTCTCACGGCTCTGGCGACGGTCAACGACCCCGATGTCGGTCGCCCGATCACCGAGCTGGACATGGTCGCCGACGTCGGTATCGACGGCGGCCGAGTCGATGTGCACGTGCTGCTCACCGTCCCCGGCTGCCCCATGAAGGACCGGATCAACAACGAGGTCACCGCGGCGCTGCGCACCGTCGAAGGTGTAACCGACATCAACGTCGCGCTGTCACCGATGACCGAACAGCAACGCGGCGAGTTCGCGTCGAAAGTCCGCGGCAACGCGGGCGCCACCACCGCCGGCGGCCAGCCGGTCATTCCTTTCGCCCAGATGGACTCCGACACCAAGGTCATCGCCGTCGCCTCAGGAAAGGGAGGGGTCGGCAAGTCGTCGATCACGACCAACCTCGCCGTCGCCCTGGCCCAGCAGGGCCACGATGTCGGCATCCTCGACGCGGACATCTGGGGCTACTCCATCCCGCGCATGATGGGGGCGTCGGGCCGGCCGGTGGCGTTCGAGAACATGGTCATGCCGCTGCAGGCGCACGGCTGCAAGGTCATCTCGATCGGCTTCTTCATCGACGCCGAGCGACCGGTGATCTGGCGCGGACCGATGCTGCACCGGGCGCTGCAGCAGTTCCTCGCCGACGTGCACTGGGGTGACCTGGACTTCTTGCTGTGCGACCTGCCGCCGGGCACGGGCGACATCGCCATCTCCCTGGCGCAGATGCTGCCCAACGCCGACATGCTCGTGGTAACCACGCCGCAGCAGGCGGCCCAGCGGGTGGCCCTACGTGCCGGGCAGACCACCGCCCAAACGGGCATGAAGGTCGCCGGCGTCATCGAGAACATGGCCACGTTCGTGGCGCCCGACACCGGCAAGGAGTACCGCATCTTCGGGGAGGGCGGCGGGATCCTGCTGGCCGAGGAGCTGGACACCAAGCTGCTGGGCTCGATCCCGATCGACGCGCGGCTGCGCGAGGGCGCCGACGCCGGCGTGCCGTTGGTGCTGGCGCATCCCGACGCGCCGGCCAGCCAGCGGCTGTTCGAGATCGCCGGTCAGCTGACCGCCTCCAAGCGCTCGCTGATCGGTAAGGCCCTCCCCCTCAAGTTCTGACCACCGGTCCCCGCACGACGAAAGGCCGGACTTGTGTCCTACCGCTTCGCTACATGAGGACAGCGTTGCGCGTCCTGGTGGTCATCCCCACCTACAACGAAGCCCTGACCCTGCCGCGCGTGGTGCAGCGCATCGCCGAGGTGACGGCGGGCAGCGACCACCATGTCGAGGTCCTCGTCGTCGATGACGCGTCACCCGACGGCACCGGCGACCTGGCCGACCAGCTCGCCGCGACGCAACCCGGTGTCCATGTCCTGCACCATCTAGCGAAGGGTGGGCTGGGAGCGGCCTACCGTGCCGGCTTCGCGTGGGCGCTGCAGCGTGGCTTCGAGGTGTGCTGCGAGATGGACGCCGATGAGTCCCACGACCCCGCCGACCTTCCGCGACTGCTATGGACGCTGGGCGGTGCGGACCTGGTGATCGGCTCGCGGTACGTGCCCGGTGGCGGGGTGCGCGACTGGCCGTGGTACCGCTTGGCCCTGTCGCAGGGCGGCAACCGCTACGCCAAGTCCGTGACCGGGCTGCCCGTGGCTGACGCGACCTCGGGCTACCGCGCGTTCCGCGTCGAGGTGCTCCAAGCCTTGGACCTGGCCAGCGTGCATTCCGACGGCTACAGCTTCCAACTCGAGATGGCCCTGCGTGCCTGGCGGTTGGGCTTTCGGATCGTGGAGATCCCCATCACATTCGTGGAGCGCACCGCGGGAGCGAGCAAGATCAGCCGGGCGATCGTCTTCGAGGCGCTGTGGCGGGTACTGCAATGGGGCTTGCCGGGTCCGCGCCGGGCGCGGCCGTTGCATCCCGCCAGCGTCGTCTGCGCTGAGCGCCATTAGAATCGCGCGCATTATCCCGGAGGAGGGGGCGATGCGGACCACCTCAACGCCAAAGGCCGGCGCACCCCTGGTCTGGGACGAGCGCCTGTGGGAGGACGCCTGGGAGCGGCTGTTGAGTCATCCCGAGCGGCACCGCATCGCTGTCCAGGTGTGGCGCGGTGAGGCGCCCGCCGACCCGTTCGAACAGCGCGTCGCTACCGAGCTGGCCCGCCGCTGGCGCCGTTCGGCCCGGAACCTGGCGCTGCTGTACGGCCTCTGGGCGCTCTTCTGGGGATTGCTGACCTGGGACGACTGGCGACCCGATGGCGTGCTGCGCTCACTGCTGACGATCAGCTGCACCCTCGTCGGTGTCGCCGCGGTCGGCGCTTGCTTCGCCACCCGCCGGCGCCTGCGCAAGCACCTGCGACGCTGGGCCGCCACCCCCGCCGACCCATCGACGTAGATGGACGCATTCGGCTTGTTGCCTCCGCCGTTTCCCGTCTATGGATTGTCGTCCTTGACGACGTGGCTTGACATGGGAAGACCAGCAGAGCGATCAGTGGAGAGGGCGGTGACGCCATTGTCATCGACGACGTCTCTGCGCGTCGAAGGCCTTCCGATAGTGGCAACTACCCTCGAAGTCATCCACGATCTCGCTGATGAGGTGGATAGATTGCGACAGCGAGGCGAGCGTTAGGCCGCGGATGCGGCGACAGCGGGTGTTGGGCGTTGGCGGCGGCGCACGCCGAAGACAACGCGGCCAGCGATCGCCAGCAGCGGCGGCAGGATGCGCCGGCCGACGGCAGTTGCGGCCCCGACCGCGGCCGCGTTGACCGCCGCGACAGGGCCTCGCCACAGCGACGCTGCCATCAAGCCCATCCCGGCACCGCCGAGCACGTCGGTCGGGTAGTGCACGCCGACATAGATCCGGCTCAAGGCAACGTAACCGCCGAAGGCGTGCAGCAGGCGGCGTGACAGGCTGCCCCGACCGGCGTCTCCCAGCAGGGTGAACACGGCCACGCCTACCGCCGCGTGCCCGGAGGGAAACGACGAGCCCGTCGGCTTGCGGATGAGGCGGCGGACCCCGTCCTGCTCGTAGGGGCGCTGGCGTCGCACCCGCGTCTTGTTCACCTGCGCGACGTTCCAGGCGACCATGCCGACGCCGGCTACGTCGGCGGCCAGACGCTGCCGGCCGGTCAGCGCCAGCGTCGTGGCGATCCCTAGCACTGAGTACACCGACCCCAGGTCGGTGGTGTGGCGCACCGCGCTGTCCAGCGCCGGGCCGCCGAAGTGGCGGACGGCGTCGCCAACTCGGACGTCGGCACGCTGCACCTCGGCTCGATGCAGCGCCGCCCAGCTCCCGCCGAGCAGCGCCCCGCCGAGCGCGGCGCGCGCCGTCCAGTGCAGCGTCACGGGGCGTCGGGGTCGAACGGCGCCTTCGCGGTCACGGTAGGCATTGACGCCGACTTCGGCTTGACGGGGCGGGCATCCGAGGCGATCGGCCCGCTGAGCCTGGTGCTACGCCGCAGCTCATCGGTGGTGCCGCGCAACTCGCGTCCGATGTTGCTGAACTCTTCAAAGTCGCTGGCCTGCTTGAGCTCGTCCAGGGTGCTGGACGCCTCCCGCTTGAGCTTGCCGATCACCTGTCCCGCACTACGGGCCAGCTTGGGCAGCTGGTCGGGGCCGAAGATCATCAAGGCCAACATCGCGAGGAAGGCCCACTCCCAGAATCCTGGCGCGCTCATCTGTCACTTTCTCCGGGTCATTCGTCATCTTGTGTCCTACCGCTTCGCTACATGAGGACTGCGGCTACTCACCTGGTCGTTCGACGAGGGTGACCTCCGCGGTTTGCTCGTCGCCACCACGACGGTAGGTGACACGCACCGTATCGCCGACGTCACGCTGGCGGATGGCCAGGATAAGGTCGTCGAACGAGGTGATGGGGGTGTCATCCAGCCGGGTGATAACGTCGCCGGCCTCCAGGCCGCCTTCATCAGCGGGACCGCCGGCCTCGACGCCGCCGACCACGGCGCCGTCGCCAGGAGCCTCCTGCCCGCTGGCGGCCTCCTCGGTCTGCGCGACGCCCAGCAACGGGTAGACCACCTCGCCGTTCTCGATGAGCTCGTCGGCCACGTCCACGACGATGTTGGCAGGGATCGCGAAGCCCACGCCGGCGTTGGCGGGCGAGCCGGCGGTCAGGATCGCCGAGTTGATGCCGATCAGTCGCCCGTCGGCGTCCACCAGCGCTCCGCCGGAGTTGCCAGGGTTGATCGGGGCGTCGGTCTGGATGACATCAGGAAGCCGGATGCCGTCACCCACGCTGATCGGGCGGTTCAGGGCACTGACCACACCCGCCGTCACGGAGCCTTCGAGGCCGAAGGGACTGCCGATGGCGACCGCCAGCGCGCCAACGCGCAGGGAGTCGTTGTCCCCGATCCGGATCGCCGGCAGACCGCGACTGTCGACCTTCACCACCGCCAGGTCGGTCAGCGGGTCGGTGCCAACCACCCGCGCTCGCGCCATCTCGCCGTCGGCGAACTTGACGCGCAGGCCATCCGCCTGCGCGACGACATGGTTGTTGGTCAGGATGTGCCCGTCGCTGCGGTAGATGACGCCAGAGCCGTTGCCGCTGGCCTGCGCCTCCTGCGCGTCGCCGCGGCGCAGCTCGATCTGCACGACGGCCGGCAGTACCGCCTCGGCGACCGCCTCAACCTGCGTGAGCCCGTCATCGCCGGACGTCCGCGCCGCAGGTTCGGGCACCGCCACGGGCTCGGGCTCGGTGACCACGGCCTGTTGGGCGTTGCCCCCCGCAGGGTCACCAGCGATCGCTGCGAGCGTGATGCCGCTGGCCAACAACCCTCCGACCAGTGCCGCCGCCATGGCCACGACCACGGTGCGGCGGACCGATGGCGACGACGCTGCCGAGGGTGGGTACACCGAGGCCGGGATGGCGGGGAACACCGCAGCAGGCGGACGCGATGGTGCCGAGGCCGAAGGCGGCCAGGACTGTCCTTCGTCGGTCACTGCGGCTCCAGGTGGTCGAGGAGGTTGGGCGAGCGTCGCCTACGACCAGGGTGACACCCAGGACCACAGCCTGCCCAGCCCACGCTGCAAGCGATCCACCAGCCCGTCGCTGGTCGGGTGCGGCAACGCGGCCACCACGGCTCGGAACTCCTCGGGGGGCGCGTCGCCGACCAGCGAGTAGGTCACCCCTGATGCCTCCCACACCATGCGCTGTGGCACCGCCCCCGGCCAGGTGTAGGCCTTGAACCCAAGGTCGGTGGTCTCCTGCGCACCCGGGGGCAACGTGTCCCAGTTAGGGCGACCGGACTGCTCGAACAGCGACATGGTGTACAGGCCGTCGGAGTAGACGACCTGCAGCGGCTGACTGTCCCCCGCCGAGACGGCGAACGACGACTCGGCGCGGTAGTTGCCCGGCAGGGCGGTGGGCACGGTCCAACCCGCGTCGCGCAGAACCTCCAGATCGGCGCTGTCGACCTCGGCGACCTCCTGCGAGCGCCGTACCATCGACGGGCGCTGTCCTCGGGTCGCGCGCTGGGCGGTCGGCGCACCGCGCGGGGTCCGGCGCGGGTTCAAGTCGAGGGCGAGGTAGGACACCATGCGCAACAACTCGTCGCCGGCGTAGGTCTCCCGGCGCAGCAGCAACCCGCTGGCATCGTCGATCCACAACCGCTCGACCAACCCGCCGCCGGCCCGAGCGGTGATCTCCAGCGTCGTGCAGTCGCGGTCCAGCAGCTGCTGGGAGCCGGTGACCGCGACCTGATACTTCTCCTCCAGGCGGCTGAGGCCTTTGTGCGCCTTGGCCAAGTCCGCGGCGGGAAGCGGGACGAACCAGCCGCGCTCGTACTCGGCCAGCCCGCCACCGTCGTCGGCCAGGCGGATGGCGTAGTTGTCGCTGTCAGCCAAGCTGAGGTCGCCGTTGCCGGACGACTGGACCTGGAAGGTGGACACGTGCGCCTGCCCGGCGTCGTAGGTGACCCACAGGGCCTCCCCCGCGTACGCACGCTCCTCGGCCGCCTGCGCGGCGCGATCCAGCAGGTAACGCCACCTGGGTGCAGGTTCCGCCTTGGCCACGGGGCCGAGCACGGCGACGAGGACCGCGGCGATCAACAACACCGCGCTCGCCGCCCGCCCCACGGCAGCCGTGCCGGCGACGGGCCGTGCTGTCCGCGGGTTCACGGCTGGGCGCTCAGCAGGGCAGGGGTCGAGACCGGCCCCCCAATGCTGTGCACGATGTGGTCGGCGACGTAGACGTCGACCGGCACGGCGACCGTGCGAGCGTCCGTGTCGGGCGCGCCGGCGGCAAAGGCGGCCACCCCAAGTAGCGCGACGGCGGCGGCCATGCCGGCCAGAGAGCGGGCCAGCGCTCGTGGCAGACCCGAGGCGTCGGCAGCCACGGGCACCGGGGTGGCATCGGTGCGGACGCCGCCCAACTCCATGGGTACCTGCCGCTGGGGAACGCTGCGCAGCATGGTGCTGGTGATGCGCAGCCCGGTAATACGGCTGCGGCAGCGGGGGCAGCCCTGCAGGTGGGCGGCCATGTTCGCGCGCTCGTCATGGCGCAGCTCGCCGTCCACCCAGGCCGATCCCAGCGGCTCGAAGGCGTCGCAGCCGTCAGCCATCACGCTGGTCCCGGTGCTCGGGTGGGGGGATGGAGCGTCCGGCCAGGCCATTGCGTGCCGCGCGGGCATGGTCGGGGGCCCCGTCGGTGGGCGCAGGCTGGACGGCGAGGAAGTCGCGCAGCGCCCGCCGCCCGCGGTGGATGCGTGAACGCACGGTGCCCAGCGGCCACCCGGTGATGTCGGCGATCTCGTCGTAGGTCAGGCCCTCGACGTCGCACAGCACCACGGCGAGGCGAAAGTCGGCAGTCAGCTGTGCCAGCCCTCGCTCGAGGGTGGCCTCCAGGGTGCGCCGCTCGAGGATGTCGGCGGGGCCGGGATCTGCCGAGGCGGGCGCCCGCCATTCCTCCTCTGGCAGCGGCTCCGTCCGCAAGCGGCCACGGCGACGGGCACGGTCCAGGAACAGGTTCTTGGTCACCCGGTACAGCCAACCGTCGAACGTCCCAGGCTCGTAGCGGTCGAGGCTGCCGTAGATCCGCAGGAACACGTCCTGGGACAAGTCGGCGGCGTCCTCGAGGTTGCCCGTGAGCCGCAGGGCGATGCGGTAGATCTTCGGTCCGTACAGCTCGACGACCTCGTCGAAGGTCGGACGCGGGTCACACTCGCGGCCGTCTTCGCGCTCATCCCGCTCCGGTATCCGCCGGGTGGAGCCGTCGTCGAGACTCACCGACCCTCCTTCTACCCGCGGCGTCGTCACCCCATCGGGTCCGGTACTCAGTGTAGTACGCACGGTGATGCAACGACCGCCCGACTCGTCCCGGTTCCCGCAGCCTGTTCTTGTGTTCTACCGCTTCGCTACATGAGGACGTGGTTGTATGCCCGCTGACGCAAGATTGCCCGAGACCTGGGCAACGAATTCAGCATGGGAGATCGATCCAGTGTCCAGCGACGAGCAGACCGCGGCATACCTGCACCGCTTCAGCGAACCGGAGGACGAGGTGTTGCGTGCCGCACGGGCGCGCTCCGAGGAGGCCGACATCCCGGCGGTGCCGCCCGAGACCGGCGCGGTGTTGCGCTTCTTCGCGCGGCTGCTCAACGCCCGTCATGTGGTCGAGGTCGGCTCCGGTGGCGGCTACAGCGGCTTGTGGCTGCTCGGCGGGATGGACGGGCGTGGCTCACTGACGACCATCGAGCTGGACCCCGGCAACCAGTCCCTGGCGCAGCAGGCCTTCGCCGCGGCGCGCCTCGGTGACCGGGTGCGCTCGATGCTGGGCCCGGCACTGACGGTGCTGCCCAAGCTGGCCGACGGCAACTACGACATCGTCTTCCTCGACGCTGTCAAGGCCGAGTATTTCAGCTACCTGGCCCACGCCAAACGACTGCTGCGCCCGGGCGGGGTCCTGTTGGCCGACAACGTGCTGTGGAAGGGCAAGGTGGCCGACGCCACCGTCTCCGACGACGACACCGACGGCCTGCGTGACTTCAACGACGCCGTGCGCGACGACCCGGAGTTCCAGGCGGCGATCATGCCAGTCGGCGACGGGGTCCTCGCCGCGGTCTACATCCCGTCAGGCTGACCGTGGCGATCTGGTGCCTAACCACCTCGCCGGGCAACGTGGCCAAGACCGCCGAGTTGGGCTGGAAAGTCCAGGGCATCAAGTCCCGGCGCGGGAAGACGGCCAGCGAGATCCATCCTGGCGACCGGCTGGTGTACTACGTGACCAAGGTGGGCGCCTTCGCCGCCGTGGTCGAGGTCACCAGCGAGCACTTCGAGGATCACGATCCGATCTGGACGTCGAACCCGGGTGAGGACTACCCCTGGCGCTTCGAGATCCGCGCCGATGTCATCATCGACGACCCCGCTGTATGGGTGCCGGCCGAAGACCTCCGCGAACAGCTGGAGTTCCCTCGCAAGTGGCCTGCCGAGCACTGGAAGCTGGCGTTCCAGGGCAACATCCGCGCTTGGCCGGACCATGACCACCAGGTCGTCCGCGCGGCGCTGGCGGCCGCCGCAAGCCAGTACGGGTAGGCGGCCGTCGATGGCACGTCCCGCGACACCGTCGCGACCCGTGAGCGTGCTCAACAGGCTTTGCGCGCGCCCCGAGTGGCAGTTCTTCGCCGTCCTTCCGCGCGCGAACCGGCCGCTGGCCGTCGCGTGGTGGGTGCTGCTGGTACTGCTCGGGGTGCTCCCGGCGGCGTTCGCGATCGCCATAGGCGTGCTCGTGTCGGCCGTGCAGGGCAGCGACAACCTGGCAGTCCCGCTGAGCGCGGCCGGCGTGGTGTTCGTGGCCTTGCAGGTGCTGTCACCGCTGCACGCGCAAGTCGGGCGCAACCTGGGCGACATCCTGTCGACGTGGCTGAACGACCGCCTGCTGCAGGCCACGGTCCGCCCGTCAGGCATGGGCCACCTCGAACGCGCCGACCTGACCGACGACCTCACGCTCGCCCGCGACTTCGACCTGGGCATCTCCGGTCCTCCGCTGTCGATCTCCATGGGCTTCATCGCCGGAGGGCTGGTCGAGATCGTGGCGGGCCTTGCGCAGGCTGTCGTGCTGGCCGCCTACCGCTGGTGGACCGCCGCGCTGCTGGTCGCGGCGTGGTCGTCGACCCACTGGCTGCTGCGGGAGTCAGCCGTCTGGCGCGACCGCAACACCGCGGAGGTCGTCGAGGCGCAGCGCCACGCCGACTACACGTATCGCCTGGCCGTCGACCCGCCGGCAGCCAAGGAGCTGCGACTGTTCGGCCTGGCGGGCTGGACCGTCGATCGCTTCGCCGCCCGCCGCCGCCGTCTGGTCGACTTGCGCTGGAACGCCACCCGCCTGCGCGAGCGGTCGGTCCGTTGGGCCTTGGTCATCGTCGTCGCCGCCAACGCGGTGGTCTTCTGGACGCTCGCGCGTGACGCCGTCGCCGGTCGTCTCGACCTCGGAGCGGTCGTGACCTACGCCTCCGTGGCGATCGGGACGAGCGCGTTGGCCTTCGGCGGGCTCAACTGGGCGCTGTCGATCGCCGCTCAGGCAGTCGACGCGGTGCTGCGCCTCGACGAGGCGATGGCGGCCGCCGGGTCGCTGACGCCAGGGACCCGTGCCGCCGACGGTATGCCGGCGCGAGCGATCCGCTTCCGAGGGGTGACGTTCGCCTACGAGTCCAGCGACCCGGTCCTGGACGGCTTCGACCTCGACATCCCGGCCGGCACGTCCCTGGCGATCGTTGGGCAGAACGGCGCCGGCAAGACGACCCTGGCCAAGTTGCTGTGCCGGCTGTATGACCCGCAGGGCGGCGCGGTCGAGATCGACGGCGTGGACCTTCGCGACCTGGACCTTGACGGCTGGCGGCGCCGCGTCGCCGCGGTGTTCCAGGACTTCGTCCGCTACGAGCTGCCGCTGCGCGACAACGTGGCACCGACCGGCGCGCCGGACGACAAGATCCTGGCCGCCCTTGAGCAGGCCGGCGGTCTCGGCCTCGCCGACCTCGACACCGTCCTGGCGCGCGGGTACGACCGTGGAACCGATCTGTCGGGTGGCCAGTGGCAGCGCGTGGCGCTCGCCCGGGCGCTGTGCGCGGTGCGGCTTGGCGCCGGCATGGTCATCCTCGATGAGCCGACCGCGCAGCTGGATGTGCGCGGCGAAGCGGAGATCTTCGACCGCATCTTGGAAGCGACCCACTCGTGCACCACGATCCTGGTGTCGCACCGCTTCTCGACGGTCCGCCACGCCGACCGCATCTGCGTGCTGGAGACGGGGCGGGTCGTCGAGCTTGGTTCCCACGACGAGCTGATGGCCTTGGGCGGCCGCTACCGCACAATGTTCGACCTGCAGGCTTCCCGCTTCTCCGAAGATGAGCCCGATGGCGTCGCGCTCGCCTGACCTGCCACCAACCCGCGTCGCGCTGTGGCGCTCGCTCAAGCTGGGCTATCGGGCCGAGCCGCTGCTGATCGTCGTCGCAGGCGTGACGACCATCGCCGCCGCGGTGCCGGATGCGCTGTTCGCGCTGGGCTTGAAGCTGCTCGCCGACGCGGTCGTGGCCGGCGACAACCGCACGCTCGTTGCGGCGGCGGCAGCGCTGGGCGCGCTGACCGCCGCGAGCTGGTTACTGCGGCTGGTGAGCGAACGCGCGAACCGGCGCTTCGCCGACCGCTCGACGGTCGTCATCGAGTCCCACGTCGCACGACTGCAAGCCTCCGTAGCCAGCATCGAGCACCACGAGCGACCCGATTACCTGGACCGCCTGTCCATCCTGCGCGACCAGGTGTTCACCCTGAACCATCTGTACGGCGCACTGTTCGTCACCGCCGGGGCGGTGCTGCGCCTCGTCGTCACGATCGCCCTGTTGATGTCGCTGCACCCCGGTCTGCTGCTGCTGGGGCTGCTTGCCGTGCCGACCGTCGTGGTGTCGACCTGGCGCGCCGGCGCCGAGCGCGTCGCCGAGGAACGCGGCGCCCCGCAGCTGCGCCTGGCGCGACACCTGTTCGCCCTCGGGACCACGGCGCCCCCGGGCAAAGAGCTGCGCGTCTCCGGGGTCGGCCCGCGCCTCATCACTGACCGCAGCGCGGCCTGGCGACGGTGGTACGACACCGTCGCTGCCGCCCGTTGGGTCTCGGCATGGTGGCAGACGGCGTCGTGGGCGCTGTTCGGCGCCGCCTACGTCGGCGCCGTGGCCTTCGTCGCCGCCGTCATCGACGGCAGCCCCGGCGATGTGCTGCTGGTGCTCGCCGCCGGCAGCCGGCTGTCGCAGTACGTCGGCCAGACGGTGCAGGAAGCCAACTTCTTGCGCGGCTTCTGGCTCGATGCCTCGCGGCGGCTGGCGTGGCTGGAAGACTACGCCGCCGCCCACCGCAAACGTGCCGACCTGCCCGTACCTACGCGGCTGACCGACGGCATCCGGCTGGAGGGCGTGTCGTTCCGTTACCCCGGCACCGAACGGCTGGTACTCGACGACGTCGACGTATTGCTACCCGCCGGCGCAGTGGTCGCCGTCGTCGGTGAGAACGGTGCCGGAAAGTCGACGCTGGTCAAGCTGTTGTGCCGCTTCTACGAACCCAGCGCCGGCCGGATCCTCATCGACAGCGCGGACCTGTCGCACATGCCGGTCGAGCAGTGGCGCGAACGCATCGCCGGCGCCTTCCAGGACTTCTTTCGCTTCGAGCTGCCAACGCAGCACTCGGTGGGGCTGGGCGACCTGGAGCGGCTCGAGCAAACGCCCGCCGTCGAGGTCGCCGTCGACCGAGCCGGCGCCCGCGACGTCATCGACCGGCTTCCCCACGGCCTGAACACCCAGCTGGGACCGACGTGGCCCGACGGGGTCGAGGTGTCCTTCGGACAGTGGCAGAAGCTCGCGCTCGCGCGTGGCTTCATGCGCGACGAGCCGCTGCTGCTCGTGCTCGACGAGCCCACCGCGGCGCTCGACGCCGAAACCGAGCACGCGCTGTTCGAACGCTACGCCGACGCGGCCCGCAGCCGCGATGGCGCCGCGACGGGACGCGTCACGATCCTGGTGTCACACCGCTTCTCGACCGTGCGCATGGCCGACCTCATCGTCGTTCTTGACGGCGCTCGGGTCGTCGAGTTCGGCACCCACGACGACCTGGTGGCCCGCGGCGGCCAGTACGCCGAGCTCTACGGGATCCAGGCCGCCGGCTACCGCTGAGCGTCGCATGCCTGCGATCAGAGAGCTGGCGGGCCAAGAGTTCCGCCAGAAGGGTGGCAAGCCGTTCACGTCGCAGTGTTTGCTACCTGCGGTGGCGGTCAGAGGAACCTTGACGCAGATACCGCTCTACTGCGGCTGCGGAGACGTAGACAGCCCCATCCTCGCCGGGACCACCCTCTACCACCCCTGGAAAAGCAGCCGATACACCTCGTCACCCGGCAATCCAAGCCGCCGAGCCGCCTCGGGAACGGTCAACTGCGCGTCGGTAGGCACCACAGAAGCCACGTTACTCCGCTCCATCGTTGTCGTCGTCAAGTAGCTCACCCAGGTCAGGCCACAAGCGCGCCGTTAGCCGTTATCAGACGCTGCACAGTGCGCGCAGCGTCGCGGTCCGAACTTCTCGGCGCGGTGCTCTCAACCGCCACATCGACAACAAACAAGATGCGGGCGACCTCATCCAAGGCGAAGGTGAGGTGGTCGGGCAGCTCGGCGAGAGGCATGCCTGGTCGCATGCGCGGATGATGGCAGGGACGCGCTGCGCAGCGACGGCATTATCCACAGACCCCGACGGCTCGCGCTGCTCGTCCGGCGAAGGGCTTGTTGGACCTGCGAGACTCCCCATCATGGAATCAGGCCCTGTGTCGCCCGTCGAACGCGTCCGACCCGCAGAGGACGGCTCCGAGCACGACACGTTGACCGGGTTGCTGGACTTTTTGCGTGCCACGGTGGTCAACAAGGTCGCAGGGCTTTCCGATGAGCAGGCCTTCAGCGCGCCCGTGCCACCCTCGACGCTCACGCCGGCCGGCTTGGTGAAGCACCTCACCGGCGTCGAGCGCTTCTGGTTCAGCATCGACTTCGCCGGCATGGATGTGCCATGGCCCTGGAGCGAGTCAGACCCGCACGGCGGCTTCCCCTTGGCCGACGGCGAGACGATGGCGGTGCTGGTGGGCGCCTACCTCGACGAGTGCCAGCGCTCACGCAGCGCCATCGCCGCCGCCGACCTGGAGGACCGAGCTCAAGGGCCGGACATGAGCTTCACGTTGCGCTACGCGCTGGTCCACATGATCGAGGAGACGGCACGCCACTGCGGGCACCTGGACCTGTTACGCGAGCGCATCGACGGCCACACAGGCGAGTGAAGCGGCTGCAACGTGCGGTGGAGTTCCGCTGCGCCGTCCGCACCGCATTGTGGTGGTTCGAGCTGGAACGGCGGGGTTGCATGTGCATGTTGTAAATCATTGAGGTACATGAGGTTGACTGCTGGTGTCCTAGAGGCTACTTAGGGAGTATGCTGCTCGGGCCTCGTACCCCCCTTCGGGCCCCCGTGCCCCCGCTCCCGGATGTGATGCCATGACGCCGACCGCAACCGTTCGAATCCTGGCGATGGCGCTGGTCATCGCACTCCTGCCGACCGCCTCGCTGGCCGACCCGGCCGACGAGCCCGCGTACGTGGCGTGGCCGGACCTCTTGCCGGGACTTACGACGGCGTATGACCCCTCCAGCTCCAACCTGTGTACCGCCGGCCATGTGCGCTGCGTCGATGCGGTGATCCGCGAGATGGACTCTCGACTGAAGCCGTTGACCCGCAGTTGTGACCACGATGCCGTCTTTGCCTTGGTGTACCTGCGCACGACCGAGGAGTACCGGCGCACGATCGAGGACCCGAACTTCTTCGTCGACACCGCGTTCGTCAATCATCAGGACGCAGTTTTCGCCAAGCTGTACTTCGACGCCTTCGATGCTTGGCACAAGGGCAAGCGCGACAAGGTTCCGCCCGCATGGCGGGTGCTGTTCTCCGCGGCCGAGAACCGCGAGGTCTCGGGGACGGGCAACCTGCTGCTCGGCATGAGTGCGCACGTCAACCGTGATCTCCCGTTGGCCCTCGCCGAGATCGGTCTCGTGCGGCCCGACGGCTCCAGCCGCAAGGACGACCACAACCAGGTCAACCAATTCCTCGTCCGCGTCGTGCAGCCGGTCATTGACGAGGTCGCCCGCCGCTACGACCCAGCGGCCGACGACGCGCAGATCGACGGAACGACGTTGGACGAGACCGGCACGTTGCAACTTCTGTTCGCATGGCGGGAGGAGGCCTGGCGCAACGCCGAGCGGATCGCGCTCGCCGACACCCCGGCACAGAAGGCAAGGGTGATCCGCAGCATCGAAGACGCCGCCCTCGCGAAGGCCGAACTCCTGAAGGCCCAGACTGCCTACCGGGCCCCACTGTCCAGCAGCGCGACGCGCGACGCGTGGTGCGCCGAACACTCGACCGACGCCTGATCGAGGGGACTCCCTAGACCCGGGCGCGAGCCGTCAGCCATTCGGTTAGCTCGGAGCCGGGCATCGGCCGGGCGAGGTAGAAGCCCTGCGCGCAGTCGCACCCGAGATCGGTGAGCTGATCGCAGCTCTGCGCGGTCTCGACGCCCTCTGCGATAACGCTCAAGCCCAAGCCGTGCGCCAGGTCGATCGCCGACCGGACGATGGAGGCGTCACGCTCGTCGCTGCCCATATCCCGAACGAAGGACTTGTCGATCTTGATCGACCGCACCGGGAAACGCTTGAGATAGCTGAGCGAGGAGTAGCCGGTGCCGAAGTCGTCGATGACGAACGACACGCCGGCACCATCAAGCCTGGTGATCGCCTGGAGTGCGCCCTCAGGGTCGGCCATCACCGAGCTCTCGGTGATCTCGAGCTGCAGCTGGTGGGGGGACAGGTCGCCCGCAAGCAGCCCGGCGTCGATGACGCTGAGTAACTCACGGTCATGCAGGATGTGCGCTGAGCAGTTCACCGCCACGGACAACTCAGGCACGTGCTGCTGCCACCGCGAGCAGTCCGCCAGGGCAGCACGCAACACCCACCACGACAGGGACTTGATGAGGCCGGTGTTCTCGGCCAACGGGATGAACAGGTCGGGCGCCATCAGACCACGAGCGGGATGACGCCAGCGGACGAGGCTCTCGACGCCGACGAGCCGGCCGGTCTGCAAGTCGATCTGAGGTTGGTAGTGCAGCACGAGCTGGTCGGTCTCGATCGCCAGCCGCAACTCGGCGGCGAGGCCGGCGCGCTGGAGGTTGTCGACATCGGTCTCGGCGTCGTAGACGGCGTAGCCGCCGCCCAGCCGCTTAGCGCGGTACATGGCCACGTCGGTCCGTCGAAACAGCGCCGCGGCATCGTCGCCGTGCAGTGGATACGCGGCGATGCCGACGCTGGCCCCCAACTGCACGGTGACGCCGTTGAGGTCCAGCAGTCCAGTCAGGGCGGCCAGCAGCTTGCGTGCGACATGCTCGGCGTCCTCGACCACCAACAACTCTGGCAACACCAGTGCGAACTCGTCTCCACCCATCCGCGCAACGGTGTCGGTGTCACGCAGTTGCTCCTGCAGTCTCTGCGCGACGTGGCACAAGACCTCGTCGCCCGCCTCGTGGCCGAGCGTGTCGTTGATGGCCTTGAAGCGGTCGAGGTCGACCAGCAGCAGCGCGACGACGTGACGGCCGCGCCGCGCCGCAGTCAACGCCTGCGCGAGGCGGTCACCGAGCAGCGTCCGGTTCGGTAGGCCTGTCAGCGGGTCGTGCAGGGCCTGGTGCCGGGCGTCCTCCTCGGCCTGGTCGCGCTCGATGGCGATGGCCGCGAGCTGGGTGCAGCGCTCGATCAGATCGCGTTCGGTGGCGGTCATCGTGTCCGGCACCACGCCGTACAGCTCGAACGCGCCTAGCGCCTTGCCCGTGCGCCGCACACGGACCTCCACGTCGATGCGCGGCAGCCCCTGGGCGGCGGCCAAGGAACGCAGCGCTGTCGGCGACAGTGTGGCCTCGACGGTGCCGTCGGGGTTGCCGATCGCCGTGAGGGCGGTCGCAGTGCCCATGTCGGCCGGATCGCCGCTGCTGCGGCCGGACCCGCCATCGCGCGACCGTGCTGCGGTGCGCCGCTCGGGGAACGTCGCGACACTTACCAAGCCACCGAGGTGTCGAGCCAGCATCGCGGCCAGCGATCCCAGCGTCTCCGCCAGCGGCGCGTCGCGGGCGATCAGCTCCAGGATGCGGCTCTGCTCGATCAGCTTGTCCTGGGCCTGTCGCCGCATGGTGATGTCCAGGATGGTGCCGACGTTGCCGACGATCTGGCCCGCGGCGTCGCGGAGCACGGTCGCGCGCAGCTCCATCCAGCGGCAACCGCCGTCAGCCGTGAGGTAACGGGTCTCGTGGTGACAATGATCGGCCTCGCCGGCGACCACAGCGCGGAAGAGCTCGAGCGTCGCCGCACGTTCCTCAGGGTGCAGGTAGGCCAGGAAGTTCTTGCCCAGACTCTCGGCCACGCTGAAACCGGTGATCGTCGCCCAGGCTTCATTCAGGTACGTCCAGTTGCCCACCGGGTCGGTCTGAAAGACCACCTCGCTGAGACGGTCCAGCACCTCGCCGGGGTCGGGAGCGACCCCGAGGTAGCTATCCCCCGCGGCTTCCTGGCTTTTTGATTCGACCTCAAACGTCATGCGTCAACTCGAGCCGCTGTAACCCTCTGGCATGCGGGACCGATCGAATGGTGCGGGCGCAGGCTCCCACCACAGTATGGCGCTAATCGCGTTCCTCCAGCGAGTCCGGCTGCCGCGTGCTTGTGGTGGTGAACGTCGGACCGCCGCAAGCGTGACAGCCGAAGCCCACGACGTAGCGCCCAGGCGTGGCCGCGCGGCTGTACGTGTGCTGGAAACAGTGGCCGCGTGCAGGGGCGATGACGTAACCTCGCGCCTCGCCGACGGCGTTCACGCGGAGTCTGAAGCCGCCTGATCCGATCAGCTCGCACTCGCGCGGCTTGTTGAACTGTCGCAGCAGGAAGACGCCGTACCCTGCGTTCCAGTCGCGCTTGAAGCAGCCAGCGGGGATGGAGATGCGGATGCGGTGCCGATCGGCCCGGCTCTCGGCCGGAGTGTGACCTTGGGAAAGCCGGCCGAGTCTGTCGGGCAGCGGCGGGCTGGGGATCGTGTCACGCTCTTTCGGGCACCTCCGGCGAGGGCAGCTCCCGGCGCAGGCTCGAGCCCAACTGTGCCTGGGTGGTCGCTGCTCGTGGCTCTGGCCTCCTGAGAGCTCGCCGTCGAGCAGCTGATGGCCAATACGGCCAACAGCATCATGCAACTGATTCTGTAGCAGTTGCGGTTGGCCAAGAGTTGGCCTCACTTGCTCGGCTACCGACCCTAGCCATCATGCGCCAAACCGGGGGGCGACGCGAGCGAGTATCCAGCCACGGCCTGGGAAAGATTGCCTGGCCGATCAGGAGCGGGAACGCTGACGGCGCCGTGCATGCGCCACCCGCCCTCACCGTGCAAACGGCCACGTTCACCGGATAGATGCCACGGGTACCGCCCGCAGATGGACCACAGCAAACGGATCGCCGAGCGGTACGTGCTTCGTGCTGTGCTGGGTGAGGGCGGCATGGGCACCGTCTACGAGGGACACGACGAACTGCTCGAACGCGATGTCGCCGTCAAGCAGGTGCGCATCCCCGCCGACATTGACCAGGCCGAACGCCCGCGGCTGCGCGCCCGGGTGCTACGGGAAGCCCGCGCGGCGGCACGGTTGAACCATCCGTGCGCAACGACCGTGCACGACGTCGTTGACGAGGCAGACGGCGTCTACATCGTCATGGAACTGGCCTCCGGCCGGACGTTGGCCGAGGTGGTCGCCGAGCAGGGGCCGATCGACGTCGCGCGGGCGGCCAGCATCGGCCTGGCGCTGGTGGACGCGTTGCAAGCGGCACATGAGCAGGGAATCGTCCACCGCGACGTCAAGCCGAGCAACGTCATCTTGAGTCCTACCGGCGAGACCAAGCTCACCGACTTCGGGATCGCGACGTTGCAGGACGAGCAGGCGGTCACCACCTCCGGATCGGTGATCGGGTCCCCGTCCTTCATGGCCCCGGAGCAGGCGCAGGGCGCCAGCAGCCAGCCGGCGACGGACCTGTGGGGACTGGGGGCGACGCTGTACTGCGCGCTGGAGGGCACGGCGCCGTTCGACCGCGGCCGAGCCACCGCCACCCTGACCGCGGTGGTGCAAGAGCAGACTCCCGTCGCTCGTCATGCCGGTGCGCTGGAGCCGCTGCTCCACCAGCTGCTGGATAAAGACCCCGCCAAACGGCCGGGGATCCGCGAGACCCGTCGTGCCCTGGAAGTCGCCAGGGATCCCGCCGGCACCGTCGACAGCGCCACCGTGCCTGTCGCGACCGTCCTCCCCGACGAGGCCCCACCGGACGCCGTCAACGTCCAGCGAGCTCCAGTGGCTGGCGCACCGGAGGCACCCAAGCCGTCTCGGCGGCCGCAGCCGGTGACACCGACGCTCGTTCGGCGGGTGGAACGGGTCGGGCGGTTCACCGTCAAGCTCGGCTTGGTCCTGCTGCTGCTCGGCGTTCTTGCGGTCACGGCACTGGTCGCACTGGTGAGTTCGCTGCTGTAGCCGTTCAGCGGCGGTCGCGCAGCTTGGGATGATCGCGCAGTGACGCGTGAATCGCCTTCCAGCGGCGGGACTCGGCTGCGGCTAGTGCACGATCCTGTTTGCGGGCCAGGTAGGCCAGCTCGCGTTGCAGCTTGTTGTAGGCCGCCAGCCGGTCAGCCGCCAGCGTCCCGTCGTCGACCGCGCCACGCACCGCGCAGCCGGGCTCACCCGCGTGTGCGCAGTCGCGGAACCGGCAGTCACCGGCCAGCGCCTCGATATCGGCGAAGGTCTGGTCCAGCCCCATCTCGGTGTCCCACAGCGCGAGACCGCGCAGTCCGGGCGTGTCGATAAGGACGCCGCCTGTGGGCAGCACGACCAGCTCACGCGACGTGGTGGTGTGCCGGCCCTTGCCGTCGTCGCGGATCGCCTTGGTGGCCAGCCGCTCCTCGCCCAGCAGGCAGTTGACCAGCGTGGATTTCCCGACACCCGAGGCGCCTAACAGCACGACCGTCCGGCCGCTGGTCGCCAGCGATGCCAGGTCTTCCAAACCCATCCTCGTCACGGCGCTGACGATGACCACGTCCACGCCGACCGCTGCCTCGGCCAGTGCCGCCCGCGCCCCCGCGAGGTCAGCACACGCGTCGGCCTTGGAGCCAACCACGACAGGGACGGCACCGCCGGACCAGGCAATCGTCACCAGCCGCTCGAGGCGACGAGCGTTGACGGCGGAGGCCAAGGACACCACCACCAGCGCCGTGTCGACGTTGGCAGCCAGCGCCTGAGCGGCGGTCTGGTTGCCGCTGGCATGGCGTACGAAGGCACTACGCCGCGGCAGTACGGCCTCGACGGAGGCGAGGCTGTCGTCGCTCGGGGGGCGCACGACCACCCAGTCCCCGACCGTCGGATGTGCCAGCGGGTCGGGACCCCGCGCCATGCGCGCGATGGTGCGCGCCCGGACGGGCCCGTCGGCGGTGAGGGCGAGGACATGACCGCCGCGGTCAACGCGGGCCACACGGGCCGGCTGTTGGCCGTCGACGGCGTGCGGCGCGAACGCCGCGGCAACCTCGTCGTCCCAGCCAAGGGGCACGAGGTCAACGATGCGAGAAGACACGAGCAGACTCCTGAGTGCGGAGCCCGGTGACCTCGGCGACGGCGGAAGCGTCAGCGCGCGGCGAGGTGGCGACGGGCTCGGGTGAGAGCAGCGGTGGCGGGCGCACGACGCGCGCACGCCAACTTGAGCATGGTCATCGTCCCGTCACCTCCTCCACCTCGAGTCCGAGAGCTGCAGCGTACGCAGAACCACCCAGTACGGCAAGGGCCCGGCGGTCAGGCGTCCGCGGCGACCGACACGACAATGTTGTCGCGGTAGTGACGGGCAGCGCGGTCGAACGGGCCGCCACAGGTGATCAGCCGCAGCACCGGCTGGCCGGTGCGGGCAAACATCTCGCCGACTGGCAAGTCCCGCTTGTCATACGAGCGCACGTCCTGCACGACCCCCGACCACGCAGAGCCGTCCTCTAGCGTGACGGTGACCGGGGCACCGAGGGGCAGCTCACGCAGCCGGAAGAAGGCACCCTGGCGACCGTTGTAGTCGACATGCGCCGCCAGGGCCGCCGACCCCCGCTCGCCTGCGGTTGGCCCGTGGCGGTACCAGGCGACCGTCGCCGCATCCGGTGGGACGGCCATCTCGCCGGTCGTGGCATCTGCCCCGACCGGCACCACGGCCGCGTCGATCCCAATGGCGGGGACCCGCAGCCGGGTGGGCGCGAGAACCGCTTCGGGGTTGACGTCGGACAGTCGCGCGGACGTCGAACCGATCGGTGGGATCGGGATGCGAGAACCGGCGGCTTTGGCGTCAGGCTTTGGTTGCGACGCTTCGTTCTGCGCTGACGACGCCGTGTCGCCGGACGCTGCCTGGCCGGACCCTGCCTGGCGAGCGCCGGCGGCCGGCGAGGCGGTCGCGGCCGGTTGCGCCTCAACCACCTGCCGTCCACAGCCGGCGAGCAGCAGGCCGATCACCATGAAGGCGCAGGCCGTGCCGCGCGTGCCTGTGGCGTTGGTCATCGGCAGCTGGCGGCCTTCAGCGCGCCGCGGCGGTCAGGCGCCTGCGGACCAGCATCGCCACCATCACGATCGCGCCGGCAACGGCTGCGGGGACGGCACCGGATGGTAGCGGCTGCGTCGCCGCCAGCCCGCTGTTGCCCGACGGCACTCCCCCCGGTGGGGAGGCGATGCCCTCGACCGTCTGCGCGATCCAGCCGAGGCTGTCGCGGCCCTGCGAGCCGATCAGGTACAGCGTCGTCTGCGTTCCCTCGTCGAGGCGGACGTCGGCAGGCGGCACCAGCGGCTGTGGCTGTCCAGCGGCCGCGACCATCACCTCATGGCTGGGCTGGCGCAGCCGCCTGGCCGCTTGCCGGCCCGGCGACAGGTCCGACGCCAGCATCTCGTCGTCGACGCTCACGTCGATCGGCCCCGCGTCGGCGGTGTGCCGCACCACCAGCCGCGACCTTCCCGCCGGAAGCTGCGACAGGGAGTTGGAGAACACCGTCAGCTGGGGTTCTCCCCCTCGGCTGGCGTGCACCACCGCCGACAGATGATCGCCCGCCCCGATGTCGATCGCGCCCGCCAGCAGCGGGTCGGCGTCTTCGGGCTGTCCCGCTTCACGCACCTCCACGCCGTGCTCGCCGGCCGGTAGCTGGATAGCGTCGGTAGTGCGCTCCGGTGAGAAGCCCTCCAACACGCGCTGGCCGTCGACGTAGACGTCGGCCACCAGCCCACGCAGGCCGTGCACCACGATCACATCACCTGTCCGCTCCTTGGCCGGCGCTGGCAGTGCCAGCGTGAGCAGCAACGTGGTGATGGCAACGACAATGAACCAGCGCATGATGCCTCCTCGAACCCCGTATCCCCCGGTCGATCCCCTGCGGGCCTGTTTGCCCGGGAACGACTTCTGACAATCCCGACGTCAACGGCCACGAAGGCTGGCTGCCAGAACGGGATCCGACCGCACCTGATCAACCCGCAGCAACTCGCAGACCCGAGGGCTGAAACAGACAGCCGCCGCGGTCGCTGTCTCGATCGTGGCGCGCGCCAGCCGCCGCGGCCGTTGCCACGGCGCGCCCGCAGGGTACACGGCCCAGTCTGCGCCGGGACCCAGCTGCGTGTGCAACACCAGGTCGCCGCCGCTGAACGTCACCAGCAGGTGTGGCCCGCGTGCCTGGACGGCAGTCACCCGCTGACCGCTGAAGGTCCCGGCGGCCTCGGCGAACCGCGGACCGATCCCCCACACCCTCGTGACGAGGTGTCCGACAAGGGCGTCGTGCAGCGGCTGCTGGTACACGGCTGCGTCGAAGCGGGGGTCGGGGGTCGGGAGCTGGAGGGTTCGGGGGCCGGCCGTCCGGGGGACGGGGGGCCCGAGCTCGGGGGCAAGGGACTGGGAGGGCTCGGGCAGGCGGATCACCCGGTTAGGCCGGCGCGCCTCCGGCAACCGGATCGTCCGGGCAGGGGCCAGCGCGACGACTGACCCCGCCCTCCGGCTGGCCGTGGCACGTTTGCGCTCCTCGGTCCAGCGCCGCTCCGCCTCCTTGCGAACGACCGGCATCGCCGTCTGCGTGTCGATCGGCTTACGCGCGGTCCTACGCCGCGCAGCCGCCCTGATAGCCGGGCCCGAGGACGGATTCGCCGAGGGCCGCTGGCGACGGCGTAACCCCAGTCCCGCCCCGGCCAGCGCCACGGCCGCGAGCAGCACCCCGATCGCGGTCAGCGTCGGCGCCAACGCTCCCCCGCCCAACGGCGGAGTGGTGGCTTGCGCGGCGGCGTCGGGTGCGTCGGCGGCGGCTGGGTCCGGCGCCGTTTCCTGGGCGGGATCGGACGTGCTGCCGGCGCCAGCGACGTCTGCGGACGCGGCGGTACCGGGCCGAGCCGGCACGCTGCGGGTGGCCTCGGCGCGCAGGGCCGGCGACTCCACGGCCAGCGTCACCGTCGCCGTGCCCGCCGCGGCGGGCTGGTAGGCGACCTCGTACAGGTTGGAAAGATCCCGGGCGATGCGGTCATAGACCGAGACCAGGTCCTCTGCCTCGGCGGCCACCAGCACCTCGCCGCCGGCAGCCTGGGCAAGCCCGTTCAGCACGGCACGATCACCACCGGTCTCGGTTAGGGCCACCCCGTAGAAGACCGCGCCGGCGCTGGCGAGGTCGTCAGCCGCCGCCTGTACGCTCTGCCCGCTGGTGGCGCCGGGGCCGGCAGACAGGGCCACGACCACCCTGCGGTTCTCGTCGTCCTCGGGCTCCAGCGCGGCGGCAGTCGTGACCGCGTCACGCACCATGCTCTGGGAGCCCTCGGCGACCTCGCCGACTTGCACGATCGCGGTTCCCGGCGCGGTCAGCTCGCCGGCCACCGGGGCGCCACCGCTGCCGATCACGGCGACCCTGGCGGTGTCTGGCAGTTGCAGCAGGAACTCCACGGCCGCGCTGCGGATGGCCGCCTGCACCTGGGGCTCCAGCTCCTGGGTGATGTCGAGCAGCAGGGCCACCTCGAGCTGGTCGGCCAGCACTCGCTGTGTCTCGGCCGACCTGACCTGGCCGTCCTCGACGACGCCAAAGTCGGACAGGCTTAGCTCGTCGTCGGTGCCTGGCTGCGACGGCGGGCGCGCGGCGGCCAGCAGCGTGACGAGGTCGGGTCCTTCCCGGTCGACACCGACGATGGTCAGCCCCGCCAACGTCGTCTGGGCAGCGGCGGCCGTGGAACACAGCAGGAGCATGACGACCGCCAGGACCTGCGTGAAGCGACTGAGCCGGCGCACGGTTGCCCGTCTGTGCTGGTGGGGCGTGGGACTAACACCGAACACTCTATGGCAGCTCATATCCGCTGACATGGCCAATCCCGCCCCAGACCGACTCAAAACCAGCGCAGCTTGGCGGCCATCTCGGCCGTGAAGGCCATGATCACCGCGAGGTAGAAGTAGCCCGTAGCCGCCTGGATGGAACGGCCGCCTTCGTGGGCCAGCTTCCACACGAACGGCGCGATCAGCGCGCAGATGGCCACGAAGCCGCCGGCCAGCAGCAAGGTGAAGCTGGGCACCGCCAGCAGGGGTGACAGGCTGGCCGCTTCGGGCGCGGGATTGCGAGCCGACAGCAGTGCCCCCACCCCAGCGGCGAGCACCCCGCCGGCGTACAGCCAGGCGCTGCGCACCATGTGCGTGTTGGGCAGCCGCCGCTCCACCAGGTACCAGTGCCCCAGCAGCAGCCCGTACAGCGTGGAACCGAGGAACAGCGCGCCCATCACCAACTCCACCAATCCGAGTCCCACCGCCCGGCCGCGCACGCCGGCGAACAACAGCAACGCGACGGCGCCCGCAGCGGTGGCGGCGAGCCCCGCGACGCGCGAGGCGGCTTCCTGGCGAAACGCCAGCAGCAACTGCCACACAACAGCAAACACCGTGAACACCGCCAGTGCCGTAACGGCACGATCTGTCGCGGGGGTCGCAGCGGCCTCGGCCCGCGTGATCGCCCAGGCGCCGGCCGCGCACAGCGTGATGGTGGTGCCCGTCAGCAGGAAGAAGCCACGCCGGACCACCCCCCACACCCCGCTGGCCCACAGCA